>Ga0209395_1000279_pt1 | contig 77528 bp, 77 predicted proteins | sample GOMGulsemesocosm_3_FD_184635 | JGI IMG/M metagenome (GOLD analysis project Ga0209395, IMG submission 184635) | Methane-oxidizing microbial communities from mesocosms in the Gulf of Mexico - GOM9D Gulf of Mexico (SPAdes) (version 2) | ecosystem: Environmental > Aquatic > Marine > Cold seeps...
TTAAATTACCAATGACAACAAGAAGTGAATTCAATTACGACCATGCAATTAATTAGAATGTGGAATCGACTGAGGGCTATAAACAATGCCAGCCAGATGAAAACGTAACTATTTTAGGCTGACATCAGAGCCTGTAACAGATTTTGTGTAACTGCCAGTTTTAGATAAAGTCCTTTAAACGGTCTTCGAATTCAATCATAAATCGATTCAAGGCCGTTTTCCAATTTCTTATTGGCATTGTCCATTTCTTTGATGCCGCTTCTATCGCAAGATATACAACTTTCCTCGCTGAATCATCAGAGGGAAACAGCTTACGTTTCTTAATCGCTTTTCGAATAACACTGTTAAGTGACTCGATAGCATTCGTGGTGTATATGGCTTTGCGAATATCTTCAGGGTATTTAAACAGCGTGTTTAAGTTCGTCCAATGCGCACGCCAAGAGCGGCTGATTTGTGGGTATTTATCATCCCAGCGTGAGCAGAAGTTATCGAGTTCGAGTAGCGCCTCTTCCTCAGTCACTGATTGGTATATCCGCTTTAAATCGCCCGTTACAGCCTTGTAATCTTTCCACGGCACATATTTCATTGAGTTACGCACCATATGAACTATACAGAGCTGAATTTGTGCCTGAGGGAATACGGTATTAATTGCATCAGGAAAGCCCTTGAGGCCATCTACACAAGCAATGAGAATATCGTTTACACCGCGATTTTGAAGCTCGGTGAGTACATTCAGCCAGAACTTCGCCCCTTCGTTCTCTGATATCCACATACCTAAGAGTTCTTTATGGCCTTCAATATTTACGCCTAAGGCCAGATAGATAGCTTTGTTGATAACTTGCTTGTCTTGCCTGATTTTAACCACTAAACAGTCAAGGTAAACAATGGGATAGACTGAGTCTAGTGGTCTGGCTTGCCACTCAACAACCTGGTCAATAACGGCATTCGTGACACGAGATATCAATGTCGGTGAAATATCTGCATCATACATTTCCTTGAACGTATCGACGATTTCTCTGGTTGTCATGCCTTTGGCATACAAGTACAAGATTTTATCGTCCATTGACGTAAATCTAGTTTGATTTTTCTTAACTAACTGTGGTTCAAAACTACCTTCTCTATCGCGTGGCGTTTCAAGTGAAACTTGTCCATCTTCAGTACGAATGGCCTTTGAGGAGTAACCATTACGGCTATTATTGGTATTGGATTGTTCATGAAGTGCATAACCTAGATGTTCTTCAAGCTCAGCGTTTAAAGCTGCCTCAACGGTTATCTTAGTGAGTATTTTACGGAAATCAGTTAAGTCTTGCTCGGACTTAATGCCTTTGGCTGCTTGCTTAGCAAATGCTTCTAGTTCTTTCTTATTCATAGTCTGCCTATCCTAAACCCTATATGGGTATTAATGATAGGCAGTTACACAGATTTTGTTACAGGGTCAATTAACTAGAATTACTTATTAAAATCTCTCTCCTATTTATACCTTGAATCTTGAGACCGTTCCATTTAGTTTATCCGCTAGTTTTGAAAGCTCAATACTAGACTGTACTGTAGACTCTGCATCTTTCGTACTTTGTTGAGAAATCTCGTTAACCGCTACAACATTTTGGTTAATTTGTTCTGCAGTAACACTTTGTTCTTCTGATGCACTTGCAATTTGTGTATTCATATCGTTTATCTGTACGATAACATTAGATATACTATTAAGTGATGCACCTGACTTGGACGCTTCATTAACACTTGAAGTCACAAATTCACGACTTTTTTCCATTGTAGTAACCGCTTCATTTGTTCCTCTTTGTAAACGCTCAATAAGGTTTTGAATTTCTGCCGTAGATTCTTGAGTTCGCTGTGCTAAGCTACGTACTTCGTCGGCTACTACTGAAAAACCTCGGCCTTGCTCACCAGCTCTTGCAGCTTCAATAGCTGCATTTAAAGCAAGTAAATTAGTTTGATCTGCGATCCCCCGAATAACATCTAAAATACCACCAATATTATCTGCTTCTTTGCTAAGTTCAGTTAACCGAGTTGCGGTGTTAACGATTTCATCTTCCAATTTAGTAATTATTGCAATAGTACCCGTGATAACTTGAATGCCAGTATCCGTTTCCATATTGGCTTTACTTGTTAACTCTGCCGCAGTCCCCGCATTTTGAGCTACTTCTTGAACAGTAGCTGTCATCTCATTCATGGCAACAGCGACTTGGTCGGTCATTTGTAGTTGTTCTCTGATCCCTTCTGCTGTATTGGATGTGACATTATTTAGCTGATTAGATGAATCCCCTAAACTAGTACTCGCTTGTGAAATATTCACTACTATTTGTTTGAGATTATTGGTAGTTGTTTGTAAGGCTTCTAGTAATACCCCAATTTCATTCTTGGCTATTTTATCTTGATCAATATGAAAGGTTAAATCTCCTTCAGAAAGTTTTTTTGCGGCATTTACAGCAATTTTAACTGGGATGGTAATACTCTTTGAAATTATAAAACCAAATAAGATCGCAAAGAGAATAACTACGAGACCACCAATAATGATCACTGAAACGGCTAATGATGAAGAATCAGATGCTGCTTTTTGGCGCTCCCCCATGAGACGCTGTTCCTCCATGGTTATCGTTGACACTTTTTTTCTTAAGCCATCCATATATTGTTTACCTTGTTTTTTTGAAAATTCGAGGTAAAGCTCTTGGTTATCCTTAAATTTACTGGTTTCACGTACTAAAGCAATCGCTTTTTCGGCGTAGTTATTGATCCAGCTTCTAGCATTAATGGCAAGTATTGTTCCTTCAATTGTATTTAATACACTCAAAACACTATTTTTACCACTGATATATGGTTCCAAATAACCCTCTTCTCGATTAAGCATAAAACCGCGTAATCCAGTTTCCATATTTACCATGCCGGCTAAAATATTTTCTCCTGATTTTTTAAATTGTCCACTCGAAATTTCATTTCGCAAACCGTCCATTTGCTGTTTTCCGATCCCTGAATTGATTAATACGTGCAGTTTACGGTTTTTTTCCTCTCCCTTTCGAATATCTTTTCGTAAATCAATCATCTTCTCAGCATAAGCTTGCCAGTTAGCAGCATCTGATGCGACATCATCAAAACGTTTTTGTTGTGTAGGGTTATCGCTAGTGAGTTGCTTTGCTGTTTTGAGATATTTTGAAAACTTTTCTTTACCTTCGATATATGGTTCTAAGTAATCATCTTGGCCGCCAACAGCAAAACCACGTAAGCCGGTTTCTTGATCAACCATAGAGGTAACCAGTCCGTTTGAATTATCGATAACTTCGTAAGTATGAGTTACCATCTTTGACGTTGAATTCAGTGTATTAATTGAACTCCAAACTATACCGCATAGCAAAATTAAGAGTATTGTCGTAATGCCGTTTCCAAGTAATAATTTATTTCGAATCGACATGTTTGAAAAGTTCATGAATTTTCCTTTTATAATGCAATCGATATTAATGTAAACTCTAAGCTTCTGATTAATATAATTATTAATATTTACAATACCCACAAAAAGTATAGGTGCTAAAATATCAAAATACAAAAATAATGGATTAATTTAGAACAGAGTTTAAGGAGAAGATTGACATACTAACGTCGTTAACAAATTATGTTATTGCTGATAGAATGAGTATAAAAAGAGATATTGTAATTAAAGAAAAAATGGGGGGATTTCTAGTTAGATCTACTAAAAACTAACCCCATTAACGATAAAGTGCCACTTAATCAAATATAGATAAAACACAGCATCTAAGTCTTTATGAAGAATTAACTATTTATGGCTTCAATAAAACTTTAACACTAGCATCAACGTCACTTTCATCAATATAACCGATATGGCCTTTTTTATTGGCAACTGCCGCTTTTATCAATGCCGAACTAGATAACTCTTTTGGTGGTTTCGCTTTACCTGTAAACACCAAACGTGACCAGTAAGACTGTAATTGAGCTTCAGACTTTCCTGTCACTTTTTGATGAAACTCTTCTCTTAATACGTCCCCTTTAGGACGTTCCAATAAGACAACTTTATCACCATTTGGCAGGTTTTTCTTTTTACCTAAAAACAAAGCTTTTGCTTGGCCATTGCTTAATGTATCTGCCATAGCAGAATTACCAACTAAAACTACCGATGCTTGGCTCGTTAGAGAAACAGCCAAAGTTGTCACTAATAATATTAACTTATTCATAATTCCCCCTAAAATATGGCATCAAAGATAATTGACGTGACACGTGAGTCGTCATAAGGAAGCACACCTTCTGCATTGGTAATATTCCCCGCTAAACCGCCAGCAGTATTATCAAGATCGTGAGCAGTAGATATATCAAATTTAACCGCTAAATTATCAGCAAAGTCCCAACGGAGACCTGCGGTATAACCTGAACGTTCGTCGCTAGCTGTTTCACGACGAGAAATAGATACGTAAGGCTGGAATTCATCAAAACGATAAGCCACGGCAACATAGCCTGCCGTTGTATCTTTTGATGAACCTTCTGTTTTAGTACGAGTTGACTCGACCATCACCAATAACGAATCATTGTCATAGGTGAAACCTAAACCGGTGAAAGAAGCATCAATTTCCAAATTGTATGCTTCAATAGCCACTTTAGTATCAAGATATGAAACGCGGAAAGAAAACTCTTCCCAATCAAGCTGGTTCACTGCTCCCCACATATCTTTTAAATATGTACCTTCAGTATAATCGGCTTCACCGGCAAAAGGTTGGATAGTCCAGGTTATATCAGAAAAGTCGGCAGTGTAGATAAAATCAATACCGCTGTAAGCAGATAAGGGACCGCCATACACTTCACCATTTGGGCGAGCAAAAGGATAAGCATAACCTACATCCAAATAGTCAGATAGCATATAGGTTGGTAAACGCAGCTTACCACCACGTACGGTTAAATTTTCACTAATATGATGAGATATAAAAGCCCATTCAAATCTAGGATCCCAATCTTCCTTACCTTCAGCAATAAGTTGAACAGTAGCTTCGGTATTTTCATTAAAAGCAAAAGAAGTTTGTAATGCAAAAACGCTGTCCGTTTTGAAAGAATTATCTTTACTATAACCAAGATAACCAGCATCGTTATCTGCAACACCAAAACCTACCGAAGCAAAACCATTGATTGAAACTTTATCAGTCCAATCTTGACTGCTTTGTTCAGATTTTAGTAAGGCAACCTCTTCCTCTAATGCTGTAATACGTGAATTATCATTGGCATAGGCCACAGTACTTGCCAACAAGCTTATTGGTAATAAAACTGCAGCTAGTTGTGTTTTCTTTTGTTTAAAAGACATATACGACATGACTTTTTATCCTTAGTGTTGAGATGAAAATAAATTAATGTAAACAGCTTCAAAGCTAGAAACTGTTGCTGGTTTATTCTTCGCTTATTATTGGTTTAATTGACTTAAATACGAAATTGGCTAGTAACTTTCCCTAGTCCCAAGGTGATGTTACTCAATGATTGACTTACGCCATCAAGTTCAGTGGTGGTTTCTAGTGATTCTTTTGCCGTTTTTTGAATATCATCGATATACGTTTGGATCAGCTCAGAAGTACGTTGCTGCTCTTCAGTAGCTGCCGCGATTTGCTCATTCACACTAGAAATTAATGATACTTTTGTCGTAATTTCATTTAATGAATTACTGGCGGTACCTGATTGCTGAACACAGTGGTCAGCCATTTTTGTACCACGATTCATTGCTGAAACCGCATTTTTAGAAGCTTGTTGAAGTTCTTCCAATACTTGGTTTATTTCTTGGGTAGAGTCTTGTGTTCTAGATGCTAACGTACGTACTTCATCCGCGACCACAGCAAATCCTCGACCTTGCTCCCCAGCGCGGGCCGCTTCAATTGCAGCATTTAATGCCAATAAATTGGTTTGGTCAGCAATTGCTCTGATCGTGCCTAAGATCACTTCGACATTATTGGTATAACTTTCCAATTGGTGCACAATTTTAGCGGTATCTACCAGCTCATTAGATAACTGGTTAATACCACGAATAGTCTCATTAACAATTTCTCCACCGGTATGGGCTTCTTTATCGGCATCCGTTGCTGAATCTGCGGCTTCTGTGGCGTTCATCGCGATATGTTTAACCGACGTAAACATTTCGGTAAGTGCTTCTGTGGTTTGTGAAATGGCTGAGTTTTGTGAAGCAACTTGTTGATGGCTATGAGAGCTAGTACTGCTTAGCTGGTCACTCATTGTGGTTAACTGATTTACATTAGTAATAATATCGCCAATGCTTAATTGCATTTTATCAATAAAACTATTAAACCAAAAAACCAAATCTCTAAACTCATCTTTACCATTGTGAGTTAAGCGAACCGTTAGGTCACCATCCCCTTCCGCAATTTCTTGTAAAGAACGGCTGACCTTTTTAATTTGACTGACGATTTGACCACTAATAAACCAAGAAATGATTGCGAGTAAAACAATGGCGACAATACTTGTTGCTATCATCACTTGTAAAGTCTGTTCACCAGCTTCATTAACTTCAGTTAAAACAGCGGTAAAGTCATCTTGATTCTGTGTTTTAAAACGGTTTAATGATTGTTGTATCGTTTCAAGTTTTTTAGCTACAGTTCCGGCTCTTTCTGCCATTTGCTCTAAAGCCAAAGTACCATTTATCATATCCTTAGCGAGTTGTAGCGCAGCTTCATAATATGCCGTTGTTTCATTACTTATCAAATTTAAATTACTTGAGTTCTCACCAAGATATTGTTGCTGTTCAGCAAACGTTTTGTTCATCTCATCAAGGATTTCGGCATTTTTATCCAAAGGGTCTTCTTCACCGATTGTTACTGCAAGAGCAAAGCCTTCAACCATACGTTCTAATAAAACAACATTTGCCGTTGAACGAACCAATACGGGATAATATGTTGTTGATATTTTATTCAATCTCTCGTTAGTATTATTAACAGCACTACCACTAATAAGCATAAAAACAATAAAGCTCAAAAAAGAAATAATGGTGATCAAAGTGATCTTTTGACGTACTGATAATAAATCCAAAAAATTCATAGCTTATACCTATTTTTAACCGCATTATTTTAAATAATATCCAAACGAACTTTTCAAATTTTCGTGGGGAAATTTTAAAAACAATCAGAGTAGTAACTAAAAGTTGACCGGATGGTATAGTAATTATTTTTAAAATGAAAGTATTATAATATTTTTTAAAGCCTTCGAAAACAACAGCTTAACAAGTTTTAAACCTAATTTTAACAATGTTGATTTATTTGATTAACGCATATTAACAAGTGAATATGGCTAAATTTTATAATTTCTTTGGTAAACAACAAATTTTGTTTATCAAATTTTTAAGCAAATAATAGGAAATAAATTGGAAAAACTAGATTAGTGAAAATAAGACGGTATGGGGTAAATTTACCCTGCGCAAATTCATTAATAAGCAAATGATGGTCAACATATTAAAAGTACTATCATAATGTCGAATAAAAAGATGAGAAGATCATTAAAGTGCATAGGAAAAAATGAAATATCAGTGTAATCGATATTTTCACTATGATTGTTTATAGAGGTTTAAAATTAACAGAAAAACATTACATTCAAATAATTTACAGTATTACTTTTTCTACAGGAGAAAATGCGATGATATTGTCATCAGTTCTATTTGACATTACTCTCTACTAGCACTCTCTACTAGCACTACCTAATAGCCCTTTTGCTTAAATACAACAAACACGGTTAACTGTACCCATTGCAACATTTATAATCAGCATCACCATAGCTGAATCATCACAGCTTACCTTCAGAATAGAAGTTATCAGCAGTAACTAGATTTAAAACTCTTTCAATTGGCAGCTAATAGATAACTCACGTCCCAGCCATGGTCTGACTAAAAGATCTTTAATAATATCCAACGCCAATAATCAATTTGTCAAAACTATCGATTCCTAAAAACTCTTGTATTGTTAGCTAATCTTCGGATTATTATAAACATCAATGTCAAACTCACCTTCACTTTTGCCAATCAATGTCGTTACCATCAAATCTCCACAAACATTTACACAAGTGCGTCCCATATCCAAAATACGGTCAATACCCGCTATAATTGCGAGACCTTCCATAGGCAAACCAACAGTTGTCAGTACCAATGACATCATCACCAGTCCGGCACCAGGAACGCCTGCAGAGCCAATGGAGGCCACTGTTGCCATAACTACAATCGAGACATAATCTGCCATACTTAAATCTATACCATAAGCTTGAGCAACAAAAAGAGAGGTTACACCCAAATAAATAGCAGTGCCGTCCATATTTACGGTAGCACCTAAAGGTAATACAAAACTTGATATTTCTTCTGAAACACCCAAGTTTTTATTGGCACATTTCATACTAATCGGTAACGTTCCTGAACTACTCGCTGTAGAAAATGACATCGCCGCCGCTTCAATTATTCCTTTTAAGTAACGTATAGGGTTTAATCGGCCGACTATTTTAATAGCCAAGCTCATCACAACTAAGACTTGTATCAAGCAGGCAAGATAAACGACACCGATCACTTTGCTCAATTGGAGCAGCAATTCCACTCCATATTCTCCTGCCAACCATGCCATAAGAGCAAATATACCATAAGGGGCAAACCCCATAATGATGGCAGTAAAGCGGTACATTATTTCAGAAAATGACTTAAAAATAGCAATTGCGGGGTCTGCTTTTTTACCCAGTAAATTCATCGACAAACCTAAACCAATGGCAAAAACAATAATTTGTAATAAATTTCCTGATGCCATGGCTTGCACTGGATTAGATGGTATTAAATTCATCATCGTTTCTACTAGGCTTGGAGAATTCACGACGGTAGCCGTATCGGTTGATACCGTCATTTGCATTCCTTCCCCTGGCGAAAAAATATAACCAAAAGCGAGACCCAAACTAACGGCTACAGCCGTACTAAACATATAAATAAGAATTGCTTTTCCACCAACGCGACTCATTTTGGCGGTATCACGCATAGATGTTATGCCAGTAATTAGTGAACAAAAAACTAGTGGTACAATCAACATTTTAATGGCGTTGATAAATAAACTACCAATGGGTTTAAGATACTCGGCTTTTGGTCCCAATAAACTGCCTACGAGGATACCTAAAACCATACCGATGACTATTTTTTTCCAAGCGCTAAGGTTCCGCCAGAAAGAAAACGGACTAACCTGGGGCGTAATTGCATGACTATCCATAAGTTATTCTCGTTATATTTATAAGATAAATGTTATCGTGCTAGTTCTTGTAAAAAGATCACTTTAACCTTATTACGTTGATATTGTTTACTATAAAAGGCACGTTTAGTTTCATATAAATACACATGCCATACAAAATTAATTTATGAATAAAATAAACCCAAGTACTAATGCTGCTATAAATACGGTTTCAGCAACAACCAATATGACAGGTCGCCAGCCAATGCTTAACATATCTTGAATGGAAGTTCTGATACCAAGCGCACCGATAGCGGTAACCAATAAGGCAGCGGATAAGTCTGTCATGGAATCTGTAATAACAGTTGGCACTAGATTTGTGCTATTTAAGACAAATAGCACGACAAAACCAATAAGAAAGCTCGGTACCGCAACTTTGTTTCCTGACACTTCATTGTCGACAAGTTTACTTCGGCGTAAATATAGGCCAATCAATAAAATAACGGGTACCAACATTGCAACTCTAAGTAACTTAACAAAAACACTTAGCGCTCCAACGTCTTCAGATACATTGTAACCCGCACCTACAACCTGTGCTACATCATGAATAGTTCCCCCTAAAAACATGCCAGTTTGTTGAGGGTTAAGATTGAAAAAATGTGTAATGAGTGGATAAAAAATCATCGCTATGGTGCTTAAAGACGTGACCGTTATAACCGTAAATAGCGTATCCCTTTGGCTGTCTTTATTGTTAGGCAATACACTACTAATCGCCATGGCTGCTGAAGCACCACAAATTGCTACAGAACCACCAGTTAAGATACCAAATTGACGACTAAAACCAAGTAAGCGACTCACAACAGTACCAAACGCCATCGTAGCTGCAATTGCGACAACCACCATTAATACCGGAGGCCAGCCAAGCGTAACGACGTCACCTAGAGAAATTCTCAACCCCAACAAAGCAACACCGGCACGTAACAAGGTTTTAGCTGCTAATTCAATACCCGGTGCACATTGTTTATCATGACCTAAAAAATTAAATGCCATACCCAATAATAAAGCCAGCAACATTACTGGTGCACCATAACGTTGTGAAATAAATGATGCGGCAATGCCTATTGTAATGCTGACACATAAACCAGGAAAATAACGTTTTTTTAACTCAACGGCTTTACTGGTTAGCGATGTGGGGTGATTTTCACCTAAAACAAAAGACATGCTCATCCATCCTCAACGACAATTTAATATTGTTTACAGTTTACTTGCTGCGTTTTCAATTTTTCTTAGCCTGACTTAGCGATAATCTGAATAATTAAAAGCATTTCTGTAACCAAATAACGCTTGTGCGCCGCCAGTATGCAAGAAAACAACATTGTCATCTTTATTGAAGAAGCCTTTTCGTATTAAATCGATCAATCCAGCAGCGCCTTTTGCTGAATATACGGGATCAAGCATAATAGCTTCACAGCGGGCAAATAACTCAATCGCTTCAATGCCACCTTCAGTGGGAATACCATAACCTTCACCTACATAATTACAGTTAGCAATTACATTTTCACGTTTAACTACCCCTGGCGCACCAATTAATTCGGCGGTCTTTTCTGCCAATTTAAAAACGTTTCCTTCTTGGGTTTCTTTTGGTACTCGAACACCTATACCTAATACGGGTATTTGACTGTTGGTTGCACAAAGCCCCGTGACTAGTCCAGCTTGCGTGCCTGCACTACCTGTAGCATGTACAAGATGATCAATTCGAAGACTCATGTCATTTGCTTGTGTTAATAATTCAATGGCTGCATTCACATAACCTAATGCACCGATAGGATTAGAACCACCACCGGGCACAATATAGGGCTTTTTTCCTGTGGCGCGTAAAGTAGCAGCTAAGTCTTCCATAGCTGCGTTCATATCAGTGCCACCAGAGAATCGTGTTAATGAAGCTCCAAATAGTTGATCTAGAAGAACATTACCGTTGTAATTATAATCGACGTCTTCACTACCGGTTCGATCTTCAAGTAATACATGGCTTTGCATTCCTAACTTGGCCGCAATAGCAACGGTTTGACGTGCATGGTTCGATTGTGTTGCTCCTTGTGTAATTATGGTATCGGCACCTTTTTCCAAGGCATCGGCCATTAAAAATTCAAGCTTACGTGTCTTATTACCACCACCGGCCAAACCGGTACAATCGTCACGCTTGATCCAAAGGTTAGGGCCACCAAGTAGTTTGCTTAAATTTTTCATTGGTTCCAATGGCGTATTGAGGTGGGCAAAATGTAAACGAGGAAAGCGAGATAGATGCATAGTAATATCCTTAAATTAGTTGATGAGTACATAATAGTAATAATATTCCATCATCTTCCAATGCTATTTGCTCATAATGTGATTACTCTTTTGCATGAGTCCTTATAAAAGGCATATCACTCAAAGCTCTATTTATAAAGTTGTCTGTTCACCCTACGTTTCTTTATTGTACTTTCGTTGTTAACTATGAGATAAAATAAATCAATTCCCCTTCTTATTTAAAAATAAAATCACAAGGTGATGATGGATATTAAATGGTTTGATGACTACTTAACATTGGTAGAATGTGGAAATTTTACACGAGCAGCAGAGCGTAGATTTGTTACGCAGCCAGCTTTTAGCCGTAGAATTAAATCACTTGAAAATTGGCTAGGTGTCGAACTCATTGACAGAAACGCCTACCCGTTAAAACTTACCCAATTGGGTACCGAATACGTGGATCCTATTCGAAAGTTATTAATTGATATTTATGGTATACGGACAGATATGAGGGAAAGCAGCAATAGAGGCGAACGTATCGTCGTATCAACTCAGCATTCACTCAGTGTTTCATTTTGTCCTAAATGGTATGAAATGATCGTCCCTTTTCTTGGTAAGAATAGCATTCGTATTAATGCTAGTAATCTATATGACAGTCTAGATATATTTTTGGCAAAACAAAGTGAGTTTCTTTTATGTTACTCCACTCCCGATATATTTCCTCAATTAGCACGTGAAAATTTACGCCAACTCAAACTTGGGCATGAACAACTCATCCCCGTAACGGCGATAAATGATAACGGTGAGCCACAGTATAAAGTAGAAAATACCCATATATTACCTATGGTTGGATATCCACCACAATCCTTTTTTGGTGATATGATTCAGCGAGAATGTTTACCTAGTACTTCAAATACCCTAAATTATGATGTTATTTATGAAACTGCATTAACTGAAGGAGTAAAAACCATGGTATTACAAGGAGTTGGCATGGCTTGGTTACCAGCGGGGATCATTGAAAAAGAACTGCAGGAAGGAAGTTTAATATTAATGGATGATTTGCCTAAAGTCGACTTACAAGTGATGTTATATGCCCATAAAACAAGTAAAACACAATCGCTCACCGATTTTTGGGAGCTGCTTACCAACATGAACAAAGACGAATTAAAAAGAAGTGAATAAAATTTAAGTTATCCCATGGTCATTCTAAGCGTATATTTAGAAATGCTAATAAAAATATAATGGTTATGGTTAGACACACCATGCAAGTATGCACAAAATCAAAGAGGTAAAAATGTCGTCTTACGTTAATAACTGTCGCCTAGATCATATATTTAGCATCATATTTACCTTATGTATATTAACAAACTCCTTAACATCACATGCTGACAGTTGTACTGAAGATATTAGTTTGAATATCTTGGGCTCTGGTGGGCCTGAGCTTACAGGGCAACGAGTTTCAAGTAGTTATCTTATTTCCATAAACAATAAAGCTGCTATTTTAATGGACACTGGCACAGGCAGCAGTTTTAACTTCGCCCGCAGCGGAGCTAAGTTTGAAGATCTAGAAGCTATCTTATTTAGTCACTTACATGTTGATCACAGTAATGATTTACCTGCTTTTATTAAAGGGTCCTTTTTTACTCTTAGAGCTAAACCTTTAAAAATTTATGGCCCTACGGGTAATGCATTGATGCCTTCAACATCAACGTTTATTGAGCAGTTATTTAACCATGGCGGTGTTTTTCGTTACTTGAGTGATTATATCAATAAAGAGGAAAACGGTGACTATAAAATACTGGCGACTGATGTAAATAGTGCATTCAATACTGATAATACAGCCATTAACAATGAAGCAGCTATACAAACCTTTAAGCTTAATGATAATGCCACTATTAGCGCTTTGCCTGTGCACCATGGCCCTATTACGGCTTTAGCATGGCGAGTTGATATTGGGAAGTGTTCTATCACCTATTCAGGTGATATGAATAATGATTACCAAACATTGGCTATTTTAGCCAAAAACAGTGACATTTTAATTGCTCATAACGCCGTGCCAGAATCGGCTTTAGGAGTAGCAGCTAACCTTCATATGCGACCTTCACAAATTGGGGCCATAGCAAAAAAGGCTAATGTTAAAAAGTTACTCATTTCTCACCGTATGAAACGCACTGAAGATAATGAACAAGAAACTTTGCGATTTATTCGCGAGAAATATCAGGGCTCAGTCGTTTTTGTTAACGACTTACAAAAATTTAACCTAGAAAAATAGATAATTCACGGTGAGATATGAGCTAGCGGCAGTATCTTCCTTTAAGGTTCATTGACCTTGAAAAAGAGATCAAACTAGGGTTTACGTGCGGCAATAACCGAAATTTCGACCAGTAATTCAGCTCTAGCCATTTGTGCTTGCACACAAGCCCTTGCCGGTGCATGACCTTCGGGTATCCAACAATCCCAGACACTATTCATTTCTAGAAAGTCCTTCATATCTTTGATATATATCGTTGCCGACAATATATGTTGCTTTGAACTCTGGGCATCATTAAGTAAACTTTCAACCTTTTCCAACATCGTACGCGTTTGCCCTTCAATACCTTGTTCTGAGTCTTTGGCCACCTAGCCACACAGGTATATTGTATTATTATGTGTAACTATACGGCTCATACGTTGCGTGGTTTCTTTTCTTACAATATTCATTCTATTTTATCTTTTCCATTGTTAATTATTTTGTATTTAACGTCGGTAATTTTTTAGCGCCCAAAGCATAATCAATAACACTGGTGACAAGAATGTCTGTAGATGTCAATAAAGGTACATCTAAATTACCTTTAGTTAAAACCAATGGGATTTCCGTACATCCTGAAATTAGTATCTGCGCCCCCTTTTCAATTAAATTACTCGCTAAATCATTCATCTTTTGAGTAATGTCATCATTTCGTTCACCCGCTTTGATACGATAAATTACAGCCATAAATTCTTCTAAATGAGACTCATCCCACAACACCGGATTAAAGCCCGCAAGTGCTAGTTTTTTCTGATAGAGTTGAGTCACTAAACAGCCAGTAGTAGCCATAACTCCCACTTTTATCCTGTCAGACCACTGCTCTTTTAAGTGCTCAACAACTTCATCAATAATACTAATAAAAGGTATATTAACGGCTGCCTTTATATCACTTTCAAAAGCATGAGCAGTATTGCAGACCATGACAAGAAAGTTTGCTCCAGATTTTTGAAGATTTTTACCCATTTCAGCTAAATGAATACCAACATCTTCACCCCCGTCAAGAATAGCCGCTTGCCGACTAGGAACTTTTGGATTGTGATCTAGCATCAGGTGTAAATGGTCTTGATCACTACTAGCATGACTTTCCTTAACCACTTTACTCATAAAATCTATACTTGCATCCGGTCCCATTCCTCCTAATATTCCAGGAATAGCGACTTGTTGATCTTTTTTCATAAGAGATAATGATTCCTTCAAATTTCTATTACTAAAGCTGCAGAGCAAACAAAGTGATAAATTGTCGTGTAGGTTGATAACCTATCAATCAATTTCAACAACATCACTCGCATCAAAGTGTGATATAGATCTTGGGATTATTTTCATGTCGGCTTTCAACATTAAAATGAACAGACACTTCAAAAAGATCTGTTCCAGTTCTTCATTTCAGTACTGCAAACTTCCATACGGCTAAGCCACGTCAACAGTTCGAAATAAGATTAACAGCCCCATCACTAAATACAAATGCCAAAAAAGTTAAAGGTGATGCAAAAAATGCATTACCTTTAACTTTTAAGACAACTTATCTTTTTATCGTTAATTAAGTTAATTAAGTTAATTGATGATATCGACCTTCCAGCTGTAGCTATTAAAGTACTACCTCCTTTAATAATATGACAATAGGTTTTCTTCGCCCACTCCATCAACTACAACGGTACAAAAATGGAGTTTTCCATTGTTATATAATATTTAGTTAATTTTGTACTATTAACTGTGTAAAATCGTATTTAACGGCTATGTTTTTGGAGGTTATAACTATTGCAGATTTGAATCTACTGTATTACTAACATTCACTCTTATCGTTAATCACTAGGTGACATCGTTGATAATCTTATAATGCGACAACCTTTACAGCCCTTTCATTACGACACTCATATGATCCCATTTCGAACTCTCTACAAATCCAAGGGCGATTTTCATAAATGGAACACATGTAAGTTTCTCTATCTAACGCTGAACACCAACCGTCTTCTAAACGTAACATCGTTTCGCCGCCCCATTCATCAAAAGCGATATGTTCTTCAGGAACACCGGTATCAGTAATAATCATAACTTCTAATCGACAGCAACAAGCTTGACAATTTGAGCAGGAAACTTCCGTTTCTGATACATTTTTAAACTTAATGGTCATTCACATTCTCCAATAAAACACGCTCGAACGTTAACTTGAAGCGACCACGTTCGACATTCATTCTACTTACCCTTGATTCTTTAACTTATGGTGAATAATACCCAATTTAGGGATATCCCGTACTGTAAAAATTAACTAACTGTCCAAAATACTGATTAATTTGTTTAGAGCAGTTAACTGTTATCGACTGCCTTCTGATACGATTACAGGTAAGTCCATACAACCATAATCCACGTCAAATTGACTTAATACACACGTTAATTGTCCACGATGATGAGCTTGATGGTTAAAGATATGTTGCGTAACATCCGCTACAGCTTTGGTTATCGCCAGACCTTCAGTTGTCTCATAAGAGATAACGTCATCACAATCGTTATCTGTTAGGTTGTCACAGAATCGCAGTATGACTTTGTCCACTTGTTGTCTTAAGACTGCAATATCGGGTAAATTCTTTTGATAAATATCGTTTGGATCATTAGGTATTGGAAAATTTTCTAGGTCTTTAATACCAAGTTGAGCGATTTCATTTGATGCTAGCCGAGTTAATAAAATCAAATCACCAAATAGAATATGATTCCAATAACTAATAATATTAGGAAAAAAAGAATGTGTTTCTTTTTCAAGAATATCATTTGACAATGTAATGCAACTTGCCATCAATTGCTCGTTCATTCGTTGATTATAAAGCGCCATCATTTTAAAATTTTTCGATAAGCTCAATGTGTACTCCTTGTATATTATGTCCTGATATATGGACCATAAATTATTATCCAATAAGATTAAGATTGATTTTTAAATCAGTGGCTCTTTTCTATACTAATTTTTTCAACGTAAGTATTTTTCAATTTAAATATTTTTAATCTTAAAAGTTTTGTTAACACCTTAAAGCTCATTGAACTCTTCCAACCATGCAACTAGCGAATTAGCAACTTTTGTAACAATACAGCGATCATAGTCAAAGAACCATACAGGTATATCTACTTGCTGCTCGGTACAATCTGAATGTTTGAAACAAAACATATTTCCCTTACAATCTGATGCAAATAAAATATGCCCTTTTGGCATTCCGCCCATTTCATAAAGCTTTGATAGTGAGAATACATCCTCTAGGCTCAAGAAGTCTTGAACTTCAGAAACATCAACACCTAAGTCACATATTTTAGTTAATACATTAGGTGTATGAACCAATCCATAAGTAGCGATTAAATACCTGTAGGAGTCAGGTAAACAAACCTGCAATTTTGATTCAAGCTCTGTAATATCATCATTGCTTATTGGAACCATAACGTTTTTATTACTCCAATTTTTTACAAATAAATCGATACTATTCAATTAGTAATACTCCAATATAACCAATACCAAGCTCATTATGTTTACTTGAAGCTTAATGGTATTTATATAATCCCTTTAAAGGGCTGATAATTGTGTGTTCGATGTTAAGTAAAAATCACATCCCTCATTAGAGGAAGTCGGTAATAGTCTTTATTTAAAGGTTTTTACCCTATGAATTTCTTAAACGTTGTACACCCTAATTTAACGTTGTTTAACTCCATAAAATTGGCCTTATGGTTTTCGGCATTAAACCCTCGTTTTTGCAATACCGCTTTTGAAGCCGGATTATTATCCAAAACGAGTGCTTCTAGTTCTTTAAGTAAATAAACATCGCCCGCTATTCGCTGTAATTCAGTCAGACAATAACTTGCACAACCATTACCGGTATAGTGTTCCGCGACTCGATAACCAACAGAGGCCTTATACATTTTAACCGATATGTCTTTTAAGTTTCCCCGAGCTACTATTTGATCATTTTGCATAAGTACCCCGGAGTAATGTGTACCTAGTTGCATATTTATAACAGAATCAAAAATATGCATTTTAATACCCGCCATTGTATAAAAATCATCTTCCCTCGGGGAGATCATCGATTCAAACCATTCTCGATTAGCTAATTCAAATTGAAAAAGTAAATCTAGATGTTTTTCTGATAGTGTTTCGAATATCACAGCTTATACCTATAGCATGATGGCCACATTAATGGCCCAAATTATGGATTAAAGTGGCACAGAAAGTAATGGCTTATTGATTTAATGTTATTGAATTATTTATCAAACCGCTCTGGACGCCATTGGATGACTGGGATTTAATTGCAACAGGTCCCATAAGTTACCATAAAGATCCTCAAATACAGCAACGGTACCATAATCTTGTTCCTTTGGTGGTCTGATAAACGTTATTCCGTCAGATTTCATACGATGATAATCACGCCAAAAATCATCTGTATTTAAGAAAAGAAAAACTCTGCCTCCTGTTTGATTTCCTACAAATTCGTTTTGCTCAGGCTTAGATGCGCGAGCTAATAATAAGGTCACGCCATTAGAACCAGGTGGAGAAACGACTACCCAACGTTTATCTTGTTCGGGTTGATAGGTATCTTCAATTAGCTCAAATTTTAATTTATTCACATAAAAATCAATTGCTTCATCATAATCTTTAACAACTATGGCTATGTGTACTATTGACTGTTTCAACCTAAATCCTCTTTTACATTATTTAACGTTTATTTTATTGCCCATTCTACAGCTTTTTGTGCGTGTATCGTTGTCGTGTCTAACAGTGTTATTTGGGTATCTGATTGCTCAACCAACATGGCAATTTCTGTACACCCCAAAATGACGGCTTCAGCCCCTTGCTGAGCTAAAGATTCAATAACCCTTAAATATTCAATTTTTGAGGCAGGTTTTATTTCTCCTAAGCAAAGCTCTTGATAAATAACATCATGAATAATTTTTCTATCAGCTTCATCGGGGGTTAACACGGTTAAACCAAATTTGCTGTTAAGCCTACCTTTATAGAATTCTTGTTCCATTGTAAATGCAGTACCTAATAATCCTACCGTTTTGATCCCTTTTTTATTAAGAACTTCTGCTGTCGCATCGGCAATATGGAGTAAAGGAATGTTAATTGCTTTTTCGATTTCTGGCGCTACTTTATGCATGGTATTTGTACAAATTAGTAAAAAATCAGCCCCCGCACGTTCGATTTTTATTGCGGCTTCACAAAGAATTTTTGCAGTACCTTGCCAGTCTCCATTATGTTGAAGCCTTTCAATTGGTGCAAAATCAACACTAAACATTGCTATCTTTGCAGAATGAAGACCGCCTAAGGTGCCTTTAATTCCCTCATTAATTGCTCGATAATAACCAACTGAACTTTCCCAGCTCATACCACCTAAAAGACCCACTGTTTTCATATTACTTCTCTTAATAAATTTACGAATAAACTACCAAATAAAGACTTAAATAAACGGTTAATTATTGTTGGACATAAGCGAACTAAAAAAATTAGTTAATGACTATGTGTGCAACTTAAGAATAACTTATTATGGTACATCCACTGTTCTTAGAAAAGCATTTACCTGTGACTGCTTTTTGAATTCAATGACATTTACACCTTTATTTTCTAAATTCTTTAGCAGCAAGGCATAGTTTTTTTGTTTTTGGTGGTATGTTTTTAATACCCATAAAATAATCGAGTTGCGGCTTAAAAATGTTTGTTTGAGCGATTCGATATTTCCTGAAAAAAGTTTCTTTCTAGTCACAACTCTGAGAATTGATCGAGTGATACAGCGAAAGAGTACCAAACTAAAAGAATGGTTCAACCAGACAATGGTAGTCGCTTGCGGCCACACAATATCACGAGTAACGGAGTAATTGCCATCAACTATCCAAGCGTTAGCTAGCGTCGCTTTATTTACTAATTCTCGAAACTGTTCATCAGAGCGTTCTTGCCAATCAGGAAGCCAATGTAATTGATCTAATTCAATATGCTCAACATTAATTATTGAAGACAAGCGTTTAGAAAATGTAGATTTTCCACTACAACTGGAGCCTATAACTACGACGCGATTCATTAATACCTCTTGTATAAATTAGTAACGTAAACAACTGAAATACATATATGTTTTTAAATGTAGATTAGCTAATTAAAGCTATTGTAGATAACAATAATTTTCAACTATGGAATTTTTGATCTGATTTACTTAGCCAATTCCATCCACCGCAACCATTTCAAATTCAGCAACACCACTTCGTAATTTAATTGCTTTTTCATACTCGTTGGAATAGTAAAAGGTTTCAGCTTCATCTAATGAAGGAAACTCTATAACTACAATTCTTCTTTTTTCATCTGGTCCTTCTAAAGAAATAACATTTCCACCTCTTACTATAAGTTTCCCATTATATTTTTTGATAATTGCAGGTGCTACATCTTGGTAGTTTTTCAATTTTGAAGGGTCTGAAACTTTAACTCAAATTAATATATATGCGCTCATATGCTATTCATTCCTTTTATATCTTGGCTAAGGGAAAATGTCGCTGACAAAGTATCGTGCTATAAACTACAAGGTAAACGAAATGTTTTTTGAATTACTATATTTTTAGTATGCTCAGCGTAATAAGACTTAAACCAATAACATACCAAAAATAGACAAAATACTTCCAATGGTCAGTGTCAGAGAACAAATTACTGGAATGATATAACTCACTAACGGTTGAATGCGGTGTTTTTGTTCTGTTCGTCTCGTGACTATGGTATATGGATGCGTAGGGTCTTCTTCTATGATGTTGAGTATCGATGTTAATCGAGTTTGAGTCTGTACGATAACAGCACTAAATAACCAAGAAATAATTGCTCCTAAGATTAGGACAAACTGCATATACTGCTGTGACTGAGCGTTAATAGCTCCTGCAACAACAATTGAGAAAAATAGAATAAGAAATTGAAGCCGTTGATTGACCAATGTAAAGACAAATACTCGTTCTTGACTTATGTCCCAAACAGGGGCTTTTAGCTCACGTTCTTCTTGACTAATATTTGGCATAAGTATTTCTTTTTAGGTTAAAGCTCAAGCTATGAGCTAAAAATAATTTATTAATGAGTAAGGACAAAACATTAAGTCGGTTTAGCTATTTTTACTTACTAAATTGTCTATTAGAAAACGGATAATTTTTATAAGTGCACCTGTATTAACCATCATTTAAGCGCCAAGCAGTTGAAGATGTTTGATTTTTTTATAACGCAACGACATAGAAATACAATGCCCTAGCTCTTTAATTGGAACAATGCTGCCTGATTTAAAAATGATAGCTCTATTGCCACCGTAGCTAAATGTATCTCCATAGACTTCTTTAAATGTTTCCACTAAGAGTGTTTTGCAATTAAAAAAAATACAATATTGTTCTGGGTATTTAGCTTTCCAATCAAACCTTACGGTGCTACCGATTTTAGAAACATAACTTGGCTCACCCCATTTCAATGTCTCTGTTAAATCATTAATGCCATCTTGTTGGGCAATACTAAAAATAAGCTCCCGTATACGGATAAGTTGGATATAAATATCATTTGGGTAACTTTTAAATTTTTGTTCTACAGCTAAGTTCATCAATTTTATCCGTTATCTGAAAACATAAATCCCCATGTTACACTCAATATTGTATCCACTTGAAGTCGAAATTATATTTCTAACTGCTTGTGCATTATAAAAGAATCGACAAGGCCAAGTTTTTTATGATTATAAGCGTTAGGTATAATACCAATGATATTATATCCAAGCTTTTTCCATAAATTGATTGCAATTTCATTTGTAGAAACCACGGAGTTAAATTGCATTGCCGTATAGCCAAGTTCAATGGCAATCTCTTGTGAGTGTAAACATAACTTTCGGGCAATTCCTTTACCGCGACTCATAGGACTAACCATATAACCACAATTAGCTATATGAGAACTAGGTCCTGAAGCATTTGGTCTAATATAGTAAGAACCTAGTACTACATCACTTTCCTTTATCACATAAGATTTCTGGGCGGATAAACACCATAAATCATACGCGGTTTCAAAATCAATGTCTGGATCAAAGGCATAGGTTTCTTGCGCAATGACAACATTTTTAAATACGGGCCAGAATAATTCAAAATCATTTTTTGTAGTTTCACTAATCTGCACAATACCTCCGGAAATTATAATACCCAAATAAAGGGCAAAAAATTGAGTGTTAATAAAAATTTAATTGCTATGGTATCTGTTTTTTATCTTTATTTATTAATTCGTTATATCATTCGACACTTCGTCATTTTTTAGTAATAAAACAACTAAATAAACTAAATTTAAGGGCGGTGTGATACATAATAAGATACCTATTATGGTAGCGACTTTAGGGTTACTTGTTTTACGTTTGCCTAAGTAATAACTTAAGCCACCGACGATAAACATAGAATATAAAACTAGCTCGCCTAAAAAAGTTGCATTGACATTCATTTATAAACCTCTTGCTATACATGATACCGCTAAAAACTAACCAAACAGCATACACTTTGCTCTCTGTTAATTTTTCCGTTCACGAGCTATTTTAAGAATTTACTTACGGGGAATAAAAGTCCTTCACTAACATCAACATTTTCCCAAACCTTACCTGTAGTGTAAGGATCTGACTTTATCCACTCATCAACTTTAGAGCGTTCAGAAAACTCCACATGCGCAGAAGAGCCTATCATTTTCCCCTCTTTGTTTAATATTGCACCACCACTTAAAAAAGTCCCCTGCTTCAGCATTTCCTCGATACCAGCTAAATGGGCTTTGCGATTTTCTAGTCTTCGATTAATAGCGTCTTCATCAACAAAATCGTACGCTGTAACTATGAATTGCATAAGGTTCCTTTGTTCCTATCTTTGTCTTATAAGGCTTATAAAAAGGTGCTGTCGCCGTATTCGGTATTTTATGCCAATTATGTTATTAATAATGAGTTTTTGGACCGGTATTAGTATTCACTGTATTGACCAGCAAAACAAGCTTAAAGCAGGTGAAGTAATCCCATAAAAACATAAAGATTGAACTCAAAGAGTTATTTGTCTTTCTTCCTAAGTAACAGGCAGTCTTTTAGATAATAAGTCTAATTAATATACCTTAGAGGGCGCTAACAAACTTTTTCAATATATTCATATCACGTTTTTTTAAGATTGTTATATATGTTATTCAGTTAAAAATAAGCCATTATAAATGCCAAAACAAATGCAATACATGTTGCTTTTATAATCACATGATCAATTTTGTAATTAACCATCTGCATAAAAGGCGTTGTTTTATCATTCATTAAATCGTCGTCTTCAATAATATCGCTGGTTTGAAGATCATAAGCGGCACAAATAGACATAACGGACTCTGGAGATGCAACGCCTGATTTTTCAATACGTTGAATTGTTCTCAGACTGACACCAGCAATATCAGCAAGATGAGACTGACTCCATGCTTTAGACTTCCTTAATTGCTTTAGCTTTTGTAAATTTAACTGCATTTCCATAATACTTATCCAAAGATAAAATTTTCATTATTATCCCCATAAAATCGCCAAACTGATACGACATCTATGTGACATTCATCAAAATTTAACAGCATTACTACGTCAAAGGTTTATAAGGCTTTACCCATTAAAAAATCACAGCTAATAATAGCGATTTTCTAGTACTAAGTAGGTAATCGCAATTATTTCCCAAGTAATTTTTTATTCGGTTTATTCTTTTAATATATTCATTATGAGGTTTTTCTTAGGCTTTCAGCTTTTAACAACTTATGAGACTTCAATAGCACTAACAAAATGTCCGTAATAAACATTTTTACCAACTAATGATTGAAATTCACTTGTACTTGGAAATGTTGGCCACATTGACGTTGTTTCTTTAGCTGTTTCGGTATTAACCCAAGTTAAATGCCAGCAAAGCTCTTCATCATTATCTATTTTTTTGAGTACTTCATATGATGTGATTACTGTTTTCGAGGAATTCATCTCTTCAAAAATTAAATAACTCAACTCAAGCGCCCTTTGAATATTTTCCTGAGCTACCTTAAAGACGGCAAATTCTGTACAAACATTCATAGCTTTCCTTTGGGTACAACGCTTCTAGATAGAACGGATACAGTTTGCTCAAAAAATTAAAGAGAACAAGAATAACCTACTATGTATTTTTACTTTAAAGCTAATTTAGCAGCTAAACTCAGCTAACGCCTCGATAGCCAATTCAGCTTTATGCGCTTGAACAAAGATATGATCATGATAATACGCAGCGATTACATTAGCACTGATGCCTTTTTCGGCTAACTTAGTTGAAACAGCAGCAGTTAAACCAACAGCATCAAGACTCGAATGTATAGTTAACGTGATACCTCTAAATACCGACTCAAATGGTAGTTTATTAGTAATCGCCGCTTCTTTAGATATTACTAACGTTAATCCTTCGGCTTCGCGATAAGAAGCTAACGGACATAATTTATTAAAATCATTATATTCACCTTGTACTGAACAAAATACATATTCATCTGGCATTAATTCCGGTGACATCGATGCGAGTAACTTATTCAGATTTGTTTCTCCGAACATTAAACTTTCCTCTTTAGAAGACGCTACAATAGGTGACAAATAATTGCTAACTAGTATTAGGGAAACTAGCGAAAGTTAACTGTATTTGGTTTTGTTAGTTAGCTCTGCAATTTAAGCCACTTAATAGCATCAGTTTTATTATCAAAATTTTTTGAGTTTTGCGAACTTCTTGCAGGAGTCCGACTTTCCAATATTGTTAAAAGTACATTTGAATTTATGACTAACGCTTTTGCAATCATATTTTGACTGTTTAACCAAATATTACATTCATTTATTTTTTCAAATACTTCTGGGGTCCCACCTTCTGCTTCTCTATAATCGAACAATAATTTAAATCCACCTTGGCAAAAACTGTCAATTGCTACCTTTAACTCGTCAATTGATTTACTAATGCCCCCGCTATTAAATGCGCCTGCTACTTTAACAGTGATTATATCCCCATCAACTGAAAGGAAACTCTTACCATGATTTGAGCTCATAATACTCCTTAGATGTCATAACTGCTGCTGACATACTAAATTCGGTTAACTTGCATTAACCAGTAAAAGAAAAAATCTATTGTACTTTATGTTAAGTAATTGCCTCGTTGTATAATATATTTACTCAGATCTACACGTAATGCTAGAAATCTTTTTAAGTTAATAATTGAGTTAAAAATTGAATTAAAAATTGAGCTAATTAATAAAAGGCAAAATATCGAATAAAGCATACCTTCACTGCACAATTTAATAACAATATGTTTATAGTTAAATAGTAGAAAAATTAATTAAAGTAGTCATTTTCTAGTCACATTTAAAAAACTGATACGGTTATTGGAAAACAAGTGTCTGTTCAATATAATGGGAACAGCAAAATTCTCGTTGAATGAATGCATATCAACGAGAACTCAAGGTGCCAACTGGTGATCATTGTAATCGTCGTCAACGGTTATATGATTTTTTCTTATTGTATGGCTATGAACTTATGAACAATACGTGATTAGTCTGTATTTTTTTCGTCATGTAATTCAATATTTAATTCCAATACGTTTAAGTCACCGCTTTTGTTATCAAGATTTATTGAAAAACTTTCATCAGAAACTTTAATGTACTTACGTAGTACAACAAGAATATCTTCTGTAAGTTGCGGTAAATAATCGGGTTGCTTATTACGATTGTTTCTTTCATGAGCAACGATGATTTGCAATCGTTCTTTTGCCTTAGAAGCCGTTGTTACCGGCTTTTCTTTTTTACGTAAAAAATAATCCAGTAATGCCATGTTATCCTCCAAACATACGACTAAAGATGCCTTTTTTCTCAGCAAGTAAAAACCTAAAATCAACCGATTCACCTAATAGACGATCAACAACATCTTGATATGCCTTACCGGCATCACTTTCGGTATCTAAAATAACTGGCTCCCCTGCATTTGAAGCCTTAAGTACTGCTTGCGACTCTGGAATTACACCTAAAAGAGGAATAGACAAAATATCTTCAACATCCTCAACACTTAACATTTCTCCTTCTTCTACACGTTTAGGAGAGTAACGTGTTAATAACAAATGCTCTTTTATAGGTTCCAAATCAAGTTCCGCTCTACGAGAGCGGCTTGCTAACATGCCTAATATTCGATCAGAGTCACGTACTGACGATACTTCTGGATTGGTGGTTACTATGGCTTCATCAGCATAATAAAGAGCCATCATTGCACCTGCTTCGATACCCGCGGGTGAATCGCAAATGATATAGTCATAGGTTTTTCCAAGCTCTTCGAGTACCTTACCAACGTTTTCTTTATTTAACGCATCTTTATCACGTGTTTGCGACGCCGGTAATATCGACAAACTGCTAACACGTTTATCTTTAATCAATGCTTGATTTAACGTCGCTTCACCATTTATGACATTAACAAAATCATAAACTACGCGGCGTTCACAGCCCATGATCAAGTCAAGGTTTCGAAGGCCAATGTCAAAGTCAATTAAGACAACCTTATGTCCTTTTAATGCTAAACCAAGACCAATTGCAGCACTTGATGTCGTTTTCCCTACACCACCCTTTCCTGATGTAACAACTATGATTCGTGCCATAGACCGAATATCCTTTGTAAGTTAAAATTAAATAAATTAAAAATTAAATGAGTTTTGATAACGTAAGTTCACTGTCAGTAAAATGTATATAAGCAGGTGAACCCCAGTGTTGCTCCATTGACTCACTCAGCCAATAGTTGCCATTAATAGAGACCAGTTCCGCCTCAAGGTTTTGACAATATATTTGTGCTCGATGATGGCCTTTAGCGCCTGCTATTGCTCGGCCACGTAATGCCCCGTAAACATGAATATTGCCATCTGCAATGACTTCAGCTCCGGCAGATACCGAGCCAATAATCACTAAGTTTTGATCTTTAGCATAAATTTGTTGCCCAGAGCGGATCTGTCCGCGGTGAATTTTATCACTATATAATTTAACTTGAGTATTGCTAATAACCTCAGAAGTCTCTTGCTCTATAGGCCTTTCTGTTATTACTTGTTTTTTTGAAGTATTAGTTCTCGCCGTATTAACAAATGAAAAACCCAGTTCACGAATAAGCGTACGTTGTTCTTTGTCGATAGAACCTGTAAAACCAACGAAGGTAAAATTGAATTCTTCAATTAGTGCTTTTATCCCTTGATAATCAATTGAACAATCGAGCTTCTCAATACAAATGACGACTGGAACTAAGTAAAAAAAATCGGGGGCTTGAGCGACTTTTTTCGCTAGTTCTTTACGAAGTTCGGCTAATTTTGACGTTTTCAGATGTAGAACTGACAGGGTAAAACTTGACCCTTTAAACTCTATGCTGGCATCAGTCATAGTGACGGTTTTCCTAAATAAGACAACTTAATGTACTTAGTATTAAAGTCTCAAGTATTATAACTTTCTTGATAAGATGAAAGTTACAATACTAAAAAGTGAATAAGCTTATAAAGCGTTTTTTAATGTAGAAATCAAAGCATTTTGACCAAGCTGATAATGCTCAATTTTATTATTCGCCATTAGTAGTGAATAACTCAAATTAATGGACGCAACTAATAAAGCACGTTCTGTATTTGTAGCGCCCACACTTTGCTTAATGTCTGTACACATAACGGCAAGATTGTTAGCTGCTTGATGTAAATCCTCTGCTTGTTCAGCTGAGCAAGTAAACTGGTGTTGCTTGCCCATAATTTCAACGCTGATCCCCTTAGAGTCATCCAAGATCATTAATTAACCTCTTGTACGCTTTGTAATTTATTTAATAGCTTTGCTAATACATCACTTGTTTGTTTTTGTTTTTCTTCACCTTCAAGAGCATCAAGTTGCAAAGTTTCATTTTCATCTATTAGCACTACATTTTTTTGCTCTAGTTCATTGACTTGGTTTTTTAGTTGGTTATTTTTTCAACAATGTCTTCAATCAGTTGTTCGAGTTGTGGGAGAGTATTGTCTATCATAAGGCGCTCTTGTTAACTGTAATAAATTTAAGGCAGGAATTTAATCTAAAGTAAGGCACAATGCCACCTTTAAGCACAATTACAGGCTTAATTAATGTAACAATTGTTAATATTTAATGGGATTCGAAAATAATGCTTAAAAAAAACACTTTTATGTTAAAAATTAATCAATTACGATTAATAGTATGCAGATGATATTTACGGATTAATATTTGAATATTGGCTTTTATTTTAGATATCACTACGTAAAACAGCGCAAATAATAAACATCATACAAAAGCCAATCATTATTGTCTGTTTTAATACCGACTAAGTTACATTATCATTCGGGTTTAGTTTCCAGTAATTAATCCTACCTTTAAATCACTTGCTTCGTAAATTACATTACCATTATGAATCACGACACCATCAGCAATTCCCATAACGATTGGTTTATTAAATATTCGTTTAATATGTAATTGATATTGGATTGAACCCGCATTTGGATAAATTTGGCCACTAAATTTAACTTTCCCTACACCCAAAGCACGTCCTTTTCCTTGTAAACCTGACCAGCCAAGATAAACACCTAATAGTTGCCATAAAGCGTCTAAACCTAAACAACCAGGCATCACTGGATCTGACTGAAAATGACAGCTAAAAAACCAATGTTCAGGAAGTATTTGTAAACTGGCGCTAAGTTGCCCCTTTTCAAATTTACCGCCATCGTTAGAAATATGGTTTATTTCATCGATCATTAACATTAAAGAATTAGGAAGTTGAGCGTTACCTTTCCCAAAAAAACCACCTTCAGCCATTTTTAAAATGGCTGATTTCGAATACTGCATACTGATCTCCTCTGACTAAAGAAGATACATTTTTACCTATATTAGCTACTTATTGATTGTACAAATCGGACATAAACCGATTAATAAAAGTGCTTGGGTTTGATAGTAAATGTTTTCTAAAATCTTTTATTAAATGAGATTGATCGAAATAACCTAATTCCAATGCTGAATCAAGTAACGAACCACTAGGCGTTAGGTATAACTGCTGACAAACATTTTGCAACCGAATTATATTAGAAAATGACTTTGTACTAAGTCCGGTATGAAAGCGAAATAAACGATTTAAGTGGCGACTACTCCATCCGATATTCTTTGCTAGTTGATCAATACCTACATTTCCATTTGACTGATAGATTAAAGACAAAGCCAGATCAAAGCTGTTTTTTAGTTGAGGTTGGTAATGTTGCAACAACCAATTTTCGCAAATGCTAACGCGTTGAAAATAATGAATTTGTTGATAAATAGCATGATGTAAGTTAGAAAACGCTCTACAGGGAATGTACTTGTTATCAACAAACTGCTCTGTAATTTCAGAAAGATCTAAATTGAACAAGTGACGTAACGCTCCTGAATAAAAGCGGACACCAAAATACTCACCAGCTTCTAGAATTTGGATATCACATGTTTGCATTTGGGCACCACCAATCATGGCGCCATTAGGAGATATAAATATCGATTGTGTACCATCGGGGATCACAGGATATGGTGTTGCCCTATCCGCTTTAATCTGTAGATAAGAGTGAACAACTGTTCTTAGTGCACTACAAGGCGCTGAACTTCTTAATGAAAGCCCAAATTTCGACAAACCCGACGTAGTAATTGTTGGTTGAAAAGAGGTGAATAATTCATTCATTGGGAATATTTATCTTTATATAAAAGCGACTTTCTCATTGATATTTTCCTGATCAAGCCACACCGATAGTTAACTACTAACCGTTGCTGTGCTTTTGTTAGGGATGAAAAATTCTATTGATGGACATCTAAAGCATAATCAAAATACTTTCTATGCTCAATTCCCGCCATATTCGAATTAATTTTGTTCGGATGTTTATAATCTTTCCAGGAAGCAACGTCTCGGCCGCTATTTAATTTGGGGAAGTCTATTTTTCCTTGTGTTTCTATTCCTAAAAACTGGCCCATAGTGAGTAAGCTTCCTTGTTCACTAATATCAATCGACAAGAAATTTTCATTGTTTTTAAAATAAGAAAAAACAGCCCGTTTATGTCGTGAATAACAATCGACTAATGCACTGTAAGTCAAAGGCCATGTAGAAGAGAAAGTATGATCAAAGCTACGCTTTAAAATAGGATTGAACTTTCCTGTTTTTGGCTGTAAATGAGGTGCCATTTTTTCAAGTAACATGGTAATTGACGGTAACCATTTATCCATACACCTGTCTAAATAAATAAACCTAGCGTTTGGATATAATACAGCTAACTGTTTATAGTCGCTAAAACAGGGGGCATCGGATATTGCGTCTGCCATTTCAAAAGCTTTTTTAGTAAAAGCCGTATGAGCCACGGATAAACCCATTTCTAATAACGCAACACTAATGCTGGTGGTGCCTGTTCTCGGTAAGCCTATAATAAATATCTTGGACATCTGAGGTTATTCATTTTTTAAAATGGGACAAGTATAATTGTAAGTTCTCAACAGGTGTAGAAAAATAGTAAATAACACTTAATAAAGTCATGAATCTAACAACGTAGAAATACTCTAGCGTATATCGAACGAGCAACATAATTTAAAGATAGTTATAGATAGTCTTATTTCCTTACTCGTTCGACCTTTTGCTATTCAACCAGTTCTATTGTTAATAACGATAAATAATTGCGAACAATGTTTAACTAATAACTTCATATAGGTTATTGGTAACATCGCTCTAATAATTAGTTACTCAGCGGTCAAATGTCTGCGGCGAAATAAGCCATAATTTCATCCGTTGTCATTTCTTTTGTTTTATTTGAAAAGCAGTAGTAACTAGGTCGCATGTCACTAAAGTACTGCATATCCATTTCCAGACCTTTTAATTTGGGAAACATACCTACTGGCATATTATATTCACCATTTGCTTTAAATTTATAAAATAAATGAGTACCGCACTCCTTACAAAAACCGCGAGAAGCCCAAGATGAAGAATCATACATTTTAACGTTTTCATTTCCTTCAATCTGAACTTTTGTTCCACATTTAACAGCAAAAAATGGTGCCCCTCCCCAAGTTCTACATGACTGACAATGGCACACTGTAAATTTCGGATTTATTTGCTCTGCAGTTATTTTAACTGCACCACAAAGACAGTTTGCTTCAGATTGAGACATCGTAATTACACCTTCATTAATAAATATATAACGTTTTACTAAGCGCTAATAAAATAGCGAGGTAAAACTAGCGAAAAGTAAAAATAAACCATGCTATTTTATATGTAATGTACCTATAAAAAATGTTACCAAAGCTCTTTAATAAGCGATATTTTATCGTCCTTAAAACCAAATAAAACCAAAAGGGCATCATCTTTTTGCCATAGACCACTAGGGTTAATCACACCGTGAGAATACTCTACTGCTACATGATTTTTCCCAAAAATAGTATTGATAACACGGATTTTATGGTTTTGAGTATGCTGATACGCGCCTCGTTTAAGATTACGAATAAATGCCTCTCGCCAAGACTCCTTGGTAAAGTCAGCTTGATATTCCACATGAATGTATCGGACATCATCATGAACTAGCGCCAACAATGAATCGATAGTTTTGATAGTTGAACCTTTGCGGCCAACATCATCTAACGCTGAAAAGTAAGATTGAATCTGTTCTAGCTGACAGCTTGTATTACAACCGGCAGCCCATGTTGCAAAGGAAAAAAATAGACTCGTAATAACAAGCCCTACTTTATATAAAAACGTCATTACAACTCCATCGTTTAATAAATGTCCCCCCAAAAAATATGAGTAATACTTATGGGTTTGACTTAAGCACTTTGATAACAAGCCACACTTTTTTGGGCCCGCACTAGCCTTTTGTTTTTTGTAGATTGCACTTTATCCAAATAGACAATAACAAACAACCACCTACAACAAATACAATGCTTATAAATAGCATACTCGTTGACAGTTTCTTATAATAGATCAGATCAAATTTTTGAATACCATTGGCAATATTATTTGTTGATATAAAGATTGTTGTACCGCTACACCAACAACGATCAAACCAGTAATTTTGATGAAGTCACAATTACTGTCAAAATTTCCTTTAGCTTCATAGTTAGTTGTATCGGCAAAACATGCAAAGGTTAATAATGTGACTGATAAACCTAAAATACATTTCATAATGAGACTGTTTTTTGGTATAGCTAATAGTTTATTAATATTTATTTCATTTCAATGCGTTAAAATGTACAGTATGTGTATATAGTCAAATGTTAGCGATTCTTTACTGTTAAAGTTATTATCTACTTTTAAATAGAAATAAATCTAATTACAATCCAAACAATTTTGTTAAGCTAATATATCATTTAGTCTCAGCAGGTTTAATCTCCGACACTTGCGGTCTAGTTTCTTAGTATTTCAGACATCAGGCATTGCAATAGCCTAATGTAGAAAATATGCTAATGGTATTATATTATTTACAGGTTAACTTCCATATTGGCTAATTTGAGAAGCTAATATCCTTAGATGTTTTTCTAGTCCATTTCGTTTTTTTGCATCTATTCTATACTTACAGCTGATTATTTACTTTGCCTCTGGTGAGCATTAATGTGGTTACTGCGTGACTTCTTCTATTATTGTTTTATTTTACCTTTTGCACTTTCAGCAAAAGAAAATAATAGCTACCTCTCTATGTATACTATGGAGCAAGTTCCGTATGGGTTTGTTGAACAGAGTGGAAAAACTTCGGGCGTACTGTTTGAGATTTTAGAACAAATCATCGTTGAAAGTTGTCTAGAGATAAAAAGTGAACTACGTAATAAATTAGTTCCAGCAAAACGGCTTGTACTCGAGTTAACAAGTAAAGATAATGCATGCTCTTTGTTGGCTAACGATTCTAATACTAGAAAACAATTTGATTTGGTTGAACCCATAGGTTACGAGTTTCAGGCAGGAGTGCTGCCAAAAGCAGGTCTTATACTTGTTAATTATGAAAGTCTAAAAGATAAAGTATTAGCTGTTCCTTTGGGCATAGATTTTTACGAAAGGTTCGATACAGATAATGAACTACTAAAAATGACTCCCCCGACGTACCTTCACGGCGTTAGAATGCTAAAAGCTGGTAGAGTTGATGCAGTTGTGGGACCTATTTCAAATATTATGTACCTAGCTAAGGTCGAAGGAATGTCTCAGCGAGATTTTGGTACCCCACTCGTTTTTAGAACAAGTCATGTTTATTTGGTTTGTTCAAAAGGTATTGATAAAGAAATTCGTAATAAGCTAAAACAAGCCGTTATCAATCTAAAATTGTCCGGAAGTATTCAGATGACTTTAAAAAAATATTTCAACCTTATGTGATATACAAAAAATAATGTAAATAGGTATAAAGGCCATTAATTAAATCTATGCTTATGTTTTATTGATTAATATATGGAATTCACAGCACGATATATAAACCATGTACATGGGGAGCAAATTTTATAACTTTTTTGTAAATACTGCTATTAATCCTGAGGGATAAATATAGATTTTGCTTTCAATGGTTTGTTTTTTAATATCATTAGAAAATGTAAACTTGAAATTTTAGGCTAATGTATGAATTGCGTTGAACGATTGAACTCAAAGCACAAAGAAGCCATTAACTATCACCTCATATTGTAGCGCTTTGATTAAACTCTAAGACACCCTTAATTTGTAAAAATGACATTTCTCTCAAAACATTAGCTATATAGTAAATTAAATTTACGTTGTAATTAAAGTCACCTTACAGTGTAAGATTTTGTTTTATCACAATATAAATTTCTATTCATTTTCTATCAAGAACAATATAAGTTTTGAATAAGACTTAAACTCTTACCTTGAGTACCTTGGTATAAAAACCTATTGAGTACCCTTTAAATGAAAGCTAAATTACTATTACAAATAATCTTTATCAGTGCTTTAAGTGGTTGCGGCACAGATGTAATGCGTCAGCAAAATCCAGACCGACTAGACAATAATGGCCCATATAAGAATTTATTTCCTAGCCACTTTATCGGTAAAGGCCCACATCATATTAATGACGAATTAGACTTACTTAAACCTGAAGAAAAAAAGGTCGTTGATAAAGCTTTTTTAGACCCTATTCCCTCTCATAAATATAGCAAATCTTACGGATATCAATACACTGACCTCGTGTATTCAAACATTAACATTGATGAAAATAAACAAGGAGAATTAACATGGTTAGGTCATGCTAGTTTCTTAATTCAACAGATGAATCATGACGCATTAGTTACAGATCCAGTATTTGATGAATTTGAAGGATTTTATGGTTGGCTTGGACAAAATGTAAGTCCCTCATTTGTTCGCCTAGGAGAAGCTCCTATTAAAGGGCATCAATTACCTTTTGTATCAGGAGTCTTGATTTCTCATAATCATTTTGACCATTTAAGTAGTACTACATTAAAGACGTTTAGTGGCAATACTCATTTGTACTTGCCATTAGATAACAGTGATGACGTAACCTATGAATCTGGACCTATTACGGAAATGGACTGGTATACACAAACTCAACACAATAATACCCAAATACACTTTTTACCCAGCAACCATAATTCGTCAAGAGGTATGTTTGATACCGACAAAAGTTTATGGGGAAGTTGGATGCTTAACGATGGGCAATATAAAGTCTATTTTGCTGGAGATACAGGTTACAGCGATGTATTTAAAGACATACAAAAAAAAGTAGGACCTATGGACATATGTTTAATGCCAATTGTTGCTTACCATGAGGGAAAACGTCGTGTACATATGTCGCCAGAAGATGCTTTACAGGCTGCTGAAGATTTAGGTTGTAAAGTTTTTGTTCCTTGGGGGTACGGGACTTGGACCTTAGGCTGTGAACATGTTCATGCACCTTTGAGACGATTAGAATTAGCCATAAAACAATCAAAAATTAACTTCATTGTTAAAACATTAAAAATGGGTGAAAGTTTAAATTACCATAAATTGTTAAGCTCTACGGAAACTAACTTAAACTGATAGTCGAATTTTAAATAGCGGCTTAATTAAATAAACCGTCGAATACCCAAACTTGGCTAGTTCAAGTTTTGGTTTGTCTAGCTCTGCTAGGGAGGCGATTTTTTATTATTTAATTAAGGTAATCATGAGTATGGAGCTATTTCTTTAGTTATTTTAGTAAAAAAATAATGATATAAGCTGCTCGTTTGCTATGTTAAATCAAAAAGTGATTAGCATAATAGGTGACTTAAAACTGTTGAATTAAGTTTAGTTTGTGTTAAAAATAGTCATATAAATTACACTTTTCTGTGTAAAAAAACATCACCACAGTGTCGGTAAATCATACACAACAAGCATTAGATGACAAAAGGATAATTTAGCATTGCACAATATTACGTCGCCCAAACACCTGTTTTTATTCGATTAAAGTATCATAATGTAATGTACTATCACTATGCCATCATCGATTTAGCCTGATAATGAAAATATCTCCATTCATATACAGCGTCATGTTGATAAGCACACTCTTCTCATCTCTGAGTCGTGCGAAAGAAATTCTAATGGCATTCAGTCAGGATATTCCCCCCTATATTTTTCAAAAACATGATAAAGGTATTGAAATTGATATCATTGCTGCTGCTTTGGCTTATAAAGGTCATACATTAAAGCCATTCTATTTCCCCTTAGGCAGAGTGCCTATTGCCTTTAAAAATAGGCTAGTCAATGCGGCAATGGGAGACATGGGCATAGAATTATCTTCACATGGTGGATTTTATGCAAACCCTGCAGTGATCTATGATAATGTTTTTATTACATTGAAAAGTAGAAACATTGTTATTGAGCAACCGAGCGATTTGGATCCATTAAGTGTTGTATCTTTTCAAGGAGCTAATAAACGCTATCCAAAGTGGTTGAAAAAAGTTCACGATGAGGGACGCTTTTATGGAATTAGCGACCAGTTGACGCAAGTAAAATTACTGCATTACCGACGATATGATGTGGTATTAAGTGACCGCTATATATTCAGATACTTTGTAAAACAAATGAAGTTAATGGATGTCCTAGACGTAGAAGAAGTTGACGAGCGTAAGTTTACCACAAATAACCCTGAAAATTATCGACCTGTATTTAGAGACAAGAATGTGCGGGATGATTTTAATCTAGGCTTAAAAAAGTTAAAAGAAAGTGGTGAACTTGAAAAAATATATAATAATTATATGCACTTATAATGTTAAAACTTGCTAATTAAGCTCTTGTTATTGATAACAATAATATTGATCAATTTCATAGAAATATAAGACTGTTATTTCATCATGGTAGGACAAATTCAGTCATTTGAGAAATGCTAGTAATTTCTGTATGCATAACATCATTAATTTCTACCAGTGACGTTGCAACCTACCATTCATCCAACGCATTAAACTCTTTTCTCTTAGCGGCAAACCATTCATCCATAGCACCCGTTTGATTCATAAGCGCCATAATTTTTTGCATCGCTTCAAGGTGTTCGGCATCTTGTTTTTGAAACATCTCCATGCCGTGCAATTTACTCATTTCTGCTATTTCATCAAAGGAGTCAGCTTGAAATTGTTTATCACACGCTCCTCCAAGTTGTTTACATGTCATTGTTTTCATAAATATCTCCGATACTAACAATTAATAATTAACGAGCCACGTTAAGTGGTAAAGTCGTGATTAAAAATATGAAACTAAGTGGAACGCAGCAATGGTTACGCTCTGTTGCTTAGTTTTTTGGTTACTGTAAAGTTTGCGTAAAATGCTGTTATTATCCCCGCAATAAGAGAGATCATCGCCAGACCAAACATGGCATTGTCTTGAGATTCAAACGTCAATAGGTAGACACCTAATGCCACAAAGAATAGACCAATATAAATAAATAATTTGCGGTGTGACGTTATCAACCCCGATGTATGGCTTCCTTTTCCGGATTTAGTTTTAGCATGAGGTGAAGCTTTTCGTTTATGTTTGTTGGTCGGCATAACTTATTCCTCGGTTTTTAAAACGCTGTTTGATGGCTAATTGTAGTGGCTAAGAATATAAAGTTCAGTAAAAAATAGTGCTCTTGTTTCTATACCTTAAAACTGAAAGTAGTATTACGCTAGACGTGTACCATTGGGCACATTAAGATCCGGTGTTGCTAAAACGACGGCACCATCTTCTCGATGAAAACCCGTTACCAAACATTCTGACATAATTGGACCAATTTGTTTCGCTGGAAAATTTGTTACTGCCATTACTTTTTTTCCAAGTAGACTTTCTTTTGTATAAAGATCTGTTATTTGAGCGCTGGATTTTTTAATACCAATGACTTCTCCAAAATCAACTTTAAGAATGAAGGAAGCATTTCTTGCTTTTGGGAAATCTCCAACTTCAATTATAGTTCCTACTCTCATTTCAACTTTTTGAAAGTCATTCCATTCCAAGTTGTCCATGCTTAGCTCCATCTATTATTCCTAGTGCCTTTTAAAGAGGATATTTGTAATAACATAATCGCTAAATATCATTTTTCCTCTTTAACCGAATATATTTACGGTAACACAACGCTTAGGTTAAATGAAATTCAGCCCATCGCCATTTAATTTTGTTCCAACAAGAAGGTAAACATTTATCACTAAAGTTAACTTTTTTGTTGTTTATTCTTACCTCCACTCTCCAACATATAGAAAACTGGTGTAAACAATAGTCCAAAGATTGTTACACCAATCATACCTGAGAAGACCGCATTTCCCATTGCATGGCGCATTTCAGCTCCTGATTTTGACCAAATGTATCAAGGTTGATTTTCACTATGAAGTATCTTCTTACACTGACAAACTTATTCTAAACTGCCAACCTAAAAAAACAGCAAATACCAATAATTGAAATTAAGAAGGCAGGAATTCGAGATAAAAGCCATGGCCTAAATTTTGATATGCTTATTTTATTCATTAGAAAATCTGGGTGAACAGATAAAAATAATAAAGCTAGCCAAAAAATAGGATAAAACCAAATCAATTTATCCCACTCACCAAAGAGGACCTCTTGAAATAAATAAGGAAAAGCTTTCAATAACGTTAACGTCGCCACCCCTCTTGTGGTGATATCTAAAATAAAAAAGACAACATGGCTATATTTCATTCATTACCCATGGTAAATAGTATTTTTAAAGAAACAAATATAGTGGTCCCTAAAAACAGGTTGAATTTAGGGTTGTAGACCTTTACTTTTATAGTAAAGTGGTTGATTATCATTCATTAAACGATTTGATAATCTCACCGCCTTTCATAACAAATGCAACGTTCTCCATCAAGCGAATGTTCTTCAGTGGGTTTCCATTAACGGCAATGATATCTGCTAACATTCCCACTTTTAATTGACCACGATCGTTTACACCTAACAATTCTGCAGCATTGATTGTTGAACTTTGTAGAGCATGAAGTTCTGACATACCACGCTTAACCATAGCGTAAAATTCAAATCTGGCATCTCGATGAGGCATAATTCCCGCATCACTACCCAAGGCGATATTCACTCCTTTTTCTACAGCCATACGAAAACTGTTTTCAATATGCGGTTTTAAAAATTCATTTTTCTTAACTGTCCAAAGCGGTGTTTCTGGTGGTAATGGTAGGGAGTTTATATAGATGGTTGGGATATAATAAGTTCCTCGACGTTTCATTTCTTTGATAATTTCTGGTGTCAACATCGAGCCATGTTCAATAGAAGCAACTCCCGCTTTTACGGCAGCCATAATACCTTCGCTACCATGAGCATGCGCCATAACTTTTAGACCATGACGGGTACTTTCTTCAACAATAACATTCAATTCCTCATCAGAATATTGCTGTGCACCAGGGCTATCACCTTTAGAAAAAACACCAGCAGTAGCACAGACTTTGATCACTTTAACGCCATGTTTAGCTTGATAACGGATGGCTTTTATTAACTCAGCCTTACCGTCAGCAATTCCTTGTTTGGGCCCTAATTCCATAATACCTGGTGCAAAACCGGTAATATCACAATGCCCTCCCGTGATGGAAAGGTAATGCCCTGCTGGAAACATTCTTGGTCCGACAATATTTCCACTTTCAATAGCACGCATTAACGATACATCGGGAAACCCAGGAAAAGCTCCTGCATCTCGGATAGTGGTAAAACCTGCCTCCAACATTTCCCTACCAAACTTTACGCCGTGTAATGCCCAATCAGCACTACTTTCCATTACCGCAGCCGTAGTCCAGTGATTACCTGTGTAATAATCTGATGTTATGTGGCTGTGCATATCCATAATGCCTGGTAGTAATGTACTCTCGCCTAAATTAGTAACATTAGCATTACTAGGTAATTTCTTAGGATTGAAAGCCGTAATAATCCCATCTTGAATCACGACGACAGCGGGAGAAATAACTTCACCCGTTGCGACATCAATATAATTTCTTGCTTTTAAAACGCGTAACTCTGCAGCGTAAGTTATAAATGTTGAGGTGAGCTGTAGCAACATTGTAGTGATGAGTATTATTTTTTTCATTGAAGCAGCCTCAGTTTTGTGTGAACTCAATAGCATACTTAATGCTATTACTTTTGATATATCCCCATTCTACTTCAAGGTGCTTGTTCTGGAAAACAGAGCCATTACACTTTTAGACATACCAATGACGTAATGGCGATCCCTTATAAAATGGAGCAATAAATTAGTAATGTAGTTCTTTTTTCCCATTAGTTTTGGTTTTAAAAATCTTTATGCTGCATTACTCATTATTTAGACGGAAATAACCATTTTTTAAACTAATGCCTTACCCAAAGTCTTTTAAATTCTCGATGAATCATGCACTTTAAGGTTGAACAGACATATAATATATCACTACAAATTACGTAGACTTGTATTCATTATTACCAGAAACTTACACTTTGTCAGGCCCTAACAACCTAAAGGCCCAATTTTCTACTTCATTAGTTTCAAGACGTTGTACCACTTTACTTAATAAACTATTTGATAGTGTATTTTGCTGTTTTAACTTTTCTAGTCCTACTTTGTCTAGTGGGTTACCAAAATAAATTTCACAAACTTCACGTAACGTCATCGTATTAGTGACTTGTTCAATTAGCACTAGCGGTTCTTGTACACTGACAATACCTGGCTTAATTACACGATATAACCAACCACAACGACTTACCTCTTGCATATTTGTAGCAAAGTTATCGATACCCCAACGATTATTGAGTTTGAAACAGGGAGAACGAGGTTGACTCACTTCGATAATTGCCTCTCCCCACTGATAACGATCGCCTAGACAAACAGTGTCTTCACTCATACCCTCTGAGCTAATATTTTCTCCCATCCCCCCAGCCTGCCAATTTATCCCTTTTCCATATTTTTCAATCCAATAAGCATAGTGCTCTATTGGATACTGGTGTAATGCTCTATCGGGTCCACCGTGATGTATTAAATCTGCGCTTTGATCACCTGCTAACCCTTCAAGGGAAAGAAATACACTTTTCTCAACAAGCAATTTATCTATCGCCGTTTCTATACCATAGCGCTGTGCAACTTTGCCTCTGTATACGCCTTTGAGATAGTTATTTTTTATCATATAAAATGTAATGTCCTAAAAAATGTTATGTTTTAATAAGCAGTGGAGTTAATTCATATAAAAACAAGTAAAGGGCCAATTACGAACGCTAATAATTAGCCAAATACAAATTAACTCCAAGAAACTTATTATTAACGGTATTTAACGTTCGGCTAATGACTGCTTTCGAATTTGATTAGCACATTCTGATAATACAATTGCACCAGCAGTTGAAACATTTAGGGAGTTACCCATACCAAACATAGGAATGTGTATTTGCTTATGGCTTAAATGTAATGCCTCTTCACTCACCCCTTTTCGCTCATTTCCCAAGACTAATACACTAAAAGGTGAGTAAGTAACTTCACTATAATCAACAGACTGATGACATAGTTCAACACTGTAAACTGTATATCCCTTATCCAATAACGTTTGTAAGCTTAAAGTTGTACTATCGCTATATTCGATACAAACCCACTTAGCTTCGTTTCTAGATGCTTTTTTTAACTTTTTGTCTGAAATAGTTAACTCACCACAAATAATAATTTTTTCAATAGCAAAAGCATCCGCTAGACGAATAAAAGCGCCGATATTGTAGCTATTTGTGACATTGTCTAATACGAGTATCAATGGCGTTTTTGGTTTATTTAAATACTCTTCTCTTGTTGGTTTATTTTTTCTAATATCTTCTTTACTAAGTTGGTTTTTTGAATGCATGTTTTCTACTCGTATTACATACTAATATTGACGATTGGGTTCTACTTTATTAATTTAGCTTTCACTCTTTTCTACATTCACTGTCGATTGCAAATCAACTGAAGATTATGTTGTTTACTATTTGTAAATCAATAATTAAAGCCTGAGGATGCTGCATTGTAGTATTTGTTAATGTAACTTCCAAGCCAACTTTTGTTGTTCTCTCTTTTAGCGTTCTAATTTATTTCATAATCAAGGCTGGATAAATAATGTGTTATTGCTACAGAGACATGAATATTGCCTTAGATGAAGGTAACAATTGATTTTGTATGTATTGTATTGGTAGATTTGTTTGCAGATACATCACTTTGATGAATGAGCTACCAGCAGAAATTAACCATAGGCGCGGTAATCACGTCTTATTACCATGTCATCGCAACTGCGCAAGCACATTAGTAATAAGACTCGCAGCAATGCGCTTAAAATTTACTGAATAAAGAAGGTATTTGACATTTTTTTACTCTTAGAGCAGGTTCATTTGTAAATAAACTAAGAGACCATTCTTTTTATGTCCTAAATTACTTCTATTTTTTATCTAGAATAATATAAAACTTCTAATAACCCTATATTGAACTGATACATAATTTATAGAAACGCTCAATCACTAATTTCGATTGATTGACGGCTTAGTAAGATAGTCGTCTGCACCACATAGCAGTCCTTCTACTTTATCCACTGTAAGATCTTTAGCTGATAAAATAAGTACCCGAATATCTTTTTGCGCTTTTCTTATGGTTTTTAAAATAGATGTTCCATCAACAGAAGGAAGCATAAGGTCTAGAATAAGAAGTGAGTAATCTCCAGTTAAAGCCATACTCACCCCCTCAGCACCGTCTCCCGTGTCATCAACTGTAAAACTAAGATTAGTCAGCCCTATTTTTAAGCTTCTTCTTAAAGAAACTGAATCTTCAATAATTAAGACTTTCAAAGATACGATCATCTATATTTGCGGTTCAATGCTATAAATATAACAAAATAAACTTAAGGTTAGCTGATTATTTATGAAAAAAACGCCCAAGGTTCCGGTAGATTATTTTATTGTTCACACAACCTATATCATGTTTATTGGCTCTCTATTTTTTATCTAGGTCTATAAGAAATACTCAATAATATAGTAAAAATGGACCGTTTTGTTATAGAGACAATAAGTCTGTTACCGGCAAAAAGTTCCACATTGCTAACATTAGATAACCCGTGTAATAGCTACCTTCAGATTATATTTTGTTAAACATCAATCTATTAAAAGACTTAAATAATATTGCCTTCGCAAGTCCTTAATTTGGAATAACGATGTGCAGCAGCCATTGTTAACTGAGTTGGAAAAAATTGATAAAGGTTAAAGCAATTAAGAACTGGCGTGATTATAAAAACAGTATAATACTGTCGACACTTGGGTTTATCAGAGGCGTTTAGCTACTACCGTAATTTAATATATCGGATGTGTTTATCATATGAATTCATTAACTAAATTAGCATTGAATCTGACAGTATAGCTGATATCATTGTTTTCCTTGTCACTCTGCTTTAGCTCTCTTTTATGCAATTTAACTATCGAATAGTTTTTATTATTACCGCTTTGTTATTTACCTTGTCCGTTAGTCTTACTGGCGTGAACTATTATGCATCAATGAATTTAACGCAGTCTCAGCTAAAGAACAGTTCTCTGCCACTTACGGTAGACAACATTTATACAGAAATTCAAAAGCAGATAATAGAACCCAACCTTATTGCATCAATGATGGCAAACGATACCTTTATGAAAAATTGGTTAACCAATCAAGAAAACGATAGTGAACAAGTGGTGAGATACCTTGATACTATTCAAAATAAATACCAAATGTTTGCTACTTTTTTAGTCTCGGAAAAAACTCAAAATTATTATTCTGCGGGAGGTTTTTTAGAGAAAGTAAGTAAAGATAACTCAAATAATGATTGGTACTTTGCATTTAAGAAAAACTCTGAAGTTCTTGAAATTAATATTGATAAAAATGAGCATATGGGCACTTCATTGGTAATGTTTATTAATCATAAAATATTTGATAACGACTTCCATATGATTGGTGCAACAGGAGTTGGTTTAAAAACATCATATATCAACGAAATGCTTAAACAATTCCGCTTGAAATACAATTTTAATGTGTATTTCATCAATGACAAAGGTGAGGTTATTATTTCTGAAGCAGAAACTAACGTTGTTCGCAATATTAACGATGTGCCTGAATTAAAAGCTATAAAAGCCGATTTGATCAGTAAAGGTTCTCACCTATTTGAATATATTCGTGACAATGAAACGGTGTTACTAAACCGGAAATATATCCCTGAGCTAGATCTGTATTTGCTTGTTGAAGCTAAAATGAATGACTTTACCTATCACGTAAAAGAGACTTTCTATTTCAATATCATAATTTCGCTACTGCTAACTGTTACAGTTACGTTGATTGTATTGATTTATGTTAGAAACATTCATGGAAAACTTAATCAATTAGCTGATAACGATCCGTTAACAGGTCTACCCAATCGTCGGTTCTTCAACAGAAGTTTCGAACACGCTTTGCAACTAAAAAAACGAAATCATACCGACTTATCTGTGCTCTTTCTTGATTTAGACAACTTCAAAACAATTAATGATACCAAGGGACATGATATCGGGGACAAGGTATTAAAACGCATCGCTAAAATACTACACAACACGATTAGAGAAACTGATTTTACATCTCGTTGGGGTGGTGAAGAGTTTATTATTCTATTACTTGATAGTAATGCAAATAGCGCAGTTTCTATTGCAGAAAAGCTTTGTAACGCTATAGAACAAGATAATACATTAATTAGTCTGGTCAATCATAAGGTAACCGCGAGCTTAGGTGTAACTGAAGTACAAGAGAACGACATTATAGACACTATTTTTAAGCGTGTAGATGGTGCGTTATATAAAGCAAAAGCTGCAGGTAAAAATCAATACGTTGTTGGATAACCAGCCCCGTTTGGCTGCAATGGTAACTTATCTAAATGTTCATTGATTCTATGAGATAAGTTGTTAGCGGTGTTCCCTTGGCGCCGCTATTTAAATTTCAGCCCCTGTTCTTTGAACAACGACCTATCCACAAATTGTAGATGTGCCCCTACCAGAACAACAGCAGAGCAACATCACTATTACTTGTTAGCTCAAAAATGAATTTCAATACAAATTTCATAGCAAAATCTACGATGCTATTGTGATATCCACACTTTTAGCGATTTTATTGACTAATTTATCTCAATTTATTATTTATCTTATTTATCGTCAATAAATTAAAGCAGTAATAAAGTATCCGTTTTATATTTAACAAATATTACTTGTAGGACGTTATTAAACTAACCATAAGTTTATTAATCGTTATATAAAATGAATACTTAGCGCATAGTAAATCAAATAAAAAATAGAGGAGCTAAAGATAAATTAGCGACGTACTATAGCAAAATACACGAAGTAAAAAGCCATAGCAATCACATAGTAAACATATGTTTACGATATAAATTAGTGCATAATTATTCGGTTTATTTCTAGTTAACAACATGTTATAAAATTGTCTATAAAATATAATAATAATAATAAATATGTTGTCATCAAATATAGAACCAAAATTAAATGAAGTGAATCTTGCATTAACAGCTAGGACACGATATTTAAGTATTATCAATGATTTTGTAATAGATATTCTCGATATCCATAACGAAGACGCCTTACTTAGCTATGTTGCTCAAGAAGTTGTTGCTAAAATGGGCTTTGCTGATTGTGTCATCTATACATTAAATAAAGATAAAAGCGTATTACATCAAAAATCAGCATCGGGCATTAAGTCTGATATCGGTGTAAAAGCAGATTCTGGACTTAAAGTTGTAAATATCGTTGAAATACCTGTTAATAAAGGTATTTCTGGCCAGGCGGTACAACGAGGTGAGCCTGTAGTGGTTAATGATGTACGTAAAGATGCTTCGTATATTTTTGATCTCGAACCTGCTTTATCTGAAGTCGCTATTCCGATCATATATAAACAAGAAGTCTTAGGGGTTATCGATTGTGAAGATAAAAAGTTAGATTTTTTTACTGCTGAGCATGTCAATATCCTAATGACCGTCGCGTCGATAGTGTCTGCAAAAATGGTGCAATTAACAACAGTTAGTGAGTTAGAGCATACGGTCAATGAACTCAGTCATGCAAAAGAAGTACAAACCGCTTTATTTGACATCGCTTCACTTTCATATCAGCCTGGTAATGATGACAAATTTTACAAAACGCTTCACAATATTATTAATTCGATTGTTTATGCTGAAAATTTTTCAATAGGTTTTTACCATAAACATTCAGGATTACTTGAATTCCCTTATTATCAGGACAAAAAAAAGCCAAAAGTAACAAGTTTTACATTAAATAACGAAGAAATACCGACTACGTTATCGGGTTTTATGCTGTTGTCTGAACAAGCGGTATTACTTGATCAACAAGAAATACAGCGTCTTATTAAAAATAAAGAAATTAACTTACCAGAGCATAATACCAGTCAACTAGCCCATTCTTGGTTAGGTGTTCCCTTTCGAGTTGACGACGATATTAATGGCATAGTTGCGATTAAAAGTTATACCGATAAAGTTAGTTATAGTTTGGCTGATAAAGAATTACTTATTTATGCTTCACATCACATTAGTACCGCACTCAATCGAAAACTCACCAGCATTAAATTACAAGCACAAATCCTACATGATCACTTAACTCATTTACCCAATCGAAAACTTTTAAGTGAACGAATTACCCACGCTCAAAAGCAGCTGAGTAGAAACAATAATCGAATTAACGCTATTCTATATTTAGACTTAGATCGCTTTAAAACAATTAATGACTCTTTAGGGCATCATATTGGTGATGAGTATTTAAAGAAAGTGAGTAAATTCATCAACCACTGTTTACGCGGTGCAGATACACTTGCACGGATTGGCGGTGACGAATTCGCGATATTATTGGAAAATATTGACAGTGAAGAGGCTGCGATTGACGTCGCAAAACGTATTAAATATTATCTGCAAAATCATCCGATATTAATAGGTCGACATCGTTTGCTAGCATCTGCCAGTATTGGCATCACTTATAGCCATCATGCAAAAGATAAACCTACCGAATTATTACGTCAGGCGGATGCCGCTATGTATCGTTCTAAATCTTTAGGACGGGCTAACTTTAGTCTTTATGATCAGTCCATGCGCCAAGTTCAACTTAATATAGCCAAGCTTGAACATGAATTAATAACGGCCATTGAGCAAGACCAATTTGTATTATATTTTCAGCCTATAGTGAATTTAAGTGACGAAAAACTTACCGGCTTTGAGGCACTAATTAGGTGGAATCACCCTATTAAAGGTTTAGTGGCACCCGATAATTTTATTCCTTATGCTGAAAATTCAGGCCTTATTTTTGATATTGACAAAGCCATGCTGAAAAAAGCGCTGACCCAGATCAATCATTGGCGCCAACAGGATCTAAACGATGACTTTTATATTAGTGTTAATATCTCGAGTAAACATTTAGCGAACAGTCAATTTGTTGAGTACCTTACTCTGCAGCTAGCACATTTTTGTGTGCCAGCAAAAATGATCGCAATTGAAATTACCGAAGGTGCACTGATTGATGATTTTGCCAGCGCACAACAGCAAATTATCGCGATGAAAGAAATGGGCATTAAAGTGATGCTTGATGATTTTGGTACGGGTTACTCGTCATTAGGCTATTTACATCAATTTCCTGTAGACACATTAAAAATTGATAAATCTTTTACCGATAAACTACTCAATCATCCTAGTGATAGCCCAATTATTAGTTCAATTATTGCCATCGCTAAAGCTTTTAAGTTAAAGGTTATCGGTGAAGGAATAGAAACCAAAGAGCAATTTCAACTTTTAAAAGAACTCGGTTGTGAGTATGGACAAGGTTATCTCTACTCCAGACCCTTGGCCGTAACCCCCGCTACAGAGTACTTACGTTCAGACCACCAAATGGTAGTTGAAGCGTAATCGTTAAAAATTTAATGAATTTAGATTAAGCTTTAAAAACGAATATAAAACTGTTGATTTTGTTAATGACAAAGTATGTCACTGAAAATTTTCAGTAACATACTTTAAACCACACATGCCCAATTTAACTGTTCTGTATTTTGGATAAGCCTTACGTGCTCAACAATCACATTTTTGTGATTATCTGCATTAAGATGTCGATAAGTGTCCAGCTATTCGTAAATATCTTGCCTTGATACTCAAATAAATATAAAGCAACTGTCACATAGAGTTTAGGTTGTTTAAATCTTACAGCTACACCATGCAATGCACGTTAAGTTTGTTGCCATCAAGATCCCGAAAATAAGCAGAATAAAAGCCGCCATCTCCACGTGGACCAGGGTCGCCCTCATTAACGGATCCCAATTCCATCGCTTTAGCGTGTATTTCAATGACTTTCTCTGGGGTTTGACCAAGAAGCGCTATCATAACGCCATTACCTACCGTCGCTACTTTTCCATCTGCTGGAGTGTGAATTGAGAACATTGGTGTATTCGGTGATGCTCCCCACGCAATATAATCATCAGCCTCCATCACCCGTGTAGCTCCTAACATTTCAAATAAAGTATCATAGTAGGATGCAGCGCCAAAAAAATCATTTGTACCCACGGTAATATAACCAATCATAAATGGTATTCCTTTTTATTATTAGCCAGAAGTACTACTTTTGGCTGGATTAACTTTAACGATTTAGATAGTAGTTGTTTGCATAATTGAATACAATTCCCAATTATAACAACTAGATTTTCATATTTGACTTTACAGGTGGTATTGTGGATTGGAATGCACTTAAAATATTTATTGCCGTTGCTCACAATAGAACATTAGTTGCTGCTGCAGTATCACTCGATACAAGTCATTCTACTGTATATCGACGTCTAAATGATTTTGAAGAACAAGTTGGTCGTCTTTTTGAGCGTTTAAATGGCATTTATGAACTCACTGAATTAGGTGAAGAGATGTTGATTCATGCACAACGTATCACTCACTCTTTTGATGATATTGAACGTCATATTGCTGGTAAAGATACCCAATTAAAAGGCATTGTGAGGATCACAGCGCCAACTAGTTTTTCTTATAATTATCTGCCTGATCATCTGCTTAGGCTTAAAGAGCTTTACCCAAATATTCAAGTAGAATTGATAGTAACGAATGACGAACTTAATATGAGCAATCGTCTTGCCGATATTGCTATTAGAGTTACCACTTCCCCCCCAGAGCATCTTGTTGGCCGTGAAATTCGCCGTATTAAATGGGGAGCCTATGCGAGTACGGGGTACATATCTAAGTACGGTAAACCGACCTGTTTAAAAGATGTAATAAATCATCGTCTAATCGGTGCAACAGGTACTTTACGAAGCCACCGTACTTTTTCGTGGTTAGATAATAACTATGCATTAAATATAGATCATCGTTCTGACGATTTTATAGCAATGTCTTTTTTCGCAGAAAAAGGACTTGGACTCGCTTTCCTGCCTGATGAACTCGCAAGGGAAGGAATAGTACGACTTTTCACTTTTGAGCAAGAAAGGGATAATCAATTGTGGATCCTAACGCATCCTGATTTGCGAAAAGTCGAACGAATTAAAGTCGTCATGAGATACTTAGCTACAGCCCTTGCTGAGCCCTAACCGTTTATTTTAAGCCACAAGTACATTTAGATAATAAAAACACTGAATATCAAACATTTATAAAAAATCAATGCTTTACTCAATATGAGAATGGACAGTTTCCATATCGGTGTACAATAAAACTTCATCGGGAAACTGCCTTAGTTAAGTTAAAATAATAAGCCGTATTAGGCTTACTACAACCTCATAACTTACATAACTAAGCGATTTTAAATCTTGAGACGAGTGTTTGCATCTCTACAGACAATTGTGCTAATTCACGGCCAGATTTTGAAGACTCTGAAACGGCATCCACATTATCTTGCGTTTTATCGTGAATATTAACAACATTGATATTTATTTCTTCTGCTACTACACCTTGCTGTTCTGATGCTGTAGCAATTTGACTACTCATATCATTTATATCCGTAATAAATTCAGAAATGGTAATAAGTACTTCACCCGATAGCTTTGCTTGATTAACCACATCGTCAACTTGTTCTTTACTTTGCACAATAGAAGTTACAGCAACTTTAGCACTATTTTGCAATTTACTAATGATACTGCTAATTTCTCCCGTAGACTCTTGCGTTCTAGCAGCTAATGCACGTACCTCATCGGCGACCACTGAAAAACCTCTTCCTTGCTCCCCTGCTCTAGCGGCTTCAATTGCCGCGTTTAATGCTAGTAGGTTGGTCTGATCTGCAATGGAGTTAATCACTTCAAGTACATTTGCTATTTCACGGCTGTTTTCTTCTAGCTCATTCACCGTTTGACTAGTATCTAATATTTTGTCAGCTAAGCCATTAATAGTAACAATCGTTTTTTGCATAATTTCTGAGCCCGTACTGACATGTTCATAAGCTTCATCTGATGCATTGGAAGTATGAGATATGCTTTGCGCTACTTCTAATGCTGTTGTTGTCATTTGGTTTATTGCGGTTGCAATTAACTCGGTTTGCCCTGCTTGGTTTTGTATAGAATCGGCAATTTGCGTTGAGATAACAGAAGTTTCTTCGGCGGTTACCGATATTTGATTACTGGCACTTGAAACCTCATGTAAAGAAGATTTAAAAGTAGAAAATACATTATTTAGCGCATCAGCCATTGCTGAAATTTCATCACTTCCTTGATTATTCAGATTAATCGTTAAGTCATTATTGCGTTTTATCTCAAGTAACCTTTTTGATATAACATTAAGTGGAGGGATTATACTGCGAATAATAATAGTGGCTAAACTCGTTGCGACAATAATACCAACTAGGAGTAATATCCAAGCAACAGAGATAGCACGATTACTGCTATCGAGTAAAATATTCGCGTCATTTTTTAATAACATCTTTTGATTAACGGCCATTTCATTTAGGATAATTTTTATTTTGAACCCTAATGGAGCCGCCTTAGTTGCAAGCCAATGATTAGCTAAATTCCAGTTGTCTTGTGCTCTTGAATTTAACATTTGTTCTGGTAACGGTTCAAAAACAGCCATTGCTTTGGAAAATACAACCAATGCTTTTTGTTGATCAATATTGAGTAATGCTTTTTGTCTTGATAAATCATAAAATCGTCGTTGATTTTTTTTCCATAATTGTTCAAAAGTTAGCCGGTAGTGGTCTTCCCCTGATAATAAATAACCTCTAATGTTGGCAAGTGCCAAACCAAGTGAACCACGAACATCCGCCATCATTCCCAATAAAGCTTTCCTTTGTGTATTAGCCTTAAGGCCAAGTTCAATGTCAATCAAAGTGGTTATTTCTTTAGACATAATGTCGGCTTGCGGTACCGCTTGTTGATAAAGCATCTCAATGGAAGGTGTATTATGTAATGTTTGCGCAATATCCTCGATATTTTTCTGTTCCTGTTCAAAGTCCTTAAGTAGCGCCTTCATATCGTTTAATCGGGTTATATTTTCGTGGTTTGTCCAATTGGCTGACATCGTATCTAATGTGGTTATTGCTGGAGTTATTTCAGCATCCCATGCTAACTGCCGCTCAACTTTAAACTTATCTTTACCTAATAACATCCATCCTCTTAAAGCTGCAAGTGCATGATTAACACCATTTAATACACTGGCACTTGCTTGTGCAGTCGGTATTCGTAATTCAACAACTTTGTTTGCATTTTTTGTAATCGCGGAAATCTGATAGATTGAACTGAGAGATGACATGGCTAATATAAGTACTAGGATTAAAAATCCAATAGTTAACCTTGAACTAATTTTTATTCTTCTTATCATTATTGTCACTCCTGCGACTTCGTTTTTTAGAAACGTTGCGGTTAATCACTTATCGTTTAAATTTTTAACTAGGACTGGCAAGCCCTTCGAGCATGGCCAAATGAACTATCTCAATTGAACTGGCTATTTTTAGTTTTTTCTTAATAATAGAAATGTTATTAGCAACGGTTTTTTCCGATAGATAAAGCTTTTCTGAAGACTTCTTTGAACTTAAGCCTTTGGCTATACAACAAAATATGTCGAGTTCCCTTGCTGTTAATTTTGACAATAATTGCTCTTGTTCTGTATGCAAATCTATATCTGGGCTAATGAAAGTTTCTCCCTCAGTGATAGTCCTAATACCCGATAAAATAACGTCAGTGTCACTATTTTTACTGATATACCCCTTTACGCCCATATCGATTAGGCGCTTTGCCAAATAAGGGTTTTGATAAATACTAAAAACCATAATGTGAATATTTGGCCACTTTCTTAATAAGCGGCGTATTAATTCGACACCACCAATCCCAGGCATCGACAAATCAGTGATAATAAGTCCTGGTAGATCGTGCTGACATTCAACTAATAACTGTTCTCCCGTAGTTACGCCTGTCACAACTTTATAACAAGGCTGCGAGTTTAATAGCAAGGTTAAACCACTACGTACGATGGCATGGTCATCAGCGATGATAATTTTTAATGGCATAGTGCCTCCTGCGTTATTGGGTCAAGTGGGAGGGTAATAAAAACTTCTGCTCCTTGCTTTTGTCTATTGATTAAACAAAATACGCCGTTAAGCGCCTCTGTTCGTTCTCGCATATTAATAATTCCCATTCCTTTGCTATTTTCACTACCTTGTGCCAACCCCTTTCCGTCATCTTGAATTTTTAATTGCAGTAAAAAAAGCGTGGGATCACGCTCAGACGGGACAAATTTCAGCATAATTTCGATATGATGGGCGTTTGCATGTTTACAGGCGTTAGTGAGCCCTTCTTGTACAATCCGATAGATACTTATTTGTAGTTCGTCACTTAATTGATAGGGTAAAGACTCGATATTTAGTAGAAATTTAATATTTTCATTTAGACGACGCCAGTTTTGTACTAACTCTTTTATGGCGTCAATGATCCCTAATTGATCAAGAATGATTGGTCGTAAATTATTGGTAATATCTCGAGTAGATTTAATTAATTCACTTGTCGCCTTAACAATGCTTTGCGCTGCTTCTTGCAAGGTATCTTGCTTTTTATCGGATTGGCGAGAAATAAAGTCAGCTTGAAGCTTTATACCCGTTAATAGCTGACCTAATTCATCATGTAATTCTTTGGCAATATGTTTTCGCTCTTGTTCTATAACAAGGTAATTGCTACATAATAATTGACGGTTTTCACTTAGTAGGTTTTTATTTCGACGTTCAGCATCACAGCTTTTTGTAGTGTCTTTTAACATTTTTAAATAAACACTTCGTCCATCACTCCAATCAATGACATTACTGGTAATTTGATACCAACGTTGTTTTGCGTTATTAAAATATTTCCTTTTAATAATTAAATTATTAGCAAAATCATCGTTAGCATTAGAGAAAAAGTCATGTTCAAATAAAGACCACAGCGATTCGTTATTATCTTTATCTTGATAGATTTCAATCGCTTTTTTATTCATATATACAGGTATCTGATTCTTTCCTTCAAGCACCACAACAGCAGAATTTATACTATCTAAAATCATTTTTAGGGTTTGTTCAGACTGTTGAATGTATTGTCTTGCTTGTAGTTTACTGGTGATGTCAACCACATGAGCTGCTAGATATTCTTGTTTATCTATCGTTATTGGAAAAGCAAATATGTCTGCAAAAAATACGTTGTCGTCATTACGGATAAAAAGTATTTTTTCGGTTACTGATATCTTACCGGGTACCATGTTTTTAAATATTTTGGAAATATGAACAATATCTTTTTTTCGATGAAAATCAGTGACATTTAGCGTTGATAATTGTTGTTGGTTATAGCCTACCAGTTCAGAAAAGCTTTGATTGCCATAGTGAATATTTTTTGAACCAACATGTACAACCACCATTGCTGCAGAATTTTTTGAAAATAAGCTCTGGTATTCTTTAATTCTATTAATTTCTGTACGGTGAATATGGACAATTAACCAAATACCGGAACTTGAGGTTACAATAAAAAGAATTATCAGTGTCGTCAGCCAGTATAGACGTTCCTCTTCACTGCTTTGCTTTAACCGGCTGGCATTAAAAATAAGCGCTTCCGATATGTTATCCCCTAATAAGTTTAATCTATCAATTTTACTGGTGATAGCCTCAAACCAATCCGCAACTTTGATTTTGACCAATGCCTTATCATTAACCAAAGCATTGGTTTTAATTTGCTGTACCGCTTTAAATGCCTCTTCATTAACAAGTGCATTAAAGGATTGTTGTAACCTTGCACTCGTTAGCTCCGAGAACTCGTGAAAAAACAGATCTTGTTCCAGTTCCAGCTTTACTAATGCATTGTATTCATCTGCTAAAAAGTAGCCTCTGGCAAAAACAACACTAAATTTTACCCGTTCAATACCAACACTTTCTTTACCTTTAAGAAACAAGGTATAAGCAGAAAATGCTTGTGTCAGCTCACTGTCAACGGTTAGTTGTACAATAGTGGTAACGACATCAAGCAACTTATGATTTAATTGGCTATAAAATTCAATGGCCTTAGCTTCATCAATGACCAAATTATCAACTTGCAAGCGAACCTGCTCAAATCCAGCAAGGTGTTGGCTAAAATTCGCTAATCTTTCTTCAAATATCCTGTTAGTGATAAAGCTTTTTGGTGCAAGTAACCTATAAATATTACTTTTACTTTTTCTTGCTAATTCTCGTTGTTCAAGCAACTCAGCTTTAAATTTTTTCCCATTGGTAGCGATATAAACACCAGCATAACCGCGCTCCTTTTGAAGTTTATGAAGGAGCTGACTAAATTCAATCGTTAAATAGGTTAATCGTTCTAAATTTGTTAATTTCGACGCACGTGTTGATAATTTATCTATTTGAAATAAAGCGGCGCTCACTGAAATTAATAACGGAAAAATAAACAATAACGACAATTTTATTTTGTGATGAAATTGATGGGAAGAAAGCCCTTTATCAATATTTATAAAAGATAAGTAAGATAACAGTTTCTTTTTCTTCACAATGCCCTTCCTTAAAACTCGCTACTAACTACTCAAAAACGGACAACTAAAAACGGACAACCACAACAAATTGGTGCTATTGAACTACATCCACAAAAAGGATAAAACACTTGTCTATCAACGACTTTAATTTAGATCAACACTATCATAGTTAATTGAATAATTTGTCGGGAGCATTTCCCGATTTTTATACTCCCCCTATTTTTTAGGTACATAATCTTTATAGTTAACTCAAGGGAAAGTAAGGAAAGACAAATCTCGTTATATTGGTTTAATTAACATCCCAAAGAAGTATTTCCATTCGAAAAATAATAATGATTAAAAAATGGAGCAGGATGATGCAGATACAACAACGGTACCTAAATCAGGTAGTTCAAATTGGTAGCAGAGACGATTTATTTAAAGACCTAGATATTCATTTAAATATTAAACGACACAATGATTTAGGGTTCTCACTCTCATTTTCTATTTTAAAAATCAATAAATACAGTCAAATTATCTACAACTTTGGCCGTGATGCAGCTGAATATGTTATGTCGACACTGGCTAAACGTTTAATTGACTTATCAAAAGATGAAGCTGCCCTTTATCGTTTAAAATCTGAAGAGTTTGGTATTATTTTTAAATATCAAAGTTTGGATGAAATAAACGAATCTTTTAAGTACTTAGGGCAACCTATTCCTTATGGTCATGACTTTATCGACATTCAATTGTCATTAGGGTTGGTCGACCTTATTACACAGATAACAAAAAATACTGAAGTATTACGTCGAGCAGATATTGCGCTTAAATTAGCAAAGTCAGAAGCACTTAATTGGCAGTTTTTTAATCATCATTTGGACTACTCTACTCAGACTGACAGAGATATGTTTATTGAACTAGAAAAAGCGATAGACAATAATTTATTGCACTTGGCTGGCCAGCCAATATTTAATATCGATAGCGGACAAGTGATCATGGTAGAGGTCTTATTGCGATGGCAACATATAGAATATGGCAATGTCAGTCCAACTAAGATAATTGAATTGGCTAGTAAAAATGGACATTTGTCAAAAATAGCACGTCATGTAGCCAAAATGCTGATTACATTTATCACAGATGAGAATAACGCAGACTCATATAAAAATATGAGTTTTGCTTTAAATTTTAACATGCCACAGATTATCAATATCAAACTTATCGAAGTATTACTTGATATCTTTGATGAATTTGGCATCGACAAATCTCATTTAATTTTTGAAGCAACTGAGATTGACTCATGTCCTGTTGCTATTGAAAACGTGGCGAATCACTTTAAATGGATAAAAAAACAGGGTATAAAAATTGCGATAGATGATTTTGGCTCGGGCTACTCGACACTAAATTATATCAACAATTTAGAGGTTGATATAATTAAAATTGACCGTAGTTTGGTTTGTGATATTGAAACTAACGCCAGAAAATTAGCGACCTTGAGAGCTTTACTGCAACTCTGCCATAAATTGGATGTGATCATTGTCGTTGAAGGTATTGAAAATTTTTATCAGCATCAATTACTAAAAGACATGAATATTGCCAGTCTATTAGTCCAAGGTTTTTTCTACGCCAAACCTTCATCACTTACAGAACAAGCCTTCTGCGACAGCACTTATTTTAAAAAAACAGAAAATGATAAATTAAATGGGTGCTTAGAAGTAATTAAGTCCTAACGATAATGATCAGAATAAATATCAGAGCAGTAATGCCTTCACTGGATGCATGTAGAATAAGCTATTAATTATGAAACGAATTAAAAACTTTTCACTGAGAGTAAAATTGACAACTGCACTTGTGGTCGTTGCCCTTTTCCCGTTATTGCTGGTAAGTAAATTATTTTTTATCGGTAGTGAAGACGCATTAAGAAAAAGTACACTAGCACAACTAAGCATGGGGGCTGAATATAAGGTTGGCGAGATTCATTTGTTTTTGGAAACACTAAAAACCAATGCCACAGATTTTGCTTCCGATGGTTTTATTAAGAATGAATTAATTAACATTACAAAAAATAATGGCTCCAAAGAAGGCCTAAATGGACACCTAACACAAAACAAATTACCGACGCAAAGCGAGCTATTATGTATTGATATCGTCAATATTGATGGAGTGGTCATCGCTTCAACCTCTGCTCGTCGGATCGGTCAAGATTTATCACAACAACGTTATTTTCAAAAAGGTCTTTCTCAAAATTATGTTGCTCAATTTAATCAACAGCATACTTTACCCTTGTCAGGTATCGTTTCGTCACCTATTTTAAGTAATGAAAAGTCACCATTACCTCTGGGCGTTTTGGTAAATCATTATCGAATGAATAAAATACAAGATTTGTTCTCAGGTGAATTGTTATTTGGATTGGGAGCTAAATCAGAACATCGTATACTCTCTACGAGTGAGTCAATTTACATGCTGACGCTTGAAGGTAAAGGGATAACAACATCAAAGAATTCCTTAATCAAAAATCAAACCCCTTTCAACTTTGAGACACATCCTATAAAGCAGGCTCGACATTTTAACCAAGAGAGCAAAGGTATTTGGAAAAATCATCTCGACGTCACTGTTTTAGGCGTCTCTATTGTTGCCGAAATAGATGGACTAAAATTTATTTTATTGGCAGAACAAGACGTTGAACAAGCATTTAAGTTAGTAAATACTTTAAAACACCGATTTTACCTTCTGCTTATTTTGACTGTAGCTATCATCATCATATTTTCATTATTACTTTCTTATTTTATTACAAAACCTTTGAAAAAAGTCATATATAGCTTAGATATTATTGCTTCTGGAGAATTCGATATTGGTATTAAACAAACAAACCAATATGACGAACTTGGTAGTTTAGTGAATAAATTTAATAACATGGCTGCTAAACTAAAAAAAATGAAAGCAGCATCAGATCATAAAAATCAACAATTATTGGAATTATCGATTCGCGATCATTTAACTGGTCTATTTAATCATCGACACCTTATTGAATATGGTGAAACTCGCATGTTAGAAGCCAATAGAAACGGAGTGATGTTGGGATTGTTGATGATAGATATCGATCATTTTAAGCGAGTCAATGATACCTACGGCCACCCTTGTGGGGATTATGTTATTGCTGAAGTCGCTTTATTATTAAAAGAAAATTTGCGCAGAATTGACATTTTAGCAAGATATGGAGGTGAAGAATTCGCCGTTATTATACCTAATACAACGACCACCAATGCTGAGATTGTTGCTGGTAAAATCTGTCAAAAAATAGCTGAACATAAATTTTCGTTTGGGCCTAAACAATTTAAAATCACCGTAAGTATTGGCATTGCCATTCAACAAAAATCAGAAAATAAAATTATGCAGATAATTAAAAGAGCTGACCATGCTCTCTATCGATCAAAAGATGGTGGACGTAACCAGGTAACATTAAATTTGCCTCTTCTTAGATCGAGGGAATATGAAAATGTTATCTGAATTCAATATTGATCTTATCGAACAAATAATACGTCGTAAATATATTACCAAATTGAAGTACTTAGTTGTAAAACCATTAGGTCACATCAATATTACTTGTAGTTAATGTAAAGCTAAAACATGCCCCCTTCTCTGGTAAATTTGTAACGCTTATTTTTCCATGATGAAGTTTAAGAATATGTTGACTGATTGCTAGGCCCAACCCCGTTCCCCCTGTAGCCTCTTTAGTGTTCGAACTTTGTACAAAGTGGTCAAAAATAGCGTGCAATTCATTTTCGGGAACTCCGGGTCCTTGATCCTTAATATACACTTCAAGGATGGTTTTATCCCCGTCAACTATATTGTCAGTTGGTAATCTTGTATTGAACATACTTATCGTTATTATGCTTTCTTCTGGGCTAAATTTTACCGCATTAGAAAGTAAGTTTATTAATACCTGCAATATCAAATGTTCTTCAGCCCAGACATCTGTCACCGTGGCGCTTTTATCAACAACAATTTGAATTTTATTATCTTCAATAAAACCTTCCATTTCAGACAAAGCTGTGGTTAAAATCTGTTTGAAATCTACATTTTTGGGATTAAACTCAATTTTACCTGAAATTAACTTCTCTATATCTAGTAGGTTGTTTATCAGTCCCAATAACCTTTTCCCACTTTGATTAATATTACTTGCGTATCGTTTTAATTTGGTATTTTGAGATTCAGAAACCTCTTTATCAAGTATTTTTAATGACAGTTTTGAAAAACTTAAGATTGAATGCATAGGCGTACGTAGTTCATGTGAAATATTCGCCAAAAATGTGGATTTTGCTTTGTTTGCTTTTTCTGCACTTTGTTTAGCTAAAAGCATTTCGTCATGGGCATAACTTATATCTTGATGTGCCTCCAATAGATCATTGATATGAGCCGTTCTATTTTTTTGCCAATAAATAAATACGACGACTACCACTGCGAAATAACAGAAATATGCGAATGGAGAATTCCATGGCGCATGCTGCACTGATATGCCTATTTTACGAATATCCCCTAGTTCTCCAGAAAATGGTGACATAGCTTGTACATTGAAGACATAATTACCCGCATTTAGCTTACCAAATTGTATCGTGTTATCTTTTGATAATGGGAAATCCCATTTGTCTCTACCTGTCATCCAAAACCGATATTGAGTTTCCCTCTGTCGCTCATACTCTAGGGTAGAAAAACCAATTTTAAGCCCGATTTCATCATGATTTAAATATAAATTATCAACCAAAGAATTAATGGTTTTTCTTCCCTTCTTAGGTGATAACAAACTAATATGGCTAATAGTTACTTTAGGTAGGTTTTTCTTTTTATTCTTTAGCTCATAAGGTGAAAACAGAGTAAAACCTTTAACAGAACCGTAGGCAAATACGTTGCCGTTTATTTTTGTATATGCACCCTCATTAAATTCATTACTCATTAGTCCATCATCCACAGAGTAATGCTCAAGAAACATTTCATTGATTTGTAAATTGTATATCCCAGAATGAGAACTAAACCAAAGATCTCCATCGTTATCGATTTGTAATCCATAAATCATATTATCATCGATTAATTCTGGACTTGTTAAGTCGTATATTAATTCAAAGCTATTCACTGAAAGACCAACCAAACGGCTGCCAGTGAAGGCTATCCAAAGAATATCGTTTTTCCCAACCACCCAACTATCAACTTCAAATAATAGTTGTCTTTCATCAAGTGGTAATTGATAAATAAGTTTTATTTTTTCGGTTTGTAAATCTATCCCCCATAGTTTACCTGCCGTTGAAAACAACATGACATTTTGATTAGGAAGTCTGCCCAAAAATCTATGAGTAGATTCGATATCACCACCTGTTGCCGCTAAGTCTATTTTATTTAGTTGACCAGTCTTTACATGGTACTTGTAATAGTGTTTATGACCAACAAACCACAAATATCCATATGGATCTAGATAAGCACCTGTCATCCATGTGGTTAATACTTTTTGATCGGCAACATTATTTATCTTTATAGGCTTTAACTCTCTATGATGAGTATCAAAATATTTAAGCCCAAGATCAGTCACCAACCACAAACCATCACTTTCATCAGGGAATATATAATTAATGGTCGTTTTAGCAGACGTTTTATCGAGCTCTTTTGATATCGAATAACTTTGAATCCTTTCTGTTGTTAGTGAAAATTCATTTAATCCACTTTCGGTGCCAATCCATAGCGAATCACTGTTATCTTGTGCCAATGACCACACAATATTATTACTAAGTTGTGCTAACTCTTCTCCTTGTCGAAAGACATTTGTAAACTGTTCCGTCGACGGACGCCAAAAATATACCCCTTCAGCATAGGATGATACCCAAAGGTTACCATTAATATCTTTAAGTACATTTTCTATTATATTACTTGCGAGATGATATTTTGAATTGCTAAATTTCCATAATAATTCGGCTTCACCATTGTTAATATCAAAGTTATACAATCCTTCTGTTGTAGCCAAAAATAATACTTGCTGTTGCTGAATAATACTCAAAATTTCAACTGTTTTTAATTCGTCATTAACAATAGGTACAGGGCCTACGTCTTTGATATAGCTTTCAATACTATCAACAGATACAGAAAATAATCCTTCAAGCGAAGCAATCCACAAATCATTATTAGCAACAATTATCGACTTTATATGATGACTAAATATTTGTTCATTTTTAAGGTTTAAATGAGGAAGTTCTTTCAATTTATTATTAAGAAAACTATATATGTATAACGAAGATAACGTAGGTATATAGAGCGTTGAACCATGACTATATAGCCCCATAATTCTTTCACCTTTTTCTAATATTGGTTCAAGATCTATTAACGGAATAAACTGATTACCTTTATTATTTAAGGAGAATATTTTATTTTTACTTGCGAGTAATACAGATCCTTTCGCTTGCTTTGTTATAAAAATACTAAATTGTATTGCCTTTTTTTTAGTGACACTTTTTGGCCATTCAAAATGCTTGAATATCCCTTTATCTATATCAAATGAATAGATGCCAGAAGTTTGTGTACCAATCCAAATATTGCCTGAATTGTCATTATATAATTCTACTATATATTCTCTTTCTAAGACGTCATCAGGTCCTTTTATAATCTCAACCTTATATCCATCATAACGGTTTAAGCCCAGTTCAGTGGCTATCCATATAAACCCTTTTTCATCCTGAACTATTCCAGTAACGTGACCTACAGAAAGGCCCTCTTCTGTAGATATTCTCGATAATTCAACGTATTTCGTCTTCGCTAAAGCACAGTTACTTACAATCAATAGTAAAACGAGAAACTTGAGGATGTTATATTTTGTCATTAGTGAATTGACTCATATATTAGGCAGTAGGCTATTAGGAAAAAGCAGATACCTTAAATTCATTTAACTTATCTCTTGTAAGAGCAAAATAATTTTACTCAGATCTTCTTTAATACCAAAACCAATATCTGTTGCTTTTTGCGACTTCTCCATACAGTTTTCGGACAACTCCATAATAAACTTCTCTTGATCATCTTCTAGCCCCATACGAGGTATTTCCCAATCCAATGCCGCTTGAAACTCAATAAACACATTTGAAATGTCATTTTGCATTTCTTCAAAAGTACGACTCGTATGATTAGATATGGATCTAATTGTTATAATTGTCTCTTGTATATATTTTTGTTGCCGCTCTTTTAACTGCAATTCGTGAATACGTGTAATACATTTGTCTATACCTGTTAAAAGCACAGGTAATGTGTCAATTAATCGACCATATTTATCTTCTTCAGCGTTTGGCATATTTTTCACTAGTATTTGAACGCTAGAACCATTTATTTGTGTACGCGTTTCAAAACTAAAAATACGTCCTTTAGTTGCTAATAATTCCATTAATTCACGTTCAATAGGCGTACTGATTACTTTATTAGATAAACAATGTTCAAAATTTTCTGTTTTTATTCGCATGCAACTATCAAGCTCCATACTTTCACTCCATAGGAAGTATTTATCAAAAAGTTCTTCATATTCAATAACTAAAAACATTTCTTCCATTATTCTAATAATTTCTCCTAGTTCACTACTGACAGTCATAGCAGAAAATGCCATTTTATTTGAAGTTGCAACTGACGACTTTAAATCAGAAATGTCAGCTTTGTATTGTAACGTTCGATTAATTTTTTGAAGTAATTCCTCAGGTTCAAACGGTTTAACAATGTAGTCTACTGCACCCGCATTATAACCTTCGATTCTGTCATCTGCTTGACCGTGGGCAGAAACAAAAATAACCGAGGTTTCATTTTCATGATCTATATCTTTAAGTTGTAAGCAAGTTTGATATCCATTAATACCAGGCATATTGACATCAAGTAAAATAATATCGGGTAACTTTTTACGGCAAATATTTAGGCATTCCTCACCACTAACCGCAACCTCTACCTCTGAAAAGTCGTCACAAAGAAATTCGGTAATAATCTCCCTATTAAATGGCTCATCATCTACCACTAAGATTCGTATACTGTTATTCATCATTACAACTCATCTTTAATCACTAATGCCGTTTCTAAAATATAGCTCAGTTCTAACAATGTAGAGGCTTTAAATATAGATGACTCTCTATCAGTTGAAAAAAGAACAAACACCTGTAGAAATGACTTGTTCTTTTCAATTAGCAAGTCATTTTAATATCGTTCAAAGTGGGAAATGATTGTGATTCGTTAAACTGCAATTTATTTAAAATATAGTAAGAAGAGAGGAATGAAATTATTATAAATCAGCCTCTGTATATTTCATGTTAACGTTAATTCAGTTTTCGTGCGTTATCTAGAAACTCCTTTACAGAGCCTCGATAGAGCCAAAAAGCACCTGCCATGAAATATAGTGGTGCAGATGCATAGAAATTTTCCTCTCTAAATGTCTGATTCCCTACAATGGTGTGATATGCCATATATGACCAATCAACAACAAACAAGGCTACAAGCAAGGCTATAGCGATATGTAAATACCAAAATTTTGGTCGGTAACGAATGGCAGATAAAATGATATAAACACTCCACGGGGCCAAAAGATAAGTTAATGCCCCCATAAGTAGAGTAACTCCAACATCCCAATCTTGTATGTTGTAAAATATAGCACCATAAAATAACCAGCTCATCGAGATAGCTAGAGTCACTAACTTCCAAGGCCTTACAAGCTCCTCTACATATGATTTATCAGGAAGCACGGAATAGAGTTTATTTTTCATAAGTGTATTGAGGAACAAAGAATCATGAGGTGGCTTCAATAATTACAGACTACTACGCCAAAATTATCAACATAAGATATATTTCTTCTACAGGCTTGCCTTATTGTCTTAATTGTTTACTTACCAGTTGCAGACTATTGAGTAACGATTAATAAAACAATTAACTAACGTAATGGTTAAAAGCTCGGTAAACTTGTTATCAAGATTTTTCTGTCGTTATAAATACAACATCATTTAAATAGGAGCACTTAGTGCCAACATCTTTACTCTCGTCAAATAAAAATATTGCCGCACCAATCGCTAAAAAAATTCCGCATACAATGGAAATACATAACCATAAACGTGTTGACAATTATTATTGGATGCGTGATGACCAGCGTAGTGATGAAAAAGTATTGGCCCACCTCAATGACGAAAATACTTATGCTGATGTCAAGTTAGCCAAACAAAAGCCTTTGCAAGAATTGCTTTTTAAAGAGCTTAAAAATAGGATCGTAAAAGACGATAATACGGTCCCCGCAAAAGACGGTAAATATTGGTATCACAGTGAAATTAATGGCGAACAAGAATTTTCAAATTATTACCGAGCTACAAGCTTTGCAGGTGAAAACAAAACGTTGTTATTAAATGTTAATGAACGAGCTCAAGATCATGAATTTTATGATCTAGGTGATTTATCGATAAGTCCTAATGACCAAATAATGTCAATCTCTGAAGATACTGACAGCCGCCGTATTTACACCATCATTTTTAAAGACTTAAACTTTAAAGGCTTAGGTGAGTCAAGCGAGTCAACTAACTCTCAGAATGCCTATTTAACGGATATACTCACTGAAACAGAAGGTGAAATTGTTTGGGCTAATGACAATCAAACCGTATTTTATGTAAAAAAGGATCTTGAAACCTTACTTGGAACTCAAGTTTATCGTCATAAATTGGGGACTGCACAAGCTGATGATATCTTGGTCTATGAAGAAGATGATCATAGTTTCTATATGAGTTTAAGTAAGAGCAGAGATGAGTCACAAATTTATATTTGTTTACACGCGACGCAATCAACACATTATCTAGCACTTAGCGCCGAGGAACCTGATGGTGAGTTTATCGAGCTATTTCCATATCAAGAACAACATGAATATCACGCCGATAAAATGGGTGAAAATTTTTATATTGTAAGTAACTATCAAGCTAAAAACTTTAGGTTAATGAAAGCCGCTGTTGATCAAGTTGATGATATCAATAATTGGCAAGAAGTGATCCCACACAGAAAAGATGTTTTACTCGAAGGTATTGAAATATTTCAACACTTCATTGTGGTCACAGAACGAGAACAGGGTCAAATCCGTTTTATTGTTCATATAACAAGCGGAAAAAATACGGGGCATCAATATCCTTTATCTTTTGATGACCCCTGCTATTTTGCTTGTCTTGATGATAACCCCGAGCCAACAAGTACCATCGCAAGGATATATTATTCAAGCTTAACAACACCTGGCTCTTTACTTGAATTTGATTTAGCTACAGGGGAGCGAAAGCTGTTAAAACAGCAAAAAGTATTAGGAAGTTTTAATAAAGAAGATTATCAATCAGAACGTTTATTTATTCGTGCTCGTGATGGCGTAGAAGTACCGGTATCCATAGTTTATCGACGGAGTACCTTTAACAAAGATGGTACTAACCCACTACTTCAATATGGTTATGGTGCTTACGGCATTACTATAGACCCTAATTTTTCCAGTCAAATATTAAGTTTACTCGACCGTGGTTTTGTTTATGTTATCGCTCATATTCGTGGCTCAGAAATGCTCGGAAGACAATGGTACGATACAGGTAAAATGGCACATAAACAAAATACCTTTAATGACTTTATTGATGTCACTAAGGCGCTAGTTGCCCAAGGTTATGGCGCTAAAGATAAAATATTCGCCTCTGGTGGCAGCGCTGGTGGCTTATTAATGGGAGCCATAGTAAACCAAGCCCCTGAGCTATATTTAGGCATAGGCGCGCATGTACCCTTTTTAGATGTGTTAACAACTATGCTCGATGAAAGCATCCCGCTAACCACAAATGAATATGACGAATGGGGTAATCCAAATGAAGTGCAAGCCTATCAGAACATTTTGGCTTATTCGCCATACGATAATATCGCCACGCAACACTACCCTAATATACTAGTAACTACGGGATTGCACGACTCACAAGTACAGTACTTTGAACCCATGAAATGGGTAGCAAAAGTACGAGAGTTTAAAACCGATGATAATTTATTACTCTTTAAAACAGATATGGATGCTGGTCATGGTGGAGCGTCAGGGCGTTTTAAAAGTTTAAAAGATAAAGCCTTAGAAATGAGCTTTTTTATCTCTTTATTGCCTAATGAAATAAGCGAATAAAATAAGCTTAACAAAGTAAACCAAGTAAAATTGCCTGCGTAAAGTTAGCCGAATTAACGGTTAACTTTACTCTTTGTTGCTTAATTATTTGCAACTTAGTGATGTATGACATTGCTATTCACAAACTTGTTATGTGCAGCTTGTGAATAACAAAAACACATTACCCCCCAAATTTAACTTATTTCTTTTATCGCTCGCCCGATGCCATCTACAGTTAAAGGAAACATTTTACTATCAATCAACTGATTAATCAGTGATATAGAGTGATAATATGGCCATTGCGATTCAGGCTGAGGGTTTAACCAGGCTATTTTATTAAAATGGCTCGTTATGTTATTCATATAATCAGAGCCAGGTTTTTCATTCCAATGTTCAACACTACCTCCAGGATAGGTGATCTCGTAGGGTCCCATCGTCGCATCGCCAACAAAAATCACTTTATAATCAGAGCCAAAGGTCCTTATAATTTCTTCTATCGCAATAGTTTCGGTGTAACGCCTATTGTTATCACGCCAAACCTTTTCATAAACGCAGTTATGGAAATAAAAGAATTCTAAATGTTTAAATTCACCATGCGCAGCAGAAAATAACTCTTCGCAGGTATGAATATATTCATCCATCGAACCGCCAATATCAAAGAACATCAATACCTTTACAGCGTTATGACGCTCTGGTTCCATATGCACGTCTAACAAGCCACCATTTTTAGCGGTTGAGCTTATTGTGGTATTAATATCAAGCTTTTCACTAGCACCAGTACGTGCAAATTTTCTAAGTTTTTTCAGCGCCAGTTTAATATTACGAGACCCTAACTCTCGGTCTTGATCAAAGTTTTTAAATTCTCGTTTGTCCCAAACTTTCACCGCGCTATTATTACGGTTTTTATCTTGTCCGACTCTGATCCCTTCTGGGTTATAACCATAAGCACCGAAGGGGGATGTACCACCAGTACCTACCCATTTACTGCCACCAGCGTGACGCTTTTTCTGCTCTTCTAGTCGCTCCTTTAACGCTTTCATTAATTGTTCAAGGCCGCCTAACGACTTAAGCTTTTCTTTTTCTTCATTACTTAATTGTTTTTCAAACTCTTTTCTTAACCAATCTTCAGGTAAAAGCCTGTCAAAAATATCAATCTGTTCAATGCCTTTGAAATACTGTGCAAAGGCGCGATCATACTTATCATAATGAATTTCATCTTTCACCATCACGATTTTGGCAAGGTTATAAAAACTATCAATATCAGCAAAAATAACACCCTTTTTTAACAGGGCGATTAAATCTAAAAGCTCACGTAAGCTACACGGCACATTGTGCTTTTTTAGCGCTAGAAAAAAATCAATAAACACAACGATGTTACCTGTTTCTGCGACTCATAAAGGCAAGTTTTTCCAGTAAAGAAACATCTTGTTCATTCTTTAACAAGGCGCCAAATAACGGAATAATGTCTGATTTATTATCCATTAATACTTCTTGTGAAATATCATCAGCCATCAACAATTTTAGCCAATCAATTAATTCAGAAGTAGATGGCTTTTTCTTTATCCCCTTTAATTCTCTTATCTCAAAAAATACTTCTAACGTTTGTGTTAACAAGTCTTGTTTAACATTGGGATGATGAACATCAATAATTTTTTCCATTTCAATTTTTGTTGGAAACTTAATGTAATGAAAAAAGCAGCGCCTTAAAAATGCATCAGGTAGTTCTTTTTCATTATTTGACGTAATAATGATGATCGGTCGTTGTTTTGCTTTGACCACCTGCTGGGTCTCATAAACAAAGAACTCCATTTTATCAAGTTCTTGCAATAAATCGTTTGGAAATTCAATGTCAGCTTTATCAATTTCATCAATTAGCAATATCGGACGTTGCTCTTCTTCAAACGCCTGCCACAACTTTCCTTTAACAATATAGTTACCGATATCGTTGACCCGTTCATCCCCTAATTGACTATCCCGCAATCGCGATACTGCATCATATTCGTATAAACCTTGCTGCGCTTTTGTTGTCGACTTGATGTGCCATTGGAATAACTTGCATTTGAGTGACTTTGCCAACTCTTCAGCCAATTGTGTTTTCCCCGTGCCTGGTTCACCTTTAATTAAAAGGGGTTTTTCTAGTGTAATTGCGGCATTAACCGCTAAGCGAAGATCATCTGATGCAATATAATTTTCTGTACTGTTAAACATGTAATACCTTTAAAGCCTGTTCTGAAGACAAATTAAAGTAAGTGTATTTATTCACTGAGCACTTCACTAAAAAGCGATTGAAGATACTTACTACAAAAGTCTTTGTAAAATTAACCTTGGATTATTTGACCTGATAAACCATATTTATATTCAGGACATTTCTGCACGAAATAATAACACCAATAAATGCTAGTAAAAATAAAACAGTTGTTTTAATTTCTTATTTTTATGTAATTAACTGTAGACAACAAAAAATGGCAACTCATTAGAATGATAATTTCTTAGGGTGTTATAAGGTGAATGGGAACTACTTTTATTCAATAACATTGTCATTTTAAATTACCAATGACAACAAGAAGTGAATTCAATTACGACCATGCAATTAATTAGAATGTGGAATCGACTGAGGGCTATAAACAATGCCAGCCAGATGAAAACGTAACTATTTTAGGCTGACATCAATTTAAAAAATCTACATTAATGTTTTGTTGATGAATACAAGCTATTACTTGAACACTTAGACAGCATTCTAAACTCTTTTTGCAAAGCTCTACCCTCTTTTGTTTTGTCCATTATGTTTTCACCTGCAGCCCATGATTGCATGTTTGGATATACATCAACAAACATAAACCCATCCTGATTGCCAACTCTTGGCTCCATATCATAGGAGTTAATTCCACCTCCTTTAACATTAGCGTTCATGAATTTCACCCATTTTTCATTTAGTACGCCCGCATCTTTCATTGTCTTGTTCTCTTTCAACTTACATTGCCAAACATCCACAATGTTTTTTTCGGCATAACAATTTGCGCTAAATACCAATATAAATGGGATTGTAAACTTTAGTGATTTATTCATTATTATTCCTTGATTAAATTTAACAGAGAAAACAAGGGAAACCGATCACCCAAGACACCATTCCAAAAATAACTTCGTGTAGATTATTGTTTAGGAATATTATTAGTGCAAATAATTAGTTTATATTGGCAAATTTTCCATAATTTTGGTTACTAGACTCGCTATGTTCGATGGGGTATTTAATTAATGATCTGCATTTCATTTAACGTTAAATCAAAACCATTCCCTTCCGTTGCTGCCATATAATAAGCTAAACGCGTAAACATCTTGGAAGAACAAAACGCTCTGAATAATTTAATAAAGTGTTTAACTAATGACTTGCATTTCATTTAACGTAAAGTCAACAACGGCACCTTCTGTTGCTGTCATATAATCAGCCAAATGTTGGTTGGCCATATGTATTTGCCACAGCTCACGTGTTTCCCAATTTTCATAAAACATAAAATGCGCCGAATTTTCATTATCTTGATGTAAGTCGTAATTAATACAACCTTCTTCATTGCGAGTAATGTCAATTAATTTTAAAAGCTCCGTTTTTACCAATTCAATTTTGTCACTTTGGGCTGTAATGTTGGCTACGATTGTTAAGTTTGTCATATTGTTTCCTATTTTTAGTTATAAATATAAGTTTAAATCTAGCGATGGATGTGTACAAATCAACGCTATTATTTATGTCATCATTATTTGAAAGCTATTAACTAATATAAATTAAAAACCTACTAAAACGATTTTTCCGATTGATTTGCCGGATTCAAGCTCTTGGTGAGCAGCTCGTAAATTTGTGGCATTGATGGTGCCCAAATTTTTACCTAGGGTTGTTTGAATATACCCTCGATCAATTAAATCGCTAACGTTATTAAGTAAATGGTATTGCGCTATCATGTCAGATGTTTTGAACATTGAACGGGTAAACATAAACTCCCAGTGCAGCGACAAACTTTTAAGTTTAAGTTTGCTGATATCCAGAGATTTTGGATCATCAATTAAAGCAATTTTTCCCATTGGCGCTAATAATTCAATGTAACTATCAAAGTATGAACCTGTATGAGTTAAACTTGCCACATGTGTTACTTGTCCAATATTTAATTGTTCAATTTGTGCTGCTATTGGTTTGGTGTGATCGATAACATAATCAGCACCCAAATTTTTCACCCAATTTGCCGAACTATCGCGAGAAGCCGTAGCAATAACTGTTGCTCCCGTTAATACACTCGCTAATTGGACTAAGATAGAACCAACACCGCCGGCAGCCCCAACAATCAATATGATCTCGTTTGTCTGTTCTTTTAGATCAGGGTGTTGCTGTTTTATTGCCAAACGTTCGAACAATAATTCCCATGCGGTAATAGTCGTTAGTGGTAATGCAGCGGCTTCACTGTCAGTTAAACTTTTGGGCTTATGACCAACAATACGTTCATCTACTAACTGAAATTGTGCATTACATCCCTGACGATTTAAATCACCTGCATAGAACACCATATCTCCCGGTTTAAAGTTGCTTACTGAACTTCCTATTGCAACAACTTCACCGACAGCGTCCCATCCCAATATTTTGTATTGCCCCTCCTCTGACTTAACATTTTGACGGATTTTGTAATCTACGGGATTAACAGCAATAGACTTAACTTGTACTAATAAGTCATGCCCTGAAGCTGTTGGTTGTGGCAGTTCGATATCGATTAAGGAATCTGGATCGCTAACAGGTAATGATTGTTTGTAGCCAATTGCTTTCATGGTGAATCTCCAATGCTTTTACGTTATTAATTAGACTTGATAGTTAATGTGGGAACTATAATAGAACTTGCTTAATCAAAGAAAAACAGCGTAATATTTGATTCTTTATCAATTGATATTTGACAATCATGTTACTAGAAGATCTTAATGTCATTTTAAAAGTTGCTGAATTTCGCAGTATTACCGCAGCAGCAGAGAGTTTAGACATGCGTACAGCAACAGCAAGCGCTGCAATTAAACGAGTTGAACGTGCACTTGGGGTTGAGCTATTTATACGAACAACTCGACATTTGAGGCTTTCAATCGCGGGAGAAAAATATATTCCCAATTGTGCACAAGCAATGCAAATGCTTAACCAAGCTCAGCAGAATGTTAAAGATGATTTAGATATTATTGATGGTGAATTAAGAATTTCAGTACCATCTGATTTAGGTAGAAATTTAATTTTGCCTTGGCTTGATGAGTTTATGCAAATACATACTGGGGTTAGTGTAAAGTTGCATATCAGTGATAGTAAAATAGATTTTTATCGAGACCCCGTTGATATCGCTCTACGTTATGGTTCACCAAGTGATGCAAACCTATATGGTTTTAAAATTTGTAATGTACCGCGTGTGGTTTGTGCTACAACTGAATACATAAAAAATAGTGGATTACCAAAGCACCCTAATGATTTAACTAACCATAATGGCCTTTTATATCAGTTACATGACATTATTCATGATGTATGGGAATTTTCTCATTTAGGTGAGTCGATTAAGGTAAAAATGCAAAGTAATCGCGCTTCAAATGATGCCGAATTGGTTAGGCGTTGGTGTGTAAGTGGTAAAGGTATCGCTGCAAAATCTAGTTTAGATATGTCGCATGACTTGCTTAGTAAAAAAGTCATGCCACTACTTTCAGAATTTTCCCCTAAATCAACTGAGCTATGGCTTATCTGTCCAAGTAGACAAACAATAACTCCGGCTGTTCGACTGCTTAGAGAACATTTAAAAATTAAGTGTGCTGATGTTTTTGCAAAACTGATTGATAAAGGAATTTTAACTAAAGCTGATATTTAGTCATTGTTTAAAACCCAACAAGCATTTGAACTCTTCAAAAAGATGTTGTACTACAAACCCTATTTTTAATTTCTAGGAGGAAAAAAGCCCGCTATTTTCATTACGGGCTTTTTTGTATTAGCTAAGTCGATCACGCTATCGTCAAACCAATCTTCCCTACGGCCTTTCCTGAGTGAAAGTGATCATGTGCCTTTGCCACTTCCCAAATCGAGAACTCACTCTTATCAACAAGAGGCCTAATAACGCCTTGATCTACAAGTTCAGAAATTTTAGTTAAAATCTTTCCATGGGATGAACGATTCACACCATGCACTAGGGGGATAATCATTAATACACTATGAAAACTTAAACTTTTAAGGGCAACTTGAAGTATGTCAGTAACTGGCAATATAGTGGCAACATGACCATTAAAACGTACTGCTTCAAAGCTTAGTTGAATATTATCACCTGCTACTGTATCAAAGACAGCGTCAAAACCTACACCGCCTGTAATGTTTTCAACATATTCAGTAACAGATTGCTCCTGAATATCGATGATGTTGTTAGCCCCTAGTGTTTTAGCAACCCCAACATTACGCTTCTTAACCGTTGCTGATACATGGGCACCAAAATGTTTAGCTAACTGAATAGCAATATGACCAACTCCTCCAGTTGCTCCATGAACAAGTAAATTATCGCCTGACTTTATTTGCAATTTATCATGTAAAGCTTCCCACGCTGTAATAGAAACTAATGGTAAAACAGCAGCTTCTTTCATAGTCAGTTTTTTTGGTTTCAGTGCCATCAAACTAGCGTCAACCAACATAAACTCGGCGAGTGCACCATCTATACCCGCTATTCCTCCTGCGCATCCATAAACCTCATCGCCAACTTTAAATTCACCTACATCAGAGCCAACTTCACTTACAATACCCGCTACATCGCCATGTAGTATTTGCGGAAGGTTTTCTGACCAAGGCGTTTCAGTTGAACGAAGCATAGTATCTAGTGGGTTAACACTCGTAGCTTTCACCTCAATAACCATATGACCTAACACCGCCACGGGTTTCTTTCTTTCTTCAGCTTGAAAGACATCGCTATCACCAAGTTTTTTAATTACCATCGCTTTCATTTTCTTTCCTCTCTATTCTAAAGTGAATACAGTTTAATTATTGTCATTTGAGCAATCCATATATCAATAGGCAAATAACTTTTGCTCTTTATGCAACTGCGAAGTAGTATTCATTAAATTGGGACGGATAGAGAGCAATATGAGCACGATAAACCGACTTAGTTATTTTAATTGCGTAGTAGAAACGGGCAGTATTTCTCAGGCAAGTAAGTTACTCGATGTACAACCATCATCGATATCACGACAGCTTGTCGCATTAGAGCATGAGTTAGGGGTGAGATTGCTCAATAGAACAACCAGAAATATTGGTTTAACAGAAGCTGGTCAAAAGTATTATGAATATACTCAACGTATTGTTGCTGAACTTGATGAAGCTAAACGAGCCGTTAATGATTTACAAGAAAGTCCACAAGGAAATTTAAAAATAAGCATGACAGTCGGTTTTGGCGAGTGTGTTATTCTTCCTTTGATCCCTTTATTTAAAAAGCAATATCCTAATATAAATATTGAACTTGAACTAACGGAGCGTGTAGTTGATTTAGTAGAAGAAAATATTGATATTGCTATCAGAAGTGGCCGACTGCCAGATTCAACGTTGATAGCGAAACACTTAATTCATAATAACTTCCTTGTTTGTGCAAGCCCTAATTATATAGCCGAGTATGGTGAACCAACCACCCCCTATGACTTAGGCAAGTTCAGTTGTATTCGTTATAGTTATCGGGGATGGAAAGAGTGGTTTCTCATGGAAGAAAAAACAATCAAACTTTCCTTTGGTAAAGGAATTTCTATTAACTCGGTAAATGGTCAAAAACAATTGTTATTGAATCATGCCGGACTCGCACTGGTCCCTCTATGGGCTGTGAAAGAAGAATTAGAAAATGGCACTTTGATCAACGTGTTGCCTAAATTTACTTTAAGCCCATATGAGGTAATGAGTTCTACTTATGCCATATTCTTAAAACGAGAATTAATATCTCCTAAGACTCGAGTATTTTTAGATTTCATTAGCCACAATATCAATGGCTAATGCAAAAAGATAAAATCATTTACCTAGCAACCTTTTGAAGTTCGAATAAACAGTTTCCCTTTCTGTTCTACTTACTAGTTAAGATTTGATGAAGTATATAATATAGAAAAAATGCCCTTTATTTGTGTACTTTATCGCTAGATATTTGTTAAAAATAATAGAAAATATGTTTTATTCCCCTTTTTCTAGCGTTATCTCTTTAGGCTCAGGGTTTAACTTTTAACCTTTAACAATATAAATCGATTTCAAGCTAAAGTCGCTTTAATTACTTTTCTGTATACATGGTAGCAGTTTAGCTCCTTTAAACGACCACCATGGTATTTTAGTCCCGCAGTATTGGAGTCTTGCCAGTAAAATCAATCCACGAGTTAGTACCTAAAAGCTGTGCACCTTCAACACTTGGCTCTTCATAGCGCATTACAAAGTTTTTAGGTCCATGTGCATAAGCTACTACAAGTCCGTATTCAGGATCTAAGTATCCGCCATGAGGTACTAAGCCTGGGTAACTAATGCGCCAGGCTTGTCCTTCAATGCCTACGTGGCCTAATGTTAATTTACCAATGACACTATCAGGTAATAAAAAGAACCAAGTCCAAGGGCCCCCCGAAACAATCGTCATAACCTCATCAATGCCGACAGCATCCTCAGAGCTATTTACGTGAAGCTTGCCAAATTTATCTTGTAGGAATGCCACAACCTCTGGCGTCATTGCTTTCATATCATAAACTTTTGGATATGGCGCTACGCCAACTTCAGAAGTTGATAAAAACCCACCTCGATGTGCTTCTGGTTTACGACCTGCCTTCTCAATTTGCTCAAGCAATTGTCCTCGGTGAAGTGAAAAAAGAGAAATTAGTTTTTTGCTTTCAGCTTCTGTAATTGCTCGTGTTTTTGACACTGTAAGTATTGGTATTGCTTCTTTTGGCAAAGGTATGGTGCTGACACGTACTCCAGCAGATTTTAATACCGCATTTACCTTGTCTATGCCCGTTGTGGCTTTACTGCCATCACTATAGGAAAGCGTTAGCTGACCTTGTGTTGAAAGTGTATTTGCAACACTTGTGGTTACCACTACAGTGGATAACACTGTTATAAATGCTAGGTTAAGTAATTTTTTCATGACTCGTTTCTCCTGAGGTAGATTTCAATGTCTTCGTTTGTCTAAATTTGATTAACGAAGCTAAATATACGAAACAAAGAATCGTTGAAAAACATCATATCAGTGAAATTACTGTCTACTTTGAGTAAACAAAACTGTTTAAATCAAAACAAATGACACTAAATATGAAACATTTATATTAATAAGTACTATTGCACTTTGAATACAAGAACTTGGTCTTCAACAGATGAAGGTTCAGTTAAAAATACTCTTCTCAAACAATACAGTTTACTGTTAGTAGATTATAAAGCCACTAAAGTGATGTTTATTCACTATCTGATTGCAGATACCTTTATCCCTCAAGAATATATCAAGCTCTTTTGTGAGCCATTCGATTACGAAAATCTAAAGAAGGTTACTTATGAAAAACTTAAGATACCATTTACTATCATTATTAGTGACTTTATTAGTTGCTGGCTCATTTATATCATCAGAAAAATTATCAGGTGTTATTAACCCATTTTCGTTGACACTCTTAAGGTTTGCTATTGCAGCATTGGTATTATTGCCCTTTGTTTTATCGAAGAAAAAAAATAGAAAAGCCATTAGTAAAGCTTTGCCAAGAGGTCTGGTGATGAGCCTATTCTATTCCACCTTTTTTATCTGCATGTTCGAAGCATTAAAAACAACAACAGCGCTAAACACTGGCACCTTGTATACATTAGTACCTTTTATGACAGCCGTATTTAGCCTTTTTGTTTTTAAAGAAAAAATTACAAAAAACATGTTTTTTATATACCTTTTAGGTATCACAGGCACATGTTGGGTGATATTTAGAGGAGATTTGAGTGCCTTGCTTACTTTCTCTTTAAATAGTGGCGACACACTGTTTCTACTTGGCTGTGTTGTTATGGTTTGTTTCTCTATTTCAATGAAATTACTTTATCGTGGTGATGAAATGATTGTTGTGGTGTTTTGCACTTTACTAGGAGGAGCCTTTTGGATGTTGGTGGCACTTTTTATTTTTGAACAACCTCTTCAATGGCATTTATTAGACAAGAGTTTGTTATCCCACATGGCTTATCTCGCTTTATTTGCAACCCTTGCTTCTACCTTTATCATTCAAAAAACAACAGTGATGCTAGGGCCTACTAAGGTAATGGCTTATATCTATTTAAGTCCGGTGTTTGTTGCATTTCTAATGATGTTAATTGAGGATGAAACTATCCCTACAGCTGTCTATCCAGGCATGTTTTTGTCCATTGCTGCGACGATAATTTTGCAATGTCAAAATCGAGAAATGGAAAGCTTACCTAAATCAATTTCTAAAACAGACTTAAAAAAGGGAAAAACTTTATAACAACTATAGTGCAGCTACAATTTGCTGTATCTTTACATTATCTTTTATGTTTTAAATACGTTAAGGAACATGCTATGAAAATTATTGCCTTTGCTGCAACTAATCACTCTAAGTCTATTAATAAACAGTTAGTTGAATATGCCGCTAGTTTATTAACTAAAGTAGACGTCGAAATAATAGACTTAAATGATTACGAATTACCCTTATACGGGCAAGACAAAGAAGAAGAATTAGGCCATCCCAAACTAGCCAAAGCTTTCATTGAAAAAATAACCAAAAGTGATGGTATCATTATTTCTTTTGCTGAGCACAATGGCTCTTACACAGTAGCTTATAAAAATATTTTTGATTGGTGTTCTCGCATTGAACCAAAGGTTTACCAAAAGAAACCAATGGTATTGTTAGCCACATCTCCTGGTTCTATGGGCGCTTCAAGTGTCTTGGCTGCTGCGGTTCAATCTGCTCCTTACTTTGATGGTGTGGTTAAAGCCAGCTTATCGATCCCCAGTTTTTTTGACAATTTTGATAGTGAAAAACAAAAATTAAAACACCAAGAGCTAGATGAAAAACTAAAGGATGCGGTTAGTCATCTAAACCACTTAACGTAATATTTTTTGAGTAATAAATATTGTTTTTGATTACTTCAGCAAAGGTGATGGCTTAACATGTTAGAAATGGCAGTAATTTATCTACTTGCGGCTATCGTAGCTGTACCCGTAGCAAAACGACTAGGTCTTGGCTCTGTATTAGGCTACTTATTAGCAGGCATAATCATTAGCCCTAATTTATTAGGATTTGTGGGTGACCAAACTAGTGTTATGCATTTTGCTGAGTTTGGGGTAGTAATGATGTTGTTTTTGGTTGGACTTGAGCTCCAACCAGCAAGACTTTGGAAGCTAAGACATTCAATCTTAGGACTAGGTGGTTTACAGGTATCGATAACAACCGCTGCGATCTTCGCGATTTGTTTTTATGCCTTACAAATGCCTTGGCAAACGGCTATTTCGATTGGACTAATGCTTGCGCTATCTTCAACCGCAATCGTCTTACAAACGCTATCAGAGAAAGGCTGGATAAAACAAGATGCAGGTCAAAATGCCTTTTCTGTTTTACTTTTTCAAGATATCGCCATTATCCCTATTCTGGCTATATTGCCCTTACTCGCCTTTAGAGAGTTTACTGTTGCTGAGCCTACTCATCATAACCTTATTGCACATTTACCTGTTTATGGACAAGTCATTGTTTCTCTCCTAGTGATCTCAGGCATTATACTTGCGGGAAAATACATTTCATCACCACTTTTTAGATACATTGCTGAAACACGTTTAAGAGAAATTTTTACAATAGCAGCTTTGTTGCTGGTCATAGCAATTGCCCTGATCATGGAAAAAATAGGCTTATCTCCAGCATTGGGAACATTCCTAGCTGGCGTAGTGTTAGCAGAAAGTGAATATAGGCACGAATTGGAAGTCGATATAGAACCATTTAAAGGTTTACTACTTGGACTATTTTTTATCACGGTAGGGGCATCAATCGACTTCCCATTACTCTTTGAAAAGTTTTATTTGGTATCGATTGCTGTAGTGGCGTTTATTGCATTAAAAGCGCTGGTGCTGTACATATTGTCTTATATATTCAAAATGGGGAACAGTCAAAAATTACTGTTTACACTGGCCTTAGCACAAGGTGGAGAATTTGCCTTTGTCTTACTTTCACTCACCAGCGACTTACTCATCACAACCGTTGAACAAACTAAACTTGTTACTTTGGTTGTTGCCATATCAATGTTATGTGCTCCATTATTGTTGATGATTTATGAAAAAT
>Ga0209395_1000285_pt1 | contig 77091 bp, 58 predicted proteins | sample GOMGulsemesocosm_3_FD_184635 | JGI IMG/M metagenome (GOLD analysis project Ga0209395, IMG submission 184635) | Methane-oxidizing microbial communities from mesocosms in the Gulf of Mexico - GOM9D Gulf of Mexico (SPAdes) (version 2) | ecosystem: Environmental > Aquatic > Marine > Cold seeps...
GTCGTAATTAATGCAGCCTTCTTCCGTGCGGGTAATGGCAATGAGTTTAATTAGCTCAGCTTTTACTAAGTCAATTTTGTCTGCATTGGCCTTAATGTTCGCAATAATTGTCAGTTGGGTCATAAATTGCTCTCTTGGGTTGTGGCGTTCTACCAGTTGTAAATAATAGCGCTTGGCTTAAAAACCGCTTAATACGATTTTTCCGATGGTGCTGCCAGCTTCAATTTCTTGATGTGCTGCGCGTAAGTTTTGTGCATTAATAGTGCCCAAATCTTTACCAAGTGTTGTTTTAATTAAGCCTTGGTCAATTAATTGAGCAACTTCACTGAGCAACTCACTTTGTTTTATCATATCATCAGTTTGGAACATAGAGCGAGTGAACATAAACTCCCAATGTAGTGACAAACATTTAGGTTTTAGCTTAGTGATGTCAACTGACTTTGGATCGTCTATTAAGGCTATTTTCCCCATCGGCGCCATCATTTCAATGTAACTGTCTAGGTATGAATCGGTATGGGTTAAGCTAGCAACGTGGGTTACTTGGCCAATGCCCAAAGCTTCAATTTGAGCTGGTAGCGGTTTGCTGTGATCAATAACAAAGTCTGCGCCGAGCTCTTTAACCCACTGTGCTGACTCTGCTCGTGAAGCGGTGCCGATAACAGTAACACCAGTCAGTGCTTTAGCTAACTGCACTAAGATAGAGCCAACACCACCGGCGGCGCCAACAACCAACATGATCTCGGTTGATTTCTCAATTGCTTGTGGTTGCTGTTTCTTTATCGCCAAACGTTCAAACAATAATTCCCATGCGGTAATTGCCGTTAATGGCAACGCGGCAGCTTCGCTATTTGAAAGGCTGGTTGGTTTTAGACCGACAATGCGTTGGTCAACTAATTGAAACTGTGCATTGCTGCCTTGGCGAGTTAAATCACCGGCGTAATACACTAAGTCACCGGCTTTAAATTGGTTAACTAATTCACCGGTCGCTACAACTTTACCCACGGCGTCCCAACCCAGTACTTTGACTTGATCGGCTTGTGGCGCGACATTTTGGCGAATTTTACAATCGACCGGGTTAACCGCAATTGATAACACTTCAACTAACAAGTCTTGGCCGGTAGCCGTTGGTTGTGGTAACTCAACGTCAATTAACGCTGCAGGGTCGGTAATAGGTAAAGATTGCGTATAGCCAATCGCTTTCATGGTGGATCTCCAGTAAATAAGGGGGGTCGTTTAACTTGCGGCTATGATAGCGCTTGAATACCTCAAGAAAAACAGCATAATGTTTGAATCATTATCAAATTAAATTTGACAATAAATGTTGTTAGAAGATCTTAATGTCGTTATTAAAGTGGCCCAATTTAGAAGTATTACAGCGGCTGCAGAAAGTTTAGACATGCGTACAGCTACGGCCAGTGCGGCACTCAAGCGGGTCGAGCGTTCGCTTGGCGTTGAGCTTTTTATTAGAACCACCCGCAGTTTAAGGTTGTCGACCGCGGGTGAGCGCTACCTGCCAAACTGTCAACAAGCGATGCAGATGTTGGAATTAGCACAGCAAAACGTCAAAGACGACTTGTCGACGGTTGATGGCGAGTTAAGAATTTCGGTGCCGTCTGATCTGGGGCGCCATTTAATTTTGCCGTGGCTAGACGACTTTATGGCGCAGCACCCTGGGGTACGTTTAAAATTACATATTAGTGATAGTAAAATTGATTTTTATCGCGATCCTGTCGACATCGCATTACGTTATGGCTCGCCTAACGATGCCAACCTTTATGGTTTCAGGATTTGTGAAGTGCCGCGAATATTGTGCGCGGCGCCAGAGTATCTTGCGCAATATGGGGTGCCTAATCATCCTAATGATCTAGCCTCACACAATGGTTTGTTTTACCAACTGCATGACATTATTTACGATCAATGGGAGTTTGCTGAACAAGGGCAATCGTTTAAAGTGAAAATGGTTGGCAATCGCGCGTCAAACGATGCCGAGCTGGTACGGCGTTGGTGTGTGGCAGGCAAAGGTATTTGCGCCAAATCTTGTCTTGATTTGGCGCAAGATTTATTGGCCAATAAACTGGCCATCTTATTACCTCAATTTGAGCCGAAACCCACGCAATTGTGGCTTATTTGTCCTAGCCGCCAATCTATTACCCCGGCAGTACGTTTGCTTAGAGATATGTTGCAACAAAAATGTCACGATATCTTAATGCAATTGAATGACAAAGGCATGGTCACCGACGCTGCGCTGAAATAGTCACAGCCTCGGGTAATTTAACGTATGAATATATTCATGGTTAAACGGGTTATAGTTGCTTGATTAACTGCTGCCATTGCGCAGTATTGGCATAATAACGGCTATGTTCTAGGGGGGTGAATTGCCCTTGATGCTCTATCACAAAACTTGGCAGCCCTTGTACTTGGCAACGCGCCATTAACTCGTTGCTGTGTGCAACAGCCTGTTTTATTGGCCGCAGTTGCGCTAGCTGGCTTGATTGGTTCAGGTTGTTATCAAGCAATGCAAACCATGACTTGGCCCCAACGCCCAAAGACAGCGCCAGCTTGGTTAAAGTTTCTTGCTGGCTGACATCTAAGCCCAGTTGATAGTGCGCCTGCTGAACAGCCTGCAACATGCTAAACCCTTGCCCAGTGAGCTGCTCGACCAATAATATTGCTTGCGCTGTTATGTATGAGTCTAACCAAATTGACTCACTGCTCAATAGTCTCTCTTGATATGGTTGTCCAAACTCTTGGCCAGTAACGGTTTCAATTCTTTGATCGTGAAGCTTGACCATTTCGCGAAACGGCGTGCTCATTGTCTGGCGCTGTAGCATGCCGGCTGGTTGTAAAATCAACTGCACATTGGGCGCTTGATTAAGCACGTTGGCCAAGGTAGTGGCGCCGAAGCACCAACCACACAACGGATCGAAAAAGTAATGTACCTTAGTTGTTACATTTACCACTTCATTTCACCCATGTGAACCTTGGCGCTAAAGTCTAAGGCCAGCGGGAACTTAGCTTGTGGAAAGGCTTTGTTCATTTGCTCGATAATCGCTGCTGCGTTGTCACTTTTCGCTTTAGTTTGCATAAATTGCTCAATATAACGGGCAGAATAACCAATGCTATCGAATGTTAAGTCGCCGCCAAGCACCATGTGGCCGGGTATAACTAACTCAGGTTGCAATTGCTGCATTTGGTTTAGTTGGGTCTGCCACGCATTAATATCTTGGGTCGACTGACTATCAGCCATCCACAGATGAACCCCACTGTAAACACTAACATTGCCTAAAATGGTTTTAGTTTCAGGGATCCATAAATACGGTCGATTGGCTGATTCGCCTTTACTATTTTTTATTTCAACGGTGTAGCCATCAACACTAAAGCTGGTGGCGCTGTATTCGCTTGGTAATATTGGTGTTACGGGTGCGTTTTTTCCCATTTTGGGGCCCCAAAACTCGACCTTATGTGCCATTTTTTCAGCAATTTCATGGCGTACCGCAGGGGTTGTAATGATCTTGGCGTTAGGAAATAGCTTTTTGAGTGTTTCCGTACCAAAATAGAAATCGGGATCGGCTTGACTAATAAAAATAGTGGTCAATTTTTTGTTGCTGTCGAGCACATTAGCCGCAATGCGCAGCGCATCGGCTTTAGTAAAGCCTGTGTCTATTAGCACAGCTTCGGTCTCACCATATACCAAGGTTGAGCTAACGTTAAAACTGCCGCTGTCGCCGTTGTAGACCTTTAATGACAATGGTGACTGGTCGCTACTGTATGTGGTTGCGCCTTGAGATATATTATCGCTTGGCACAGCGGCCATAACAGCGGTTGCATAAGTCGAGGTGGCAATAATTAGTGAGCCAACAAGTAGGTTTGATTTTTTCATCTGCGATTCCATATTCAGTGGGTGCTCTAAAGTGAAGCTGTTTAAGATGATGCCAGTGTAGTGAATTGACTTGCTCGGATATACGGCTAATAATAAGCATCATTATTTCTTAAATCGAACAAGTAAATGGACAGGATCACCGCTGCAGAAGTTTTTGTTGATGTCGCCCGCTCGGGCAGCTTTACCGCAACCGCCGAAAGGTTAGCCATGTCACGCCCCATGGTGACCCGTTATGTTGAGGCAATGGAGAATTGGTTTGGCGTACGGTTGTTACACCGCACTACTCGCAAAGTAACGCTAACAACGTTAGGCGAGCAGTGTATTAATGAAGTAGAAGCCTGGCTAAGCACAACGCAGACATTAGTGAGTCGAGTAACACCTTCAGATCAGTTAACCGATGCTATTCGGATCGCAACAAGCATGTCTTTTGGCCACGCACAACTGATGGCCGCGGTTAGTGAATTTATGGCATTGCACCCTAAAGTCACCATTGATGTCGATTTACAAGACACAGCGGCAGACTTAGTCAGCAACCGGATTGATTTAGCCATTCGGATTGCGGCGGATCCTGATCCATCGCTTATTGGCAAACCTATCGCTAAGTGCCGTTCAGTGATGGTGGCCAGTCAGGCTTATCTCGACAAAATGCCAGCCATAAATACCCCTGACGATTTAATCAGTCATCAATGTTTGAACCACACCAGTTTTGAACGCCAACTGTGGCATTTATCGCGTGATGGCGAGCATCGCTCAGTGAGTTTAACAACCCGATTAACAGCCAATGAGGCAACCGTATTACTTGAGGCGGCATTATGCGGAGCTGGTATTTCGTTGTTACCGACTTATTTAGCCAATAAAGCGATAAAACAAGGCAAATTAGTCGAAGTTTTACCTCAGTGGCAAGCTAACGATATGACCATTTACGCGCTGTATTCTTCGCGTAAATTTTTGTCACCAACGGTGCGGGCATTAATTGATTTTTTGTCCGATTACTTTAAGAAGAATCAATGGGACTAATACCGGGCTATCAATATGGACAGTTGAACAATTGTTAAATTGTTAAATTGGTAATTGTTAAATTGGTAATTGTTAAATTAGTAATTGTTTGAAATTATGGAGTTTGTTAAGGATGTTATCGCAATGTTTCTCAAGATTTAAAGACTTGGATCATTAACTTGGGGGCTGTGTAATGTACTGAACTGTACAATATTGTATCGTAATAAAATGGGTAAGCATTAGTACCTCGATGAACGCTTGTTCACTTCTTGCAATAAAACTTTAATGCTAGGTCACCATTACCCATAGTAATATTAAAATCAACGTTGACTTAATCGACCATGCCACATGCATATTTTTGAGTAAAAACGCTCAAATAAATCGAATCTTTCAGTGATCTGAATTTTGGATGGCTTAACTTTGATGTAATTAAAAGTTTGCATTGTCGAGCACGGCAGTTTGTGGTGTTAAATCTATCAACACGGATTTGTCGGGTTTTAAAACAAACACACGTTGTAATTACACGACAATTAATAATTCAACATTATGAATTAATTGACATCACACCTTTCAAAATGTAATTTTTTGGCCGTGTTCAAGGCATTCTCGACATTTAGCAGTTAGTCACTGCTAGTGGTGAAAGAGCAGGCTTTGGGTATCTTCGCTGGATTTAAACTTAATCCTACTAGGGGACAAGGTACTTACGTAACATCGTCAGGTACGACTATGTACCGGGCATACTATGCCCGACGCCGTACCTCAGCGGACGGCAAGTCACAAGTTCAAGCCACTTTTACTAAACATATTGGGGCGACTACCGGATTTTAAGTAACAGCCTTGAGTATCTAAGCGGGTGATTGTGTCGTTATTGGTCCGGCGGTGAATTATGCTCGAGACAACATACCCTAGGTTTTTAGTCTGAGTATTTAAAACTTCGGTATGTAGGTCGCTGCCTGTTAGTCGGAAACAAAACTTAATGATGTCAGTCAAGATGAGATAGTGGGTGCACGTATCCGCCTGAAATATGTTTTCTAAGTTGAGTTTATTATCGGATTTGTATGATAGTTAATTTACATTTTTATACCCATTTGGTAGTAATACCGACCCGTTAACGGCTTGTGTGTAGAGCCATCATAATTTAGTTGGGTATTTTTTTATGAGTTTATCAACGGAACTGTCTGCAATGCACTGATTAATATATAATATATTATAACTTGGTCGGCCGCTCTGGCCGATTTTTATACTAAAGGCGTGAGTTGATAATGTTTTCGAGGAACGATGGTGCAGTATCGACATAAGGAGTTTATTGTTCCTTTGCTTGCTTTTGTTTCTATACTCACCATAACGGAGAGTGTCGAATGAAACTTAAAATAATATCGTTAACACGTTATTTGATCATAATCATGCTGGTAGGTTGCGATTCCTCTTCGCCAGAACCTGAACGAATTCTTGAACTACCTTTCGATATAAGTCAATTTGAGAGCTCCAATCTACCTTTAATGATTGTTGAAAATCAACTCACCCCAATTCAAGATGAGCCTAAAATACTGACCAAAATGTGGTTAATTGACAATGCAGGGATTAATACACTCGATGACATGAACAACCTCGATTACGGCTATGATGAAACGCATCTGTTTACAGGAATTGAAATTAGGGGGCACAGCTCGCAAAAATTTGCCAAGAAACAGTACGGACTTGAATTGTGGATGTCGGACAATGGTGCTAATTTAAATGATTATGAGATCGGTACAACAGAGGATGTTTTAAAGCACGACGACGCAATAGGTGACCAAAAAGCGAGTTTGTTATCGATGCCACAGGAATCCGACTGGGTCATCAATGCGCCTTATGCCGACAAAACACTGATGAGAAACTATTTTGTTTATAGGTTAGCGGCGGACATTACAGCACAATGGCAGCCCAAAGCTCATTTTATCGAGCTTATCTTTAAAAGTGACAACCAACTTAATTATCGGGGCGTGTATTTACTGACAGAAAAAATAAAGCGAGATTCAAACCGTGTAAATATTAATAAATTAACTGAGGATGAAATAAGCGGCGAAGACTTAACCGGAGGCTACATTATTGAGTTGTCCCGACGGAAGCGTGTTGAACCCAGCGAAAAATCGTTTGCGGTAGATGTCGGTGATAATGGATATCGGGAAGTCGTTTTTGTCGTTAACTACCCGAAGGCTAAAAACATTCGTCCCGAACAACTTAATTATATTGAAACTTACATTGATTCATTTCTTGCTGCTTTATATTCAGATCATGCAGATGACCCGACAGTTGGCTATTCAGCATTTTCAGACTTACACTCTTTGGTCGACTTCTTCCTTATTCAGCAGCTCGTCAAGAATAAAGATGGGTATATCTTAAGTACATATTTTCACAAAGATAAAAATGGATTACTTGTTGCAGGACCATTGTGGGACTTTAACTTAAGTACAGGAAACACCGAAAAAAATGTTTCTGAGTCATATAAAGGCTGGTCTTTTACCACGAATATAATAGCCGAGCGACTGCTGAAAAGCCCCAAATTCATCACACATTATAAGCAACGTTGGACTGAGTTACGTGAGGGTGTGTTAAGTGATAACGTCATCGAAAGCCGTATTGATACTGCGATGGAGTTACTAAGTGCCGGCGCGGCAAATCGGAATTATCAAGTATGGAATGTGTTTGGATATTCTTTACAGGGCAATGAAATCGCCGACTCAAAGAACCACGCCGAAGAAGTCTTGTATTTTCGTCAGTGGATGTTAAATCGTCTTCAATGGATAGACTCACATATAGGGTCTTTATAACCTTTTGAAACTAAGATATACATAATACACGTATAAGAATATGGTTTGAGTGGGTATCACAAGTTTTACCCGACTCGTCACGCAGCCCGAAGTGACACTACTGGATTTTAAAGTCAGCGAAGGTGCTGAGCCGGTGATTGTCAAGCCCAGGGATCGGGCAGCTAGCGCGAGGTCAGGAATTGAAATTTAGCGTTGACCCTGACAAGCTGCAGTTGTTGGATCAAAACGGCTTGTCTTGTAAATTATCGTTAATCTGATGCGATCGCCTTGCCACGATGCGAGGAAATAGCGATTTAATTTGCCACAAACCTAGCACCTACTTAATTATATCGATATTCCAGCTGTCTATTTCACTGTGTAAAGCCATGAAGAACCTCACTGAGATTCAGTACGCGTTTATTATTCATTCCAATAAGCTCGCTGGTCAAAATAATCACAAAAATAGTCAATAAATACCCGCACTTTTTGCGCGAGCAAACGTGAGCTAGGGTAAACCGCCCAAATTGCAGTATTAGAAACTAATGGATAATCCTTCAAAATTTCAATTAATTGACCTTGCTGTAAGTGCTGATAAACACTCCATCTCGATCCTATAGTAATGCCCAGTCCATTGACACAGGCATCACGAATTGCTTCACCGTTGTCGGTTCTTAAATTGCCTGTGGCTTTAACCGCAATTGGGCCATGTGTGCTGCTAAATTGCCAATGCTCAAGGCCCATTAAGGTGATGCACTGGTGGTCGACTAACGCTTGCGGTGTAGTTGGCTCGCCATGCGTGGCAATGTAATGGGGTGAGGCACAAAGGATCCGATGATCGCTTGCCAGTTTTCTCGCAATCAAGCTTGAATCTTTGAGGTGGGAATTACGAATAGCAATATCAAACCCACCTTCGACTAAGTCGACAATAGTGTCTGACAGTTTTAAATCGACCTGCAGCTCAGGGTACTGCGCTAAAAAGTCAGTTAAAGCGGGTACGAGATGCATGCGACCAAAAGAAGCAGGCGCACTAATGCGCAAAATACCTCTGGGCGCGAGACTACCAGCCCCAACCGATGCACGGGCAGCTTCAACACTTGCTAGCACATCTTCTGCATGCGGCAGTAGAGCGATGCCTTCTTCGGTTAGTGAGACTTTTCGAGTCGTACGATGAATAAGCCGAACGCCTAAGCCTTGTTCTAGTTTATTAAGATGAGCGCTTGCTACTGCCGCAGACAAGCCAAGTGTTTGTCCAGCCAGACTAATGTTATGGGTCGTTGCAACACGGACAAATAATTTTAGATGTTCAATATTCATAATTATCAACAATAACTAAAAAGTAATTCTTTATTTTGCTCTATTATCAACGAGAACTCTAGCTAATATACTTGCTTTCATCAACTAAGAGAGAGTAATTATGATGAAAGCAATGATAGTAAAAAGTTATGGCAGTGAAGACGTTTTTGAAATGGCCGAGATTGAAAAACCCTCGGTAAAGTCGGGTCATGTATTGATACGAATAGCCGCAACCAGTGTAAATACGGTTGATACAATGATCCGAGCTATGGGGAATGAATTGCCCCTTTCTCCTGTGCTACCGGCTATTTTAGGAATGGATTTCGCCGGTGTGGTCGAAGAAGTCGGTGACCAAGTAACCGACTTTACTATTGGCGACGAGGTGTATGGCTGCGCTGGTGGCTTAGCTGATTTACCGGGGACATTAACCGAGTATATCGTTGCTGATACACAGTTAATTGCACGTAAACCCGTTAATTTGTCGATGCGCGAAGCGGCCGCTTTACCCTTAGTTGCAATTACTGCTTACGAAGGTTTAATGCGCGCCAACATCGCGCAAGGCCAAAAAGTATTGGTTCATGGTGGCTCTGGTGGTGTCGGTCATGTTGCGTTACAGCTGGCAAACCATTTTGGTGCTGAGGTTTATGCAACCGGGGGGGGGGAGCAACAACTGGCGTTAATAGAGCAGCTGGGTGCTACCGCGATAAATTATAAAACTGAGCAAGTTAGTGATTATGTAAAGGAACATACTCGCGGCGCGGGTTTTGATATTGTTTTTGACTCGGTCGGTGGCGAAAATATGACTAAGTCGTTTGAAGCTGCGGCACTAAATGGTCACGTTGCTTCAACTGTGGCGATGGTTGAGTTGGACTTATCACTGGCACACTTTAAAGGGTTATCACTGCATGTCGTGTTTATGTTAATTCCAATGTTGCATAATCAAAAACGCAACGAGCATGCCCATATCCTAAACGAGTTGACCAAAATTGTTGAAGCGGGTGCTTTAAAGCCAGTGTTAGATCCGCAGCAGTTTTATTTGGCACAAGTTGGTCAAGCACATGCGCGTTTGTCGAGTGGCGCTGGATTGGGTAAAGTCGTGGTTGAAATTTAGGCGCTATAATGTACGTCTTAAACTTGAACGTCAGTAATGATAATGAGCTGGGGTAATAACAATGGTAAAAAAGATAATGATCACGGGTGCGACAGACGGTATCGGGTTAGCAACCGCCAAAATGTTAGCGGCAGCAGGGCACCATTTGTTAATTCATGGCCGTAATCGTGACAAATTAACCCAAGTTAGTCAGCTACTAGCCACAATACCCGGTGCTGGAATTATAGAATGTTATGTCGCGGATTTATCACAGTTGGCTCAGGTTAAGCAGTTAGCGCAGCAAACAAAAGCAGATCACGATAAACTCGACGTGCTAATCAACAATGCTGGCGTGTTTAAAGTCAATGAGTCAATCACCACTGATGGCCTCGATGTTCGGTTTGTGGTTAATACCATTGCGCCATATTTGCTAACGCAACAACTGTTGCCTTTGCTTGATGCTGGTGGTCGGGTACTTAACTTGTCGTCTGCAGCACAGGCCGCGGTCGATATAAACGCATTATTAGGCAAAGTAGCTTTAACCGATATGCAGGCATACGCCCAAAGTAAACTCGCTATTACGATGTGGACAATCGAGCTTGCGAAAACCGTTAACGAAAATGGGCCTGCGCTTATTGCTATTAATCCTGGCTCACTGCTCGCCAGTAAAATGGTCCAAGATGGATTCGGTGTTGCTGGCAGCGATTTAGATATTGGCGCTAGCATCTTATCTGCAGCGGCGCTCGAACCTCGATTTTTAACAGCCAGTGGTCAATATTATGACAACGATATTGGTGACTTTGGTTTACCACATGTCGATGGCTTAGTACCAGAAAAGTCGAGCGAATTGGTTAAAGTTCTCGATAATTTATTGGCTGACTTGTTTAATGAAGGGCTGCAATCATAACAAAGCCAACACAGCTGAAACGGGAGAGAACAAACCCGATAAAATTCAGCGACGTTGGCTGTTGGTGTGATAAATATTATTTAACTGATTCTGAGTCTACTTAAGCTGAAACAACTTGTCCTTGCCAACGATAGTGATTGTTGGCTTTTTGGGTCACTAGCCCCTCGGTGAGCAATTGCTTGAAAATTTCGTCAGCCTGTTCAGGGGTAATCGCTAGATATGCACCAATCGCTTTTTTAGTGCAACTGGCTTGCTTAGAGTCGAGCGCCAATATCGTCTGTTGATAAAGACTTATCGGTTCGCTAACCGATGTGTCGTTGACTACTTGCGACTCCATTGGCTTATTGCTTAATGAATAAGAAACACCAATAAGTTCAGGCACTGAGCTGTTATCGTCAATGGTAATGGGCTTGAGACGGCGATACTGATGACAAAAGCGTTGTTCTTCGCCGATTAGGCTGATAAAAAACGCGGCAAAGAAATCGAGTAAAACCGACAAAAATACCACCAACGCCAGTTGCGCTGTTTTGGCGTCGACCCCTAATGAACCGGCGATACTGTCAATTAAACCAAGCACTGAACCTTGGCTAACAACGGGTAAACTGTCTCGGTTTGCGGCCAGTTGCAGTTGCTGTTGACGCAAGGCATCATTTTCAAGCTGGATCCGTTTTAAACCGGTCGCAATTAACTCTAATTCGATATATTTTTGCGCCGCTTGGTTATTAAGGGTAATTTGCTGGTCAATTGCCGCAATTTGGCGGTTATAGCTATTGACCTTGCTTTGGCCAATATTGACATGATTCTGCGCTTTGTTGGTCGCGCTATTGATGCCGCCAATCGAGCCGCCGATAGAAATAGCGGCTAAAATTGTGTAGAAAACAAACGCAGAAAATGCCCCATAATAGTTACGGCGGGCCGTTCGCTCACCCACTTCAAACCAAGCAAAGAACTTACCCAGCTCAAAAATGATCGCTAGGCTGCCAAATAGCACCATCATTAACGGGTCGTCATCAATGGAGAGAAACAACAACAAAGAAAAGAAAATGGAGGTTAATACTGATGCCGTCGTAAAGGCGTATACGGTTGACATGGCAAACGTTGATTTAGGGTGTCTAACAGGGATATTTTCGTTGTAAAGCATAAAGGGTCTGCGTCTTAAAACTTGGCTTTGAGATAGTGTTCTGTTGGTGGTTTGAACAACTCAATAAGCTGGATAAGTGTGATCCGCCAATGTCGGCGAAATAAAAGATAATCATACCCTATAACGGTCGTTAAACCTTAAACAAAGCACAGATTTTTGTGCCTGTTGCAGAAATTTTATACGGAGATGGCTCATGGTGGTTAAATATAAATCAATGGTCAATGAAATATAAAAATTTAGGCGGGATATGGGCTCAAGAATAAACTCAAGCCCGGTATTGATTATTTAAACCCTGACAATTTCCGCGCTAGCGGCAAGTCAATGAGGCTAAAACTATTTGCATAAAACCTTTAGATTAAAGCTATAGGACTTTAGGATCAAGGGTTTTAGATGCTGGGATATTAGATGCAGCAGTATTAAACAGACTAACGGTCGATAACGAATGATGATGGCTGCCATTAATTTCTTTGGTTGAATAAGAAAGGTAGAGCAATGAATTGTTTTTCTGATCGTAAATGCGTCTGACTTTGAGGCTCTTGAACAAAATGCTTAAAGATTCCGTGAATATAATTTCACCATTTTTCGTGTGATCAATATTAGCTAAGTCTGCAGCAGAAATGGGGCCGGTTTGGCGGCATGCAATGCTGGTATTTGACGGGTCAGAAAAATCAAAGTTCGCTTCAACATGGGTAATGTGACAAGTAACCCCCGGGACTTTAGGGTCTTTTTTTGCATCAATAAATATATCTTTAGTCGTGAAAAGCCCCAAGCTTACTTTGCCGACATCTTCCGAGCAGCCGCTGGCTAAAAATAGCAAGATTAATAGCAGGGGACTAAGCAGGTGTTTTTTATTCATTGATATGGCCTTTGTATTGTTAAAATGAAAATATTATACACAATATTTGTTTGAATTGGTTTGAACATCAATTCATTGCAAGTCAAGGCTGCCAATTGCTAGCTTGGTCACAGTCGTCCTTAAGATCAACCGCCAGTAAAGTTGAAATTATAGTTAGATTTATCACAAAAAAGTCTGATTATACAAATATAAAGTTATTTATCTAACCGACTTACCCTAAGGTAAACCAAGATTTAGTTAAGTTTCTATTGACGTAATGGTCAACATTAAGTTAATTTAAACGTATGTTTTATTTCGCCAAAAAATTTGGCTAATTTTTGAAGGTAAAGGATAGTATTTATGAAAATTCTTGTGCCGATTAAACGCGTTGTTGATGCTAACGTCAAAGTACGTGTTAAATCTGATAATACAGATGTTGATTTAAGCAATCTTAAGATGGCTATCAATCCATTTTGTGAAATTGCGGTTGAAGAAGCGGTTCGCTTAAAAGAAGCGGGCGTAGCGACTGAAATTATTGCAGTAACTGTGGGCGAGAAAGTTTGTCAAGAGCAGTTAAGAACTGCTTTGGCACTTGGTGCTGACCGTGGCATTTTAATTGAGACTAGTGAAAAAGTTCAGCCTTTAACTATAGCTAAACTATTGCAAAAAGTTGTTGAAATTGAGCAACCTTCAATTGTCCTTATGGGCAAGCAAACTATCGATGGTGATAACAACCAAACTGGACAGATGCTTGCAGCGTTAACGGGTATGGGTCAAGGTACTTTCGCTTCTGAAGTTAAAGTCGAGGGTGAAAAAGTCTTAGTTACTCGTGAAGTTGACGGCGGTCTTATGACGGTTGAACTTGGCTTGCCAGCGGTAATTACTACCGATTTACGTTTAAACGAACCGCGATATGCGTCGTTACCCAATATCATGAAAGCTAAACGTAAGCCGATTGATGTTAAAACCCCGAGCGACTTTGGTGTTGAAGTGACATCAGGTTTAGCAGTGGTTAAAGTTGAAAACCCAGCGACACGCAGCGCTGGTGTGATGGTTGAATCAGTAGATGAGCTAATCGCTAAACTACGTAACGAAGCGAAGGTGATCTAATGACTATTTTAGTAATTGCAGAACATAGTAATGATGAACTAAAAGCGGATACAGCTAAAGTTGTTGCAGCAGCAAGTGCTATCGGTGGTGACATTACCGTACTAGTGGCTGGTGCCAATTGTGATGCAGCGGCGCAAGCGGCAGCGTCATTAGCGGGTGTTAGCAAGGTATTAGTTGCTGATAACGCTTGTTACGAGCATCAACTTGCTGAAAACGTCAGTTTGTTAGTTGCCCAAATCGGTAAAGACTACAGCCACATTTTAGCTGCAGCTTCAACAACGGCTAAAAACTTTTTACCCCGTACAGCGGCTTTATTAGATGTTGCACAAATTTCTGATGTTATCCGTGTTGATAGCAGTGATACTTTTGCGCGTCCGTTTTATGCAGGTAATGCCATTGCTACGGTTAAAAGCAGCGACAGCATTAAAGTGATGACAATTCGTACGTCAGTATTTGACGCAGTAGCGGCAACTGGCAGTGCGTCAGTTGAAGCACTAGACATCGCAACTGAGTCTGGCTTAGCAACGTTTGTTAGCGCTGAAATGACCAAATCTGAACGTCCAGAGCTTGGCAGCGCCAAGATCATTGTGTCTGGTGGTCGTGGCATGCAAAACGGTGAAAACTTTGCAATGCTTGAAACGCTAGCTGATAAGTTAGGCGCTGGTGTTGGTGCTTCTCGCGCGGCAGTTGACGCTGGTTTTGTACCCAATGATATGCAGGTTGGCCAAACAGGTAAAATTGTTGCCCCAGATCTTTATATTGCCGTTGGTATTTCAGGCGCAATTCAGCACTTAGCGGGCATGAAAGACTCTAAAGTCATTGTTGCTATCAATAAAGATCCTGAAGCACCAATTTTCCAAGTGGCTGATTATGGCCTTGCAGCAGACTTGTTTGATGCAATTCCAGAGCTTAACGAAAAGTTATAATTTGGAAACGCTCTCGGATCACTATCCGAGAGCGCTTTAACCAATGCAACGGCTCAAACGTTTTACGCTTGGGCATTGGTTATTGTTATGTTTAATACCACTGGGCTCCCTTTTTTTTGTTGGGGGGCCAGATAGTACGTCACTCCCTTGGTTACATGCTTTTTGGAATTTTGGCCATATTGTATTTTTCTTCCTGTTCTCGGTAAGTTATTCAATTGTTCGATCTTTTAAATCACGCCGTCAAATTATTATTTTTCTAGTTGCCGTGCTGGCACTCAGTTTATTAATTGAATTTACCCAAAGTTTTTTAGGTCGCCATTTTAGTCTGACAGATGTCTTACGTAATCTGACTGGTTGTGTCATTGGCTTGTTTTTACGCGCACGACCTTTGTTACCCGTCGCCGTTTTTAGTGTCTTTTCGGTTATTTTTCTCGTTAATTTCTACGGATTAAGTTTGACGATTTTGGGTGATGTTAAGCAGCAAAGTCGCGGCCCAATTATTGAGGATTTTGAATCAGAGTTGCTCGTTGAGCGCTGGCAGGGAGCAGTTGTTGCCTCTGAACTCTATGTATTATCAGGTTTAAAGTCAGGTAAAGCGGATTTCTCGCCCGGAAAATATCCGAGTATCCATTTAAGCCCGCTGTTAAAGAATTGGACTGGTTATGATGCATTTGAAATAAATGTTTTTGTGCCCGGATATTCAATATTGTCGCTTAACATTCGGTTACATGATCAAATTCACCACCGCAGCCAAGCGAGAACCTATGGCGATCGCTTTAATCGTATTGTGCAGATTGAGCCCGGCTGGAATAAATTAACGTTGCCACTAAAAGATATGCTCGAAGTACCCAATGGTAGGCCGATGGATTTTACCCATATGAGCCAACTCAGCTTCTTTTTTGTTGATTTAAAACAGACTCAGCAACTCTATTTTGATGACCTTCAATTGGTTTATTTTAACTAGGGCGCTATAACGGATATCACTGTTCTTCAACTTGTGCTCCAACTTTAGTGACAAGCTGGTAAATTTTATAACTGCGTTGGCGATTGCGTTGATGGTTATGTTGATGGTTATATTGATAGTTACGCTGATAGTTGCGGCAATTATAGTCTGATCATTGATGCAATGAATTTAACCCTGATACTATCTGCTTTATGAATAGGGTATAATTGTTTCTTTTTTTCAAGAGTATCTGTCTTGGCTCAGCTCTATTTTTACTATTCAACGATGAACGCCGGTAAGTCGACCTCGTTACTACAATCTGCTTATAATTATCAAGAGCGCGGTATGCGTTCGGTAATCTTTACCGCCTCAATTGACGATCGTTACGGTGCTGGTCGGGTTAGTTCGCGGATTGGTCTAAGCCAACCTGCCGATGTCTTTTCTCGTAGCTGTGACTTGTTCACCATTATTGACCATAAACTCAAAGAAGGGCCGATTCATTGTATCTTGTTTGACGAAAGTCAGTTTTTAACCAAAGAGCAAGTTAAGCAGTTGGCGCGAGTGGTCGATGAGCTCAAAATCCCCGTGCTTTGTTATGGCTTACGGACTGATTTTCTCGGTGAACCATTTGAAGGCAGTCTGTATCTATTATGTTGGGCTGATAAGTTGGTGGAACTAAAGACCATTTGTCATTGTGGCCGTAAAGCCAATATGGTGGTCAGGACCGACGAGCAAGGAAACGCACTGAGTAGTGGAACTCAAGTTGAGATTGGCGGTAACGAACGTTATGTGTCAATGTGTCGCAAGCACTTTGCCGAAAAAATAGGTCTATAGCTGACGTAGCTGTTGATTTATCAGCTGGCACTCGCGATGACGTAAGTGCCAGCTGTGCCGCCTAATTTCCTCTTAAGACGAGCAACCATCGATATAACGACTATGTTATAAAACAAACTTTTTTGCTTCGCGTTTAAATAATGGTAATTCACGGATAGCGTGGCCATAAGTTAAACGAGTTTTATCATCAAGGCTTTCGCCATAACTGCACAAAATTAATCGGTCTGAATTATCGTTATTGAATTTTTTGTCAATAAACGCGACTAATTCTTGTTGGCTTATATTATTGATCTGGTCAGCAATTCGTTGCCGGTAATCGAACTGATAATCTCGGTTACCAATACAGAGCCAGTAGCGCTGAGCCCTCGCTCTAGAACTGGTGTCAGGAGTTTGTACTTGGGTTAGTAAACCAGTTAATCCTTGTTGCCACTGTGCTGGTGACATATCACTGATAAAACTCGAGAAATGACTTAATACTTGATCTATCGCACCGACCAGTTGATAGGGCGCTGCGACACTAGATTGAATGTAAAACATAATGCCGGGGTGGCGGTTGATCGGAATATACGAGGTGCCACAAAGGTAACCTAACTGTTGTTTTGTTCTTATTTCAGCAAAAAATTCAGCTGAAATAAAGTGATTTAATAAACTAAATAAAGCAATTTTTTTACTGTCAGCTTGAGCCGATTGAAAATACATGATCACGGCCGAGTCAGTACCGTGACTGGTAAATTCTCGGGTTAAAGTGCCACGGTTATTGATGTCGATAAGTTGCCGTTCAACTTCATCGATTGGCTTGGCAATAGCAGATATTTGTTGATGAATGCTGTGGCCAAAATGTTCTACTTCACTGCGCTGCCAATCGCCATGGACATAACATTCTAAATGCACATTTTGATAGAACGAGCGAGTAAATTGCAATAGTTCACTTAAACTAATACTGCGCAATTCTTCAAGTAACTGGCTATTTGGGAACTGCTTGGGTTGTAATACCACACTTAAGCCACGAAATAGTCGATTAATAGGCTTGGCCATTTCAGCATTTTGCCATGAAGTGATCAGCTGTTGTTTTATTTCGTTAAAGCGATTTTGGTTAAAATTACGTTGGCGAATTTGCGTTATTAACATCTCAAAGAATAAAAATAGCTTAGGCGTATAACCACTAACATGCATTGTAACCCCAGCCTGATGGGAGTAGATGTCATAATGTAAGCCAGCAATTTCTGCCGGATAAGTCATTTCAGCCAAATCATCATGTAATATCTCAACATAAAGTTGGCACAAGGCGGCCACCCGCACACTGCTGCCCGCAAAATCGCTGTCGATGGCGGTGTAGATGTGACCTTTGGGCACTTTATATTCTTGTTCTGTATAATGCCACAGCCGTATACCTTGCTTTTTGATCAGTACTTCAGGCACCGGATTATGCTGTTTGGTTGGCCTAAAGACTAAACGTTCAACAATAAACGGATTGGCCAGTGGCAGTGATATGTCAGGATTACTGCCAATGTTAAGCCAGCGCTGATGATCTTGTGTTGTGATGGCTCTGGTTAAATAAGGCGTTTCGTACCACGGGGCTATTTTATCAGTGTGCTGATTTTGCGCGACCACGATTAAGCGTAAATTTTGTGGCGTCATTAAGTCAATACACTGCTTTATTAACTGTGGCTGATAGCTTTCCATCGCGTAGTCGCCAAAGATAATATCTTCAGCGTCATAGCGAAACATATTGATCACTAAGTGGCTGGTTAATTCTAAAGGGCTGACCGGATCTTGAAAATCAAACGCTGCATTAAATATGCTATGTTTTTCATTGTAACGCCACGAGTCAATGCCCTGAGTTTTAATTAATTCTAAATAAGAAAAAACCAGACCGATCACCAAGTCTTGTTGCTCAAGACCAAGTTCAGTGAGGTTTAAGCTAATGGCAAACTCTTTGTAGTTGTAACCAGAGATGCCGGCACCGGCAGATAAATGGTTAGCCAAGCCCTTATTTTTTAAACATGAAAGTAAGCTGCCTTCACTTTCATGCCCTAATAAATAAGCAATATAGGAAAGCGGTTTACTCTTATACCAATGTTGTTCCACTGGCATCGAAAAATTGAGGGTTATTTTTTTAATATCTTTATCAGGTAAAATTCTAATTTCAATATTGTGTTGCTCGGGCAGGGTAATATCAACCAACGGGAATTGAGCAGTTAAGCCTCGATTCTCAATAGGGTTAAAGTATTGCTCGGCAATGACAGCGAGTTGGTCTAAAGAATGGTGTGAGCACAACACCAAATTCATTTTAGACGCGCAATATTGTTCGTTATAAAACTGGCTCAGTAATTGCTCGAGTTGACGTGGGTCGTCTTTGAGCAAGGTGTGCTTATTACCGACTGAAAATTTATGAAAAGGATGGGCTGGATTGACCGTTTCTTTTAACGCCGCTAATACTCGACGGTTTTCGTCTTTAAACTTAAGCCTAAATTCGGAATCGACTGCACTAATCTCGTTGTTAATCGCTTGGCCATCAAGCAATGGACTGATAAAAAACTCACTAAATCGGGCTAATGCTGGTTCAAAGTGGTCGTTTTTAATGCAAAAAAAGTAATTAGTGAATTCACTACTGGTCCACGCATTATGTTGGCCACCGTGAGTACGAATAAAAGCTTGATACTCATTGCTGTCGGGATATTTTCGGGTGCCTAAAAATAACATGTGCTCAAGCAGGTGCGCTAAACCTTGCGAGTCTTCGGGATCGTTAAAATGCCCGACATTAACAGCCAATGCCGCAGAAGCTGATTCTGTTGTACTATCAGAAACCAGCAAAACAGTTAATTGGTTGCTTAGTGTCACTAAGCGATACTGCTTATTGTCGTGAGCAGAACTAATCAAGGCAAGTCTCAAACCAAGGAACAATATTTATTATTATCGATTTAGCTGGTAATTAGCAATGGTTGAGCTGGGTAAAATAACCATAAATAACCAGAGTGGTTATTTACTGAACAGTAAGCAACTGAAATGTTACAATTTATTAGTTGCTGTATAAGACTTTTGGCCAATTTTTTAATTAATAAAATTAAGAGACTATTATAAAATATAGAGCTAGCACTGCAAAAATGTTATCTCGGGCAAGGTAGAAAGGAATACACAATGAAATTGTATATTATGCGACACGGTCAAGCGGAAACAGTGGCGCAGTCAGATAAAGACCGTTGTCTTAGTCAAACAGGAATAGATCAAAGTGAGGCTGTGGCCAAATGGCTTGCTCAGCAAAACACCCAATTTGATATCAGTTTTGTTAGCCCATATATTCGTGCGCTGCAAACACATCAAGAGGTCATTAAATGGCTGGCACCACCGACTTTTCATTATGTGTTAGATGAATTAACCCCTGAGTCTGATCCTGCCAGCAGTGGCGACAGTTTGCTTGCCTATTGCGCTGAGCATAATGCCAGTAGCGCATTGGTGGTTTCGCACCTGCCGTTGGTCGGGTTGTTGATATCAGATTTGTGTCCGGGCATTGTGTTGCCAAGTTTTTCGACCTCTTCTGTAGCCTGCTTAGAGATTGATCTTGAAAATTGGCGCGGCACGTTACTTTGGCATAAAGGGTATCAGCATGTGAGTACCAAGCAGGCGCTCTTATAACCAAACATGAATTATAACTCGGTACTCTTAATAGCTAAGCACTATTCAGAACAAAGCACTATGCAGAACAAAACCCTATAAATTCCCCAGCACTATAAGCTGAGGTATTGGGCTTGATATTATGCGGTAATGTCTTCAACGGGTTGCTCTAACAAGATAAGCAACGCCCCTTGGCCGCCCCATTCGAGTGGTGCTTGATGAAAAGCTAACAAATCTGGGTATTGTGCTAACCAATAGGGGGTACGTGACTTTAATATACCAGTGCCAATGCCATGAATAATACAACAGCATTGGATCCGTTGTTTTTTGCACGCTTGAAATAAGGCTAAGATTTCAAGCTTGGCCGCTTCTTGATTTAAACCGTGTAAATCTAAAATCAATTCAGGGTAATAATCACCCCGACGTAATTTTTTTAGTTCATATTTCTCCACGCCGTCGGCGCAAAATCGCATTGGTCCAGCGTCGGGTAAGTGCGGCTGATATCCATCCGAAAAATAAAACAACGCTTGTTTCTCTTGTAATTTCTTATGTTGTTTAACCCGAATAGATTTAGGTTGTCTTAATTCAACTTTGTCTTGCACCATTGCCTTTACACCGGTTAGTGAAAGTAAATCGGCCATTGATTCAGGTTTATTGTTGGTCATCGTTGTATCAGAGTTCCTGTTGTAGGTATGTATGGGCTAATCAAAGGCGATTATGGCTACAAGTAAATCGGTTATATTGGGGAAATATCCAAGCACTTAGTTCGTTGAGCTGATTAAGTTCGTTAACCTGGGTTCTGCTAAACGAGTGTAATTGAGCTAATTCGCTTATCCGGTACTCAGGTTAGTCATTTTAAATGGTTTTAACTCATTTCACAAAGCTAAAGCTTAGGTTACAATGCTGGGTCGATTTAGCAGGAGATATATTTTTTGGAAACCCCGAGTTTAGAAGCCAATACTTTACAAGCCAATAGTTTGCAGCCAGCAAGTATTATAGAGGCTGTTGATGAGCTGCGCACCATTAATGATTTATTACGCTGGGGTGCCAGCCAATTTAATCAAGCCGAGATTTTTTACGGCCATGGCAGTGATAATGCCTGGGATGAGGCCGTTCAACTAACGATGCATGCGCTTTGTCTGCCAATCGACAGTCCGGTTAATATTACGTCGGCGCGTGTTACACGTTCGGAGCGAGCAGCGGTTATCGAGCTTTTTACTCGCCGAGTTAACGAGCGTTTGCCCGTGGCTTATTTAACCAACGTGGCTTGGTTTGCAGACCGCCAATATTATGTTGATGAACGAGTATTAGTGCCACGCTCGCCGATTGCACAGCTTATTAATCAGCGCTTTGAGCCCTTTCTTGCGGGCAAAGGCGTGTATCGTGCATTAGATTTATGCACTGGCAGTGGCTGTATCGCTATTGCAATGGCGCATGAGTTTGAACAAGCAGAAGTCGATGCGATTGATCTTTCACTAGACGCTTTAGATGTCGCCACGTTTAATATCTTTAATCATGGGGTTGATGATCGCGTTATTCCGCTTGAGTCTGATTTAATGAATGAAGTTTTACGTGAAAAGTATGACTTAATTGTGTCAAATCCACCGTATGTTGATCAAGAAGACATGGACGGATTACCGCAAGAGTTCATTCATGAACCAGAGTTAGGGCTTGCCGCAGGTTTTGATGGCTTGGATTTAGTTAAGCGAATTTTGGTTGATGCCACCGATTGTTTAACCGATGGCGGGATCTTAGTCGTAGAAGTGGGTAATTCTCAAATCCACGTTGAAGCACAGTTTCCACAAGTGCCATTTCATTGGGTTGAGTTTACCCAAGGTGGCCACGGTGTTTTCATTTTAACAAAGCAACAGTTAATTGAGTCGCGCGATGTATTTAAGGCTGCTTTATTAGCATTATAATCGCGCGACAATAAAAGTTGGCTTAGGCCAATTGTTGGTAAGAATTTAAGGAACAGGTATGTCAGGTAATAGTATTGGTAAGTTATTTAGTATCACAACCTTTGGTGAAAGCCATGGGATCGCACTGGGTTGCACCATTGATGGGTGCCCACCGGGTATTGAGTTAACTGAATCTGACCTACAGGGTGATTTAGACCGACGAAAACCTGGCACCTCAAAGTTTACTACGGCACGACGTGAAGACGACAAAGTTAAGATTTTGTCGGGGGTATTTGAAGGTAAAACTACCGGTACGCCAATTGGGCTGTTAATTGAAAATGGTGACCAACGCTCTAAAGATTATGGCAACATTAAAGATCAATTTCGTCCGGGTCATGCCGATTATACTTACCAACAAAAATATGGCATCCGCGATTACCGTGGCGGCGGTCGTTCTTCGGCACGTGAAACGGCGATGCGTGTTGCCGCTGGTGCGGTAGCAAAAAAATATTTAAAACAGCAATTTGGTATTGAAATTCGTGGTTACTTATCACAAATCGGCGATATCAAGATTGAAAAAGTAGATTTCGATTTAATTGAAACCAATCCATTCTTTTGTCCCGACAGTGACAAACTCGAAGCGATGGAACAATTGATCCGAAACCTTAAAAAAGAGGGCGACTCGATTGGCGCCAAAGTTACTGTAGAAGCGCATAACGTGCCCGTTGGTTTAGGCGAACCTATTTTTGACCGGCTTGATGCTGAATTAGCCCATAGTTTGATGAGCATTAATGCGGTTAAAGGGGTTGAAATCGGTGATGGTTTCGCTGTGGTCAGCCAAAAAGGCTCAGAACATCGTGATTTGATGACTAAAGAGGGCTTTTTATCGAACCATGCTGGTGGTGTCCTTGGTGGTATTTCTTCTGGACAGCCGATTGTCGCGCATATTGCGATGAAACCAACGTCTAGCATTACTAAGCCCGGTCCTAGTGTTGATAAACAGGGTACTGAAATTGAATTAGTCACCAAAGGACGTCACGATCCCTGTGTTGGTCTGCGAGCAGTGCCAATTGCTGAAGCGATGATGGCTATTACGTTAATGGATCATTTATTGCGTCACCGGGCTCAAAATTATGATGTTACCTTAACGACTCCTGCGTACAGCATGGCACCACGCTAAGTTCGTGGCAGTTAGCTTGCCTGCACCTAGCCAGCGTTCGGCGCTTGCTGGGTGTTATTTTTTCTTCTTTGCGTTATTAGGTCTGATCGTTCCCTACTGGGGCTTATTTCTTAGTAAGCAAGGTTTTAATTCAGCCCAAATTGGTGAATTGCTCGCGGTGTTTATGGCGACACGCATTGTCATGCCAACGTTGTGGGCCATATTAGCTGATCGCTCTGGCGAACGGATTCAGGTTGTGCGGCTGGGTTCATTGTGCTCGTTGGTGCTATTTTTAGGCTTTTTTTATCAAGGCGGGTATTGGTGGTTGGCACTAATTCTTGGGCTATTTGCCTCGTTTTGGAGCGCGATATTACCGCAACTCGAAGTGATTACCTTAGCAAGCTTAGGAAAAAACAGTCAAGATTACAGTAAAATTAGGATGTGGGGCAGCCTTGGTTTTATCGTCATAGTGACGTTAGCTGGGGTGATTTTTGATCACTTTGGCGTGCAATGGATCATTCCACTGGGTGTTGGTTTATTGGCCATGTTAGTGCTGACTTGTTTTTCGATTACCTATTGTGAGCCGCCTGAACCACCAAGCCAAGAGATCTCAATTTGGCGGCTGCTAAAACAACCTAATATTTTGTTGTTCTTTACCGCTAATCTGTTACTGCAAATTAGTCATGGCCCTTATTACAACTTTTTTGTGCTGTATCTTAACGACCATGGCTTTAGCGAAACCACTGCTGGTTTACAAATTGCGCTTGGTGTTGCCGCTGAAATCGTTATTTTTGGCTGCTGTGCCACGTTAATTCGTTGGTTTGGTGCTAAGCAATTATTGTTATTAAGTATGTTGCTTACGGTATTACGGTGGGCGCTGATGCCATGGGTTATCGACGACATTTGGTGGCTTAGTGTGACTCAGTTATTACATGCCGCTAGTTTTGGCTCGGCCCATGCTGCTTCAATGGTATTTGTTCACCAGTGGTTTAAAGGTAAATATCGTGGGCGCGGGCAAGCATTGTATGCGTCTGTCGCCTTTGGCATTGGTGGCACCATTGGTGCGCTGGGCGCCGGATACTTATGGCAACAAGGGTTGGGATCGACCCAAACATGGTTGTTTGCTTCGGCGGCTGCGGGGCTGGCATTTTTAGCCGTTTGCCTGATACAATTGCCCGCAATAAAGACCTCAGTTACTGCGCCTGACGGAAAATCCTAGATGCAACATCATTACCAAGACTTAATCACTATTTTTAACCGTGCATTTTTAGACTCACACAACACCGAATTAGTTAAAGGTGGTGATGAACCGATTTATTTACCGGCTGATGCCAAGCGGCAACATCATCAAATTGTGTTTGCACACGGTTATTTTGCTAGCGCATTACATGAGATCTCACATTGGCTGGTGGCAGGCGACGCCCGCCGCTTGCTGGAAGATTTCGGCTATTGGTATTGTCCCGACGGGCGCGATCAAACCACTCAACTGAAATTTGAACAAGTAGAAATAAAGCCGCAAGCGATTGAGTGGGCGCTGGCAACAGCCTGTGGTTTTAAATTTAATGTCAGCAGCGATAATCTCGATGGCTGGCAAAGTGACCGAGTGAAATTTAAGCAGCTTGTTCATCACAAAGTCCTTGAGTTAGTTACGCAAGGGTTTAATCAACGGACAACCATGTTGCTAAAGTGCTTGGCCGACTTTTATCATACTGGTCCGCAGACTGCGAGCAGTTTTGATTACCTGCCGAGAAAATCTGTATTTTTGGAGAGTTTATGAGTTTAACCATTGGACTGATTATTAATCCTGTTGCTGGTTTGGGCGGTTCTGTTGCGTTAAAGGGCAGCGACAATGTCGCTGAACTTGCGCTTGAACGTGGCGCCAGTGCTAAAGCAAATGAAAGAGCCATTCAAGCGCTGAGTCTTTTACAGCCGTACAGTGATGATCTGTTAGTGATTACAGCGCCTAGCTTAATGGGGCAAACTTTATGTCAATCATTAGGGTTTAAGCACCAAGTGGTGACAGGTGATGGCAGTGAACATGTCGCCGCTGATCTACTTAATACCAGTGAGCAAGACACAATCAATGCTGCGTTGGCGATAAAAGAGCAGGGTGTTGATTTACTGGTTTTTGTTGGCGGTGATGGCACTGCGCGCAACATTTATTGTGCGGTTGGTGACGATTTTCCGGTGCTGGGCATTCCGGCTGGCGTAAAAATTCATTCCAGTGTTTATGCGGTGACACCGGTAGCGGCAGGTAAAGTTCTTGAGTTGTTGATAACCAACCAATTAGTGACCTTAATGGACGCTGATGTGATGGACATTGACGAAAATTTATTCCGTCAGGGCCAAGTTAAAGCGCGTCGCTACGGCGAAATGCAAGTTCCTGCTGAATTAAGATATATGCAAGCCGTTAAAATGGGCGGCAAAGAGTCAGACGAATTAGTGTTGGCTGATATTGCTGCTGATGTCATTAATCAAATGGATGAGCAACTTTTTGTCATTGGCTCTGGTTCAACGACTGAATTTTTGATGACTGAGTTAGGGTTAGAAAACACCTTGCTTGGCGTTGATTTAGTCCATGAGCAACAGTTGGTTGCTAGTGATGTCACCGAGGCACAATTGCTGGCGAAAATTTCGAATTTCTCACAAGTTAAATTAGTGATTACCTTAATTGGTGGTCAGGGCCATATTTTTGGTCGTGGAAACCAGCAGCTTAGCCCACAGGTTATTCGCGCTATTGGCCGCGACAACATTATTATCATCGCGACAAAAACCAAACTAGAGGCACTTAATAACCGGCCTTTGATTGTGGACACCGGCGATAGTGAATTAGATAACGCGCTAGCTGGTTATATTAAAGTAACCACTGGCTATAACGATTACGTAATGTATCAAATACAAAATCCAGAGAGGGTAGTTTAATGCAGTTAGAACAAGTTGAAATAACCATTAATGATTTTATTTCGTTGATTGTCGAACAAGGCAGCGATGATCAAATGTTTGCGAGTGGTTATTTGCAAGGTCACCTTGACTTAATATTGCAAGGTTGTTTACAACAAAAACAGAGCTTTGAACAGTTTTTGGGCCTGATGGAAGATAGTTTAAATAAGGCTTATTTAGGGAACGAATTAGCCCAACCGGATCGGTTATTAGTACAAAACTGTTGGTTACAATTGCAAAGTAAGTTTTAATATAATCAACCAGCAGGCATGTTGATCAGTTAATAACAGTTAATTTTGTTAAATATTGGGCGCTAAGTAGTGGTCGTTACAGTAAGCGCAGTGAATGATTAGGTGTATATCGATAAAAATTAATCAATACTTAATGTAGTTGGATAGAAAAGTTGTAGTAAAAGTTTTTAGAGTAGTAAATTGGTTAGGAATATTGAATAAATGGTAAAATTGAGCTTTAAAAATAAGCTGTTTGCACTGACGTTTTGTGCAATAGGCGCTTGTGCTATTGCGATCGTGGCTCTGACCATGACCGAACATGCTCGATTGGTTAAATTAAACTCAACCGCCGATTTGACGGCATTGAGCCAAAATACCGCAGAAGATTTGTTACAGTATCTCGCGTTAGAAAGCCCCGATGAGTTAGCGATTACCAGTGCTATCCTTAAATTCGAACGTTATAGTCACATTAAGTCAACTCAGGTGTATGATCACGAATTTAACCTTGTCGCACAATTTATAAATCCGCAGGCTTTTACTGGCCTAGTTAAATTACCGAAAACCCGGACTAAGGCCGAGCTTAACCCGGGTATTGTTCAACATGACAATGAAACGACCACTATCACGCTGATTGGTGATGATAAGTTCGAATTAGGCTATCTGGTGGTGGTACTCGATTTTAGCGAACAATTAAGCGCCAGCGAACAACAATTTTACAATCAGTTAATCCCTTTAGTGATCATAGTTTTAGTGCTTACCTTTATCTTGGTTCATTGGTTGCAATCTGATTTAATCCGGCCGTTGCTTAGCTTAAGTCAAATTGTCGATAGGGTCCGAAACACGTCAGACTATAGTCTGCGGTTTGGTCACCGAGGCTCTGACGAAATAGCGCAACTGGGTGCTAATTTTAACGAAATGTTAAGTACCATCGATCAGCAAAATAAACTGACGGTTGCGCACAACCTTGCTTTAGAAAAACAACAAAAATCATTAGAATACCTTGCCAATTATGATCAACTAACGAAATTACCAAACCGTAAGCTATTTCAGGAATTGCTCAAGCAAGAACTTAGCCGTTTACGGCGTGCCAAAACGGAGCTAGCGGTGATGTTTATTGACCTTGATGATTTTAAAATGGTCAATGACACGTTAGGCCATCAAGTCGGTGACTTATTGTTACACGCTGTGGCAATAAGACTGCAAGAGCAGCTGCGCGATTGTGATATTTTAGCCCGACTTGGTGGTGATGAATTTGTCATAGTTACAACCGGTTTAGTTAATGAAATTCAGGCAATTACTGTTGCTGAGCGTATTTTAAAAGAGTTTAAGGCGGCATTTTCGATTGAAAAATGGCAAGTAGGTTCTGGCTTAAGCATTGGTATTGCGTTTAGTGATGGCGATAAAATCGATCTTACCTCGCTAATTAGTAATGCCGACTTAGCAATGTATCGTGCTAAAAATTCAGGGCGCGGTTGTTATGCTATTTATGAAGACGAAATGCAAAGTAATCAGCATCGGCGGCTTAACATTGTTAATGAGCTTGAGACCGCGCTCGCTAAGGATGAATTTGAACTTTACTATCAGCCCAAGGTTTGTCCATATCGTGGTGTGGTCGGACTAGAAGCGCTGATTCGGTGGAACAGCCGGTTTGATGGTTTCATTTCTCCTGCTGAATTTATTCCTATTGCTGAGCACTGCGGCAAGGTTCATGATATTACCTGTTGGGTACTTACGCGCGGTTTTGCTCAAATCGACATGATTAATCAACAAGCAGGCTTAAACTTAGTATGTTCGTTTAATATTTCAGCCCATGATATAACCAAGAAAGGCTTTATTGACTTTATCCGTAATTTATTGAAGCAGCATCAATCAATCGCTAATCAGGTTGAATTTGAGGTGACTGAATCATCTTATATCGAAAACTTCGATACTGCGCATGCCTTTTTTGAAGAGATAGAGAAGCTAAATTGTAATATTGCACTGGACGATTTTGGCACTGGGTATTCCTCGTTAAGTTATTTAACCCAAATAAAGGCAGATATCCTAAAAATTGATCAACAATTTGTCCGTAAAATGTTTGAGTCGGAGCGAGAACGGCTGATCGTTGATGCTATTATCAACTTAGCCAAAAACCTGAAATTAAAAATCTGTGCTGAAGGTGTGGAAAATATCGAGCAATACCAATATTTATCCGATCTTGGATGTGACCAAATACAGGGATACTATTTTTCGCCGCCAGTACCTTTTGATAAAGTACTGGAGACGATTGATAACATTCATCAAAAACATCAATTTGATGTCCTTGTTAATGTCGAGGATAAATAACTTTAAGGGTAGGGGGCAGCACCGTGTTTGCCGCGAAATAACCAATGCTATATGGATTATTAATGAGGTAATCCATCGTTAGCTTTGATGTCGTAAGCACTACCGGCGCTTTTCCTCGACCTGAAAATTGCATCTGCGCCCAAAATGAACGTACCCTTGCTTCGGACAACCCGAGCACTTTAATGTGAAATAGTTGTCTTGTTTTGTTGCCATGAGGCAGAGTCACAGCATGTTTATTTTGCAAACCAGATGCATTCATCCCGAGATAAATCTTTTTGATCTGCTGCAAGTTGAAATTAGGAGACTCGACACTCGTCACCACAATAATATCTACACTTATGTTGTCGTTAGATGTGACTATTGAGGGCCAGCCAATCATTAATAGCGTCAGCAGAATAACTCGTTTATTGAACATTAAAATACCCACTCAAAACCGACCATCAATACGGTATCGTTCGTTGCTGGGACTGGCGTGTCAGTTCGATAACTAATGCGGCTTACATCTGCTTTTAAAGCCATATTGGCGGCGAAATCCCAGCGAGTTCCTACGGTGACACTGTGGCGCTGGCCCGAAACACGTAAATCGATTAATTCCTGATAAATCGCGCGTACCATAGCGTACTGTTGTGCCGTAGATATTGTATTTGTCATCAACTTAAGGCTGTCTTTGAGATTAGCTTGGGTGATGTGGAATAAAAAATCATTGTACTGATAACCCAACGTAAGATAATAGCTAGTCGAGGTAGGGATCAAGACTAAATCGTGTTTGTAGTGAGTCCATTCACCTTTAATAAAATAATCTAAACGATCATAACTAAAGCCTAGTTGGCTAAAGGTATAGGATCCTTTTAATTCAACATCATCAATTAACGATCCCAGTTGAACTGGCTCAAAATACTCCCGTAACTCGGCAAAAGACGGCTGAAATCTCGGTTGAGAATGGTTTAGTTTGCCGATATTAATCGCCGCGCGCATGGTTAAATTATCAAAGGTTGTTTGAACCGAAAAACCAGCAATATAATCTAATTCGACATCGCTGATCCGGTTGTCTTGAACGATTGGGCCATTAAATGTGCCAGCATAGGCTTCAAGTACGGCGCTGGCATCGTCATAATCGACACTGTGAATAACATTGATACCATCGTAATGACTGAAAAAGTACGATGCATAAACTTCTGATGGTGGCACAATCCAAGGGTAGGCATATCCAACATCTAATACATCACTGTAATTAAAAAACGGCGTTCGTAATTGACCCAGTTTAATTCGGGTGGTGGCGTTGGCTTGATAATTGAGATAAAGCCATTCGAGTCCAGATTTTTTGTTGTCGTTAAGGTAACCGACAATTTGTGATGTTAAGGCTAAATTTGACGCAATTTGCCAATCGGCTTGCAGTGCAATTAAGCTGTTGTTTTTGATCGTCGCGTGACTATCATATTCTTGAACATAAGTATTATCGTATTGTGATACACCGGCGATTAAACGACCAAAACCACTAAATTGTAAGGAGGACTGTTGTTGAGCCTGAGTTGTAAAAGTGAAAGCTAGTATTAAGGTGGCAATTGTAAAAATATGTTTAACGGCTGGCACAATTAAGGCCCATAGAGGTAATAATTTGAAAAATTGGCGTAGCATAGTTTGGCCTTAGGATGAAATAGCCCAGAGTAGTCAATGGCGATTGTAATAAAGAAATAACAAGAGATAATATTCTACGTTGTTTTTAGACCCAGTGATAATAATTTATTATTGACCCATATAACTGGAACTTCAATAAAATTATCTGTTTAACCAAACTAGTGTGTTGATTACATTTTACAGCTTAGGTCACGCAATCTAATTTTGAATTCACAAGGCACTACGATGCCTGTCGCTGCTGTGGCAGAAAGGTAACTACATTTAGTTTATCATGCTAACTATTGAGACTTTATCTCGGCTTGAAATGAGATCACAAACTCGGTGCCGAAGCCGACAGTACTGTGGCATTCAATCTTGCCGTTGAGTCGGTTACTCACAATATTATAGATAATATTTAAACCAAGACCGCTGCCACCGAAATCCCTATTGGTGGTAAAGAAAGGCTCAAATATTCGTTTTAGGTGTTCTGGTGAAATACCGCGGCCGTCATCTTGATAGCTTAGAGTAATGGCACCATTATTGTTTTTTAGCTTAATGATTATTGCACCGGCTTGGTGTTGCGGGTAAGCATGAATGCTGGAATTAATTAAAAAATTAGATAAAATTTGTGAAAAAGCACCGGGGTAGCTGTCGATGACTAATCGGTCACAACAAATAACGCTTATATTAAGATTAGAATTTTTCATGATGTGATGAGTACTCAATAAAATACCGTTAATATATTTTAGGACATTAAATGATCGTCGCTCATCTGAACTTTGATCAACCGATATTTGTTTAAAACTTTGCACTAACTCAGCGGTACGGTCTAGGTTACGATAAATTAAATTTGCTGCTTCAAGCGCGCTCTTGAGATAGTCGGAAAAATACTGATTTGACATTGTTTTTGCAAGGTACTTCTTTTCTAATTCATTTGTTAAATCAATAAATAATGAGCTTGCAGTAAGTCCAATGCCGACGGGAGTATTTACTTCATGCGCGATGCCTGCAACTAAACCACCTAAGCTGGCCATTTTTTCTGATGCGACTAGTTTGTCTTGCGCTAAATTTAGTTCGTCAATAACTTGATTTAATTCTGAGTTTTTAGATTCAAGTTCATTATTCCTTTTTAATATTTGACCTTCGAGTAATTTTTTATCGCTGATGTCACGCCACACAACATGAACGACATCTTGATTGTTAAGGGTAATCGTCGTCAATATGATCTCAACCCAAATAGATTGACCTGTTGGACGCGTAAACACCCATTCAAATTGGTGATGTTGGTGTTGCTCAAGGTAATTTTCTATTTCTAAAAACTGTTGTCGCGAGGGTTGACCATTTGGTTGCAGTGTTGGTGAAAAGTCGAGAAAATGGCCATTTAATAGGGCACTTTTAGACTGTAAACCGAGCATTTCAATCGCTGAATTATTGCAGTCTATGAACATATCTTGGATCATTAAGAGTAAACCGTCAGAGGCATCGTAAAACAAAGTCTCAAAAATATGCTTTTGCTCCTCAAGTGCAGTTACTGTTTCTAACATGCCCTTATTTGCTTGTTCTACTTGATTTTTTGCCAAAGATAATCTTTTTGCTGCTAATGAAACCAAAATCAATATAACGATAAATAGGCCAATGATTTGATAAATTAACCGATAATCAACCGCTGTCGATACCTTCGTTTTTATCCAGCGGTGTCTGATGTTTTGGTGTTGCTGCTGGGTAATTGTGCGAATTGCTTTGTTGATTATAGACATGGCTAGTCGGTTTGATTTATGTAAAAGTAATCGGTGCGAGTACTCCCGTTCAACCAATCCGACAATGCTTAATTGTGAAAAATAACGTTCTAACTGATAGATCACGACGGCAAAGTGACCAATGAAGGCATCTGCTTTACCTTCCGAGACTAAAGTTAAGGCCTCAAACACGGTATCTGTGGTTATTATGTTAAATTTTGTTTCGAGAGATTTTATATAACTATGAGCGGTAAATCCCTTAGGTAACACCAGCGTTTTATCTTTTAGATCATTGATACTAGCAACAAAAGGCGCATTTTCTTTCATCACAATGGTCAGTTTGAAATTTGCATATTCATCACTGGCGATAGTATCAAAAAGCTGTTCAGTTAAGCTTTCACTACTTAACAGCATATCTACTTGTTTACTATTAAACAGATACAGCGCATCAGACCAAAGTTCGTTTTCGATAAAATCAAATTTTATTCCGGTTAGTTTAGAGATTAAATTCATGTAGTCATGGGTTAAACCACTGTGAGCGCCGTTTTTTACGATAGAAAGTGGCCGCCAATCAATATCGGAATAGCTTAAGACTGGATTAGATTGCAGATAGGCTTGTTCGGCAGCACTAAATGAATTTTTAGCATCTAACAAGTTAAACCGTCGATAAACGGTACTAATATATTCATATGGAGAATTGTTTTTAAAAAATCCCAGTTTAGGAATTAAATCCGAGGTTGTAAGGTGATGTTTAACCTCTTGATCATTAAAATAAATCCTAACCCGCCCAACGGGGATATTAATGCCTGATAGGTAATGAAAGCTGTCTAATTCATTATAAAACTTATATTCGTTGTGGCTGGTACTATGCATTAATTGCTGACTGGTATCATAGATTTCAATTTTATTAATATAAGACAATGTGGCCACTAAATTAGCGAATGAGCTTAATGCATCGTTATTATGGTCAAAGAGCAATTTGGCACTAATTGCAGAAAATAGTGCGGTAAACTTAGCTTTTTCTGTCGCGTGGCCATCAGCGTAATCAGCAATGACATAGTCAAATTGGCCGTTTATTTTTAACTTATTTAAATTGAAATTAAAGACATCTCGTAAGGGTTTATCACGAAATGCGATTTGGAATTTGTTGGTTTCCGGGAAGATCGTATGAACATTAAATTGATCAATTGCATGGTAACCCGTTTGCTTGATGTACCATTTAAAGATGTTTAAATCTAAAATAATCACATCGGCCGCTCCTGCTATGATCGCCTCTATTTGAGGTTGCTGATAAGAAAAATCAAGATTGTTACCTTCGCTATATGTTAATGGACGATTTTTTTCACCGAAAAGTGCCGCAAACTCAGGGCCTAAGTGGTCCGATGCACTATCAAAAGCCATAATGTTCAATCCAACTAAATCATTGATATTAAAAATAGCTAATTTGTCTTCGAGTCGCGAAATGGCAACATTATTAAAGGTGGTAAAATCATCAGAATAAAAATAGTTGTCATGCTGTTTTTTGACGGTAATCACCATGTCTAAATCCCGATTATTGTCCAGCGCTGAAGACAGTTGATTAACCGGTAATTTGATGATGCTATTTGTGTCAATACCACTTAAATTTAAAACCCGTTTAGCAAGGTCATATTCAATTCCCCGGACATATTGCTGACTTAATGTGTAAGGTTCACGGCCAAAGCCCAACGCTATATTGACCGAGGTTTTCGCCAAATCATTATTAAGCCACAGTCGCATTGTTTTTTCACGATCAGGATCATTGATGCTAACCAGGGACTTGTTAAGGATTGATTGCAAGATGGGGTGTTCACTTTGGGTTAAAAAGAGTAAGGATTTTGATGGCAAGTGAGTTAGTTGATTGCTTTTTACGGTTTCTATTTGTTGCTTGTGTAAATAGAGCGACATAACCGCGTCAATTTCAAATACCGCGTCAACGTCGCCCTTAAATAACATGTCTAATGATTGCTTAGCATTTATGGTGTTGACTAACTTTATTTTTGGATACATTTTTCGGATATCATTAGCAAATATATGACCAGCGGGCACGGCTAATGTTCGGCCGTTTAATTCAGCTAAATCAGTAATGCTTAAATTATTTTGTTGGGTGTAAATACCACTCGTAAGTTTAAGGTATCCGGTGCCAAATAAACCCAATGGCTTGGTTTCAACAGTTAAATAGGCTGTGGGTAATAAATCAATTTTATGTTGCTTGAACAATTGCTGCAACTCCAATGAGCTACCAAGTACAACCTCTACTTTAACGCCACTTATTTCAGCAATGCGTTGGATATAATCGCCGACAATTCCTTTAATAATCAATCCATCGGAGCTATATATAATGGGTGGTAAATGTTCAACTCCAACGCGTAAAATTGGATGACTTCTAAGATAAGCTCTTTCATTATGATTAAAAAATGGCTTGCTGTTATGGTTTGTTAACGCAGCAACGCTTTGCTTGCCTGAGCCGCGGTCAGTATCGAGCGAACTAGTTTGCTCAATGTTAGTATAAGGTCTGGCATCGGGCACAAGTACTAGTGCTCGTTTTAGTTCAACCGAGCTGTTTTGGGGATGTCCTAAGATAAAATCATTGGTATCAGCTAAAACCCAGAAGCCGTTAAGTAGCAATGATAACAACAGCGTGCGGATAATCATTAACTTTCCTATTGGTTGTTCGTTATGATTTGGCTCAACGCTATCTAGTATAGTTACGATTGATAAAACAGCAGTATTAGTTTTAATACCAATTACGTTATTTAAGTGATCTATTTTGTCGCGAGGAAAAGCGAATTAGAACAAGGCGTTTATTTCATATGTAGTTGTTCTTCATATGAAATAAACAACGCAATTATCATTTGTTTTAACCGTGAAAAATGGTCACCTTTTTAATGTAATTGGTATAAGACCACTTCTGTTAAGTTAGTGGCCAATTTACGTTTGCAGTGATTCTACATAGAAAACACATAACTTGGTTATCATTTGTTTCAACCGTTAGGAGTGATTAGTTAATTATCGGAATTGGTATAATTGTGGCGGCGCGACCACATAGATGAATTTGGATCACGCAACCGCTGATGTATTGTAAGGTTAATCCGTTTACCTTTTTACTTAAATTGAGGGCTTATATAGAGTACTTAGATGTTCCAGTGGATTGCGTGATCTATTTTTTGTTGAAATGGCGCTAGCTTTTCGTTTTTTAACCCCACAATCATCATGTATGCATCTTTATATTCATGGCCAATGCCTTGATAAGTCGCGTTACTGTATTGTGATTGAAATTCAAAGTTTGAACCTTTTGGCACAATAAATACGTTGATCGGACCTTGTTTACCAGCGAACACTAAATGCAGACTGCTGATCCCATCAAAACTACAGCCATTGAACCAGCTAAGGTTGGTTAAATCGTCACTAAATTTGGCACCAAAAGATGCTAAGCGATAGTTAACACTATTAATACTTGGCCGTTCGTTAATTACACCAGCAAAACTGGCGCCATGCTCAGAGTGGGCGAGGGCGTGAGTAGACAAATCTGAATGTGAAAGTTGCTGACTTTGCAACACAGTAAATGACACGGCAGCAATGGCAAACGAAGCGGCGATAGCAAAAATACGGCCGAATCGGTTATTTTTTTTAGCCGGCAGCTCTGATGTCATTTTTGATTTAGCTGGTTCAGCCGATTCAGTATTACAGATGTCTAGTAAACTATTAGTCAGCAGTTGAGTTGGCTGTGGTGAATCAAACAGAAAACTTAACTCATTATCGAGCTGCTGTGTCTGTTCAACCTGAGCGGCAAGTAGTGGGTCAGAGGCAATGGCAGCAAGAAAGTCTTTATCCTGACAATTAGGATCTGCTGCCGCGATGCGATAGTGCTTATTGTGCGTCATTTAGCTTCTCCTGTGAGTCTGAATTCATCATTAATTTAAGCTGGTTCTTGGCCCGAAATAAACGAGTCATTACCGTGTTTTTATTCAAGTCGAGCAACTCTGCGATTTCTTCGCCACTAAAGCCAGCTATTATCTGCAGCATTAACGGTTCGCGGTACTCGCTGGCTAACATCATTATCGCTCGTCTAAGTTGGCGTTGTTGTTGGTTGCTTTCATTGTCTGAGTCATGATCAACCAGTTCTTCGGTATCAATATCAACTAGCTGTAACTGTTTTCGTTCAAACCGCCGCGCATTTTCACGGCGCAAAATAGTAATTAACCAAGATTTTGCCGCCTTAATTTCATTAAGTTGGTCAATGGCTCGCCATGCGCGTAAAAAGGTTTCTTGTAATATATCCTCGGCGACTTGCCTGTCACCCGTTAACCAGTAGGCATAACGAAACAAGTCACCTTGGTATGTCGTTACCAATGATTGGTATTTTTGTTTTAAAACCTGCTCTTTATTCAAGACCGTATGACCTTCTATTAAATTTCAAGTCGAGTAAATTATTATTATTTATGCTCAGTGGGATACAGTGAATCGGATCTTTGTGTTACTGCTGTTTGTGTTTTTATTATTTTCAAACAGTGAGTTAATAAAACATTGCAGTCACAATTAACCGGCTGCTGTTGATAACAGTTGGTGATTAATTGTTGATACGCTAGGTGCAAGGCCGGCGCGACGGTTGCTAACTGTTGTGGGTCAATCGATAACTGTTTGAGCCACAATGGCATTAGCCGGATCACTTGTTGCGGTTGATTATGTTGCAATGCAATTTTTAACTCGGGCCAATATGCGGCATCGTCAGTTTTAAGTAACGGATTCATACTCGGTGAATTCGATACTGCGACGGACCTGCGTAGCCGAATATAAAGCCCAAGCAGTATGATACATAATAGAATTAACAATAGACAGGTAAACTGCCAATAGATAAGGCTGTTACTGCTCGGTATTAGTTGCGCACTTGCACCGGCGGAAGATGGTTGATGGTCTGGCTCCCCAGCTCGGACTGCACGATTAAGCTCTGGTTGGGGAGCTAACTGTGGCTGGTGAATGGGATTAGCAATAACGGTTATTTGTTGCTGCTTGACAACTGCCCATGCTATTTGACCCGTTGCGGCATTTAACCAAGGGACTTTGACTGCCGGTAAGGTAAATTGCCCCGGCTTGGTTGGGATCATCGCTATTTTTTGAATCAACTGCGAAATCACCACGCCATCTTGGATTATAGTTTGGGTCACTGGTTTGTCAGGGTAAGCCTGAAATGAATTTGGCAGTTTAGCGCTTAACTGCGGTAATTGTTCTTCTGCGATATTGGTTGCGGTTAAGGTTAGGGTGCGAGTGATCGGTTCTCCGACGGTAAAACTTTTAGCTGTCGGCCATTGTTCTTGCAAGGCGACTACGTCACTGACTAACCACTGGCCGGGGAAATCATTGGGGATTGCCTTAACGGTGAGCGTTTTATTTTCGGTGAGTAAAGTGACGGGTTTTGAGCGTCCATTATTGAAAAAATCACGTTGCCCCACTTGAATGTCGCCACGAAAAATACTGCCTTGCAAAGTAAAGCTGCCTGGTTCGGTCGGACGGATTGCATACGTGCGGGTAAATACGCGATAGCGGCGACCATTAATTATTTCAGTGGTGTCTATGTCTTCGCCGATCTGCGAAATTTGCGCTGTGGCAAGTTCAGGCGGATGCAATTGAGCGCGTTGCAAAGTAACACCAATTGATAATTTCACTTGATAGGTCAGGTGTTGCCCCACGTAGACGTTCGCGCTAGCAAGTTTTGCTTCAAGGATTACGTCCTGATTAGTTTGATTAGAGGCCGCGGCAACTTTAACAACATCGAGCTTAACTGGCGCGCTGCTGATTTTATTTAGGGTAAAAGACGGGATTATGTATTGGCCCGTCGTCCGCGCAATTAAGTGAATGTTCCAGCTGGTTTCGCGTTGTTGGCGACCGTTGGTAGCCCGCATGGTGCGACTAATATTGGTTTGGCCGACAATAAATTGCTGCAGCAAGGCCGATGTGTCGAGATTGTTAGCATTGACATGATCGTCAGCGGTAATGGTTAACACGACAGTTTCGCCGACCATAGCAGGGTTGTGGTCAACCTTGGCTGTTAATACAGTAAGCGCCTGACTAAACGGCGAGATCATGATAAACAATAAAAATATAGCGATGCGTGTTACCAATTGACGGTATCCTTTTTGATCGTGCGTTGCGAGCGGCGTTGCTGGGAAGCTCGCAGCAGCTTGCTTTTTAATAATAATGAAGGGTCATCAACAACTTTATTTACTAGCTGATTTAGCCGCTGTTGCTGCGCCTTAGTCAGTTGCTCATCATTAAATAATGGCGTGTTTAACTGGTTATCTGTTTGTTGATTATTGGTATTATCAGCTGCGTTTTGATTTGCAGTTGCATCGTCACCAGTTGAAGACTCCTCGTTAGCTGAAAGCTCTTCTTTTGCTGAGGACTTGTCATCGCCTGATGATTTGTCTCCCGCTGAAGGGTCTTCGCTAGTTGATGACTTTTTACTCGTTGATGACTCTTGCCCCGTTGATGACTCTTGCCCCGCTGATGACTCTTGCCCCGCTGATGACTCTTTACCAGCTGATGGCTCTTGCTGCTGGTCAGCAGAGTCGGGGTCAGATTGTTGCTCAGGCGATGGCTCACCTTGATCCTTTTGTTGATTTTGCTCTTGTTGTTGTTTTAGTTTGTTAACTAATTCTAAATTAGCTTGGGCGGCCTTGTGTTCGGGCTGCTGAGACAATACTTGCTGGTAGCGCTTCATTGCTTCGTCAAAACGTTGCAACTGCGCCAAGCTATTTGCTTGATTATATAACGCATCAACCGTGGTATCGTTGTTGAAGGCTGTTAATGCTGCTTCATAATCACCCTTGTTATAAAAACTGGCGCCTTGCCAGTTTTTATCACTAAATTGCTGCGCTGCCGCTTGATATGACCCCTGCTTATATTGGGCGAGAGCACGTTGGTTTTCGTTGTGCCATAACCTATTCCATATTTGTTGCGACCAAGGCGCGCTGGCTTGTTTTTGCTCGCTGTCAACGACAGGTTGCGCCGCGGAAGCGGGTTCAGTTGCAGCAATCGCCGGTAGTGACGGGCTCATTAAGAACAGTGTTGTGATACCACACAGGGTATAACTCGCTAATACGCCTTTTCGGAAAACTAATGCGGCAAACGGCAATATAAATAATAACAAGTAGGGTCCTTGTTCATACCAGCTATCTCCTAACTGTTGTTGCTCTGACTGGGTAATTTTCTGATTGTTTAACGATGCCTCAGCTTGCGGCAGTAAATTGTTTATATCACGGCTGTTGTCGGTTATTTTGGTATAACGACCATCAAACTTAGCCGCTAATTCAACTAAGGGGGCGGGGTCTAAGCGAGGCACTACGATATTGCCTTGTTGGTCTTTTAATAACTCCCCATTAGGCAATTGAATCGGCGCGTCGACATTGCCAGCTATCGCTAATATGTTTAAATTAAACGAGGTGTTAGCCAATAGTTCGGTGATTTTTCGTTGATCAGCTCGGGTGATGCCATCGGTGACTAAATAAATGTCACCTTGGCCTTTATTGGTTTGCTCAAATAACGTAATGGCCTGCTTGATGCCTGATGCTGGGTCACTGCCGTATTCTGGCATAATGTCAGGGCTTAATGCGGGCAGTAAATTTAGTAGGTTATTAACGTCCTCGGTCATCGGACTAATAATAAATGCGTCACCAGCATAAGCAACCAGTCCTGTTTCGCCTTCGTTGAAATTTTTGAGTAAATCAGACAGTTTAAACTTGGCCCGGGTTAATCGATTGGGCTTGATATCTGTGGCATACATCGACAGAGACATATCGATAACCACAATTTGAGCGCGATTGAGCTTAAACAGCGGCTGTGGTAGTTTTTGCCACGTTGGGCCCGCGAGTGCAATAATAACAAGCACCCAGATCAGCCATAACATATGCCAAGGTAACTTGGTGGTTGATTGCGCTTGATTGTCGATTAGTAAGCTGGCCAAGTGCGGCGAGATGACTCGGTGCCATTGACCACGTTTTTGGGCGGCGTTTAACAGGCGTATATACAGCGCGACTGCGGGTACTAGCGCCAGCAACCACCACGGTCTGATAAAATGAAAGTTGCTAATTAGTTGACTGACTAAATCACTCACATTAAACCCCCTTGGCGTAACCTAAGTGTTATACCAGCAAAGCTTAACAACAGTGCCAATGCCAATGGCCAATAAAATAACGCCCGACGTGGTCTTAGGATTTGTTGACTCACTTCTATTTTCTCTAATTGGTCTAAATGTTGATAAATACGTTGCAGCTCACGGCTGTCGGTTGCGCGAAAATATTGACCTTGAGTGGCCTGTGCTATCGCGGTTAATGCGCGTTGGTCAATGCCTGAACCTTGAGTGAAGAAACCACTACGGCTGCGATTAGACCCGACACCAATGGTATAAATAGTCACTTGCTTGGCGATGGCCAATTCCAGTGCTTGTTCGAGCGACAAATTCCCCGCGGTATTTTCACCATCAGTTAATAACACTAACACGCGATTGCTGTTGCCATTCTTGTTAGTGCGAGAGGTGCTGGTGCTGGAGTTATTGGTGTTTTTGTCACGGCGATCAAAACGTTTAACCGACAGCCCAATCGCATCACCAATCGCAGTACGCTTACCCACTAGCCCTAGCGCCGATTCATCTAATAATTGCTTTACGGTCGCTAAATCAAACGTTAGCGGTGCTTGCACATAGGCATTATCAGCAAATAAAATCAGCCCAATGCGATCCCCTTGGCGTTGTTCAATAAATTTAGCCAGTACTGCTTTGACCATGGTTAAACGGTCGACCCAACGGCCATTGAGTTCCATATCCTTTTCAGCCATTGAGGCCGACAAATCGACCGCTAAAATCAGCTCGCGTGCTTGCGTGGCAGAGGGCATCGGCTCGCCTAACCATAGCGGTCGCGCGCTGGCGATAACTAACAATAGCCAAACAACAGCAGCGAGCATTAAACGCGATCGGGTGTTGGTAACCATACTGGTACTTTGCCCTGGAAAGCGATCGACATTAGCCACTCGCAATGCGGCGTTTGGTACGACTGGGCGGGCGGGCATTAGCCAATAAACAACAAGTGGCAGTGGCAAGCAAAAAAATAACCAAGGCCATGCAAATTCAAACATTTTTTAACGCCTTAATTTTTCTACGTGAGAGTCCTGTTAACCAAGCAATTGCGACGCCCTGAAATTTCTGTTGCTGCTCAATCGCTGCGGCATTCTCTGCGGTAATGGCAAGCGCAGGTCGATAGAGCATTGCGCAGCAAAAATCGCAGGTTTGATGATGCTCAGGGGCTAAATTGTGATTTAAAAACGTTGACCAATTAGCACCACTTAAATGAGCGACATGGTGATTGGGGAAATAATGTAGCGCCGTTATTTTTAACAGCCGATTAAGTTGGTCTGAACACTGAGTTTGTTTGACCTTTCGCAGGCTCTGGCGTTTAACAGCCTCAAAACGCCAATAGTTAACTAGGGTTTTAATGCTGATGGCCAGTAATGTAATGACTATTAACATTAATAACCACCAGCCAATGGCGGGTGGCCAAGCACCGGGTTCGGTCGGTAATATGAGCGGCTGCAGTTGGTCTAATGGCGATGGGCTCATTGCTGTGGCCTCTTTATTTGCGGCAGCAGCGGTAAGTGGCTACTAAAGTTGAGGGTGGCAATATTAAGTTTTTGTAGTAATGACAGTTGTTGTTGTTGATGATTAAGCGCGTTACGTTGATACTCAGTCCGTTGCTTAGGATTGACCATGAACTGCTGTCGAACTTGGCCGTCGGTTACCGCGAACGAGCCGCTCAGATCGCGTGGTAGCTGATGATCAAGCGGATCATTAATTTGACAGCCAATGATTTCGTTGTGACGGCCCAAGTGCTGTAATTGCTTAACGGCTTTGTCACTTATTTGGTTAAAATCGGAGATCAAAAACACCAAACTGCCGGGTTTTACCACCCGGCGTAACCGGCTACAGCTTTGTTCAAAGCTGTTAACACCCGTTTGGTTGGTTTTAAAATGTTCTAATCCTTGATTATGGATCCTGACCAAATAATCAATTAACGCCAATACGCCATGGTGACGGTTACGCGGTTTTAATTCGCGGTGCTCAAGGCTATTGCATAATAAGGCGCCAATTCGGTCACCGTTGGCAACGGCTGACCAGCCAATTAGTGCCGCAACATGACAGGCCTGAACCGATTTTAGCAACAGCTGCGAGCCAAAATACAAATTAGGATTAAGATCAACCATCACATACACTGGCCGTTCGCGCTCTTCTCGATAAATTTTAGTATGAACTTTACCGGTCCGTGCGGTGACCCGCCAATCAATCGCGCGAATATCATCTCCAATCTGATAATGGCGGGCTTCTTCAAACTCCATGCCGCGACCTTTGGTTTTAGCGAGCAGGCTACCCGCCATGTGCGACTTGATGTGACGACGGCTAGAGAGATCGATTAGCGCATTTCGGCCCCTATACTCTAATAGCTCTTTATGGCACAAGGAGACACCGTCACTAAAGGGTGGTAAATCAAGCTTCATGTTACGGCACCGGGACCAAGGTTAATAACTTATCAATGACCATTGAAGGGGTGATCCCCTCAGCTTCCGCTTCATAGCTTAATAGCAACCGGTGACGTAAAACATTAGGTAACATCGCTTGCACATCTTCTGGGCTGACAAAGTCGCGGCCATGTAACCACGCGCGAGCACGAGCACAACGTTCTAGTGCGATGGTGGCTCGTGGGCTCGCGCCAAATTCTAACCAGTTGGCCAAGCTTGGATCATATTGCTCGGGCGCTCTAGTCGCAATGATCAATTGCACGATGTATTCTTCAACTTGCGGCGCTAAATATAAGGCGAGGCTCGCTTGGCGTGCTTGCACTATTTCACTTTGCGTTAACTTGGGCGCGGTTACTGGCTGCTGTTCAAGCGCTTCATTACGATTTAAGGCCAAAATAAGGTGTTCAGTTGCCGCGTCAGGGTAGTCAATCGCAATATGCAACAAAAAGCGATCAAGCTGTGCTTCAGGCAGTGGGTAGGTGCCTTCTTGTTCGATTGGGTTTTGGGTTGCCATCACTAAAAATAACTCAGGCAGTTGATAAGTGGTGCTACCAACCGTAATTTGGCGCTCACCCATTGCTTCTAGTAAAGCCGATTGCACTTTTGCTGGGGCGCGGTTTATTTCATCAGCCAAGATTAAATTATGAAATAATGGTCCACGCTGGAATTCAAACTCATGGGTTTCTGGTCGGTAAATATCGGTGCCGGTCAAATCTGCTGGCAATAAGTCGGGGGTAAATTGAACGCGATGAAAGTCGCCCTCGATCCCTTCGGCTAATGCTTTGATCGCTCGGGTTTTCGCCAGCCCAGGAGGTCCTTCAACTAATAAATGACCATCGGCTAGCAAACCGATTAACATGCATTGGGTTAATTGTGACTGGCCAAGAATTTGGGTATCTAAATATTGCTTAAGCTGAGTAAATTTTTCAATCGCCATTGTGAATCGGTAACCTATTTTTATGAATAATGGCTAGTGCCAGTTAGATGTTTGGGTGGAGCAAAGTCAATTATGCTAAAGTTTTACCTAATCTTGCGCTGATAGTCTAGCATTTTTAGTGTTAAAAATTATTACATAAGATTGATATTAATTACTTTTTAGCGTGTTTTTAATCTTTATTCTTTACTTGAATCAAACTAATTGTTGCAGTGGTCTGACCTCGTCAGCTATGATATTTGCCATCTCTAAAGCCGCCGTAAACGCAGGCTTTGAATCAGCGTGTTACAAAAAGTTCAATCGTTAGGAGCATTTCATGTCATCAATTCAAGATTTAACCACTAAAAATGGCGAGCGCATTGCGATTGTCGATGGTCTTAGAACCCCTTTTGCCAAACAAGCCACGGCATTTCATGGCGTATCGGCCTTAGATTTAGGCAAAATGGTGGTATCAGAGTTGGTTAACCGCAGCGAGTTAGACCCACAGTTAATCGACCTCTTGGTTTATGGTCAGGTCATTCAAATGCCCAAAGCCCCTAATATTGCGCGTGAAATCGTGTTGGGTACTGGCATGAACATTAATACCGATGCGTACAGTGTGTCACGGGCCTGTGCCACGAGCTTTCAGTCAACGGTGAACATTGCAGAATCAATCCTTAGTGGCACCACTGATATCGGGATAGCAGGTGGCGCTGATAGCTCATCAGTGTTACCGATTGGGGTGACTAAAAATTTGGCACATGCCTTGGTTGATCTCAATAAAGCGCGCAGCCTGTCGCAAAAATTTAACATTATTAAACGGCTAAGATTTGGCGATTTGCTGCCAGTGCCGCCCGCGGTAGCCGAATACTCAACCGGATTGTCGATGGGACAAACCGCTGAACAAATGGCTAAAACCCATGGCATTAGTCGCAGTGATCAAGACGCATTAGCGCATCGCTCGCACACACTGGCCACCAAAGCATGGCAAGACGGCCTGTTTGCAGGCGAAGTGATGAGCGCGCATGTTGAGCCCTACAATAACTTTATCGAGCAAGACAATACCATTCGAACCGACTCGACCTTAGCGGGTTATGAAAAGTTACGGCCGGTGTTTGACCGCAAAAATGGCTCGGTGACAGCTGCGAATTCAACCGCTTTAACTGATGGCGCATCGGTTATTTTAATGATGCGTGAAGGTCGCGCGAAAGAGCTGGGTTACAAGCCGTTAGGATATATCAAAAGTTATGCATTTTCGGCGATAGACGTGCATCACGACATGTTAATGGGCCCTTCTTATGCGACGCCAATTGCGCTTGAACGCGCTGGTTTAACCTTAAACGATTTAACGTTGATAGAAATGCATGAAGCCTTTGCTGCACAAGCGCTGGCCAACATGAAAATGTTTGAATCTAAAACCTTTGCTCGCGAGAAACTCGGTCGCAGTCAAGCGATTGGGCAAATCGATATGGCTAAATTTAATGTACTTGGCGGCTCACTTGCTTATGGTCACCCGTTTGCAGCAACCGGCACTCGTTTAATAACTCAGGTACTAAATGAACTTAAACGCCGTGGCGGTGGTTTTGGTTTAACCACAGCCTGTGCGGCAGGTGGTTTAGGTGCCGCGATGATTTTGGAGGTTGAATAATGAGCGCATTTAGCTTAGCGGTTGAAGACAATGTCGCGATTGTCAGCATTGATGTTAAGGGCGAAAGCGTTAATACGTTACGCGGTGAGTTTGGTGAGCAGATTACTGACATCCTAAATCAAATTACTACAACGCCAAGCATCACAGCCTTAGTGATAATCTCTGGTAAGCCTGATAACTTTATCGCGGGTGCCGACATTTCGATGCTCGATGATTGCAAAACCGAGGCTGATGTAAAAGTTATTTCACAAATGGGTCAGCGGTTGTTTGATCAATTATCGCAATTGGAAATCCCGGTTGTTGCTGCCATTAATGGCGCCTGTCTCGGTGGCGGGCTTGAGCTTGCCATGGCCTGTCATGGCCGAGTGTGCAGTGACGATCCTAAAACGAGTTTGGGTTTGCCTGAAGTACAGCTGGGCTTATTGCCGGGCAGTGGGGGCACTCAACGTTTGCCGCGTTTAGTTGGCATTGCTAAAGCACTTGATATGATGTTGACAGGCAAGCAGTTACGCCCTAAACAGGCGCTTAAAATGGGGCTGGTCAATGAGGTGGTGCCTAAAAGTATTCTACTGGCCAGTGCGATCGCATTAGCTAAAAAAGGCATGCCCTATTTAGTTACACGTAGTAATGCGCAACCCACTTTGGATTTAGCCGGTAAACTACTTGAAACTAACGTCGTGGGTCGTAAGGTATTATTTGACCAAGCGACCAAGACCGTGATCGCAAAAACTAAAGGACACTATCCTGCGCCATTGCAGATTATTGATTGTGTTAAGGTCGGCTTAGTACACGGTTATCAAGCAGGGCTTGATATTGAAGCCGAACATTTTTCTAATTTAGTGATGTCTGCCGAGTCTATCGCTTTGCGCAGTTTGTTTTTTGCGACCACTGAACTGAAAAAGAGCAATGGCGTAGCTGATGCAAAACCTGAAGCCATTAAACAAGTTGGCGTATTCGGTGGTGGTTTAATGGGCGGCGGTATTGCCAATGTCTGTGCAATGAAAGCCGGGGTTAATGTTCGCATTAAGGACATTAGTCAGCAGGGCATTAGTCAGGCATTAAAGTACAGTTATCGCTTGCTCGATAAAAAACGTCAGCGGCGTTTTATTAGCGATGCCCAATTGCAATCGTCGATGCTAAAACTGAGTGGCAGTACAGATTACCGCGGGTTTGCTCATTGCGACATGGTGATTGAAGCGGTATTTGAAGACTTGGCCCTTAAACATCAAATGGTTAAAGACGTTGAACAGCATTGTCGCCCAGACACCATTTTTGCAACCAATACATCGTCATTGCCGGTAAGCGAGATTGCTCGTGCCGCGAACCGACCAGAGAATGTGGTAGGGCTGCATTATTTCTCGCCGGTCGACAAAATGCCGCTGGTGGAAGTTATCGCTCATGAAAAAACTTCGGCACAAACCATCGCAACGACGGTTGCTTTTGCCCGCAAGCAGGGGAAAACCGCGATTGTTGTTAATGATGGGGCCGGTTTTTATGTTAATCGGATTCTGGCGTTATATATCAATGAAGCTGCGCACCAATTACTCGAAGGGGTGGCGATAGATCACATTGATAAAGCGTTAGTTGAGTTTGGTTTTCCGGTAGGGCCTTTAATGTTGCTTGATGAAGTCGGCATTGATGTTAGCGCCAAAATATCACCTATTTTGCATCAAGCGCACGGTGACCGTTTTGAAGCACCGGCGGCCTTTGCAGCATTAATCAAAGATAATCGCCTCGGCAAGAAAAACTCACATGGATTTTATCAATACGGTGCTAAGCCTAAATTTAGCGTAAATAAGCGGACCAAGCAGGTTGATGCGAGTATTTATGCTTTGTTAAATGTTAAGCCCGCACAAGCGAGAACCAAGCAACAGATTGCACAACGCTGCATGGTGCAATTGCTCAATGAAGCGGTCCGTTGTCTCGATGAGGGCATTTTGAACTGCGCACGTGACGGTGATATCGGCGCTATATTCGGCATAGGTTTTCCGCCATTTTTAGCGGGTCCGTTTAGGTACATAGATGCATTAGGAGCAGAACATTTGGTCACGCTGCTTGAAGATTACCGCCAGCAACATGGCGATCGTTTTGCGCCATCGCCACTATTAGTTAAAATGGCCGAGCAGCAACAAACATTCTTCTAGTTGGGATATTAAGCTTATTGAAGTAACACTAAGGTGATGCAATGACCGCGTTGCTTTAGTGATTACTTGGCTTGGTTCGATACAAACAGGTCAAAAAACTTTAAAACAGCAATGATATGTGTCAGTGACGAGGTGAAAAAGAGCCCGGAACCATTCCAAGTTGTTCCGAGCTTAGGGGAACTACTCACGAGATTGCTAGTTCACTTAACTAGCAATCATAAGGGTAGTCTAAATATAATTAAGTGACGGCTTATTTTAACACCACGTGATCATTAACCAAGCCTCGTGGCAATTTGTTCTTTATCTTGTTGCCAACCCATTTTCCCATGCCAACCGTTTGTTGTTGATAACCGACAAATACCATGCCTTTTGCCGCTGTTGCATTTGGATATTGAATGTCGCGACCTTTTAAGTACTCACCTAGCTGTTCCTGGCTTAGTTCAACGTGCGGGGTCGTAAAAACTGTCGCAGCATGATGCTCAAGCCCAATCGTTTTGGCGTCACGCTCGAATAATTTCAGCCCAAGCCGTTGAAACTTCATCCGCTCGATTAATTGATCGATGCCACTGGGGAAAAACCACACTTCATGTTGTCGCTGGTATAAATTCTCAACAGCTATTGTGGTGACACCAAGTTGGGCCAGTTGCTCGAGCAGGGCGGGTGCCTCACGATTTGTTATGCGGCTAAAAGGAAACTTATTGCGAAAAGGTTTTGGTTGTGCCAGATCTGTCTTGGCAAGCTTTTTGAACTTTGCAATAAAAAAGCCTTCGCTGTCATACAATTGAGGCCAAATGTGTAAATAGCCCTCGGCTGTTACGGCTTTGTCAGCATCGTTGAACAAGTCACCAAGATTAATAACTTCAATCAAGTCTTTAAACTCATCGAGTATAAATTGACACACTTGCTGGTTTTCAGTGAAATTTAGCGCACAGGTTGAGTAAACTAACTCGCCACCTGGCTTTAGAGCCATAAAAGCAGAGCGGATTAAACCGCGTTGCACTAGGCTTATCTCTTCAATGTGCTTTAGACTCCAGTTTTTAAATGCGGCCGGATCTTTACGTACCGTGCCTTCACCACTGCAGGGGGCATCAATCAATACCGCGTCAAAACAGTTTTCAAGGTAGTCGCCATGGACATGGCCGTCGTAATGACTAATTACGGTATTGCTAACAGCCATTCGTTGTAAATTACTGTGCAGGGCTTTTATGCGACTAGACGAGTACTCATTGGCCACTAATAAGCCTTTATCAGCCATTAATGCGGCGATTTGAGTGGTTTTAGAACCAGGAGCCGCCGCTAAGTCTAATATCAATTCAAAAGGTGGCAGAGTTTGATCGCGATTAAAGAGTGCAACCGGCGGTAACATTGAGCTGGCTTCTTGAATGTAAAACAAGCCCGTAATATGTTCTGGCAATTTACCTGGCGCTGATGAACCCGCTGGTAATTCAACCCAAAAGCCAGTTTGACACCAGGGGATGGGCTGGTATTGCCAGTCTAGTTTACTCATTAACTGACAAAAATTGGCGACAGTTATCTTTAACGTATTGACTCGAATACTAAACCTTAATTCTTTATGACAAGCAGTAATAAGATCATCAATATTGAGATGACTCGGTAATTGCGCTGAAATATGATCAATAAATTGGGTAGGTAACAGGGTGTTAATCGACATGGCGTTCTATTTTATGGACTGATTGCGCCATAATACAGCAAAAATGATCGCTACGTCGGCTAAAAACATTGAGTTATTTGGCAAAAAACGCATTTTTTAGCCTTGAGCTAATGTCACAGGGTTTTCATTTAGCTTAACTCAGGTATAGTAGCCTGCCAATGCAGTAGCTAGGTTAAAAAATTGAATACCGATTACGCTTTATTATCTAAACAACTTGAATCGCTAATAGAACATGAAACCGATGAAGTTGCACTTTTATCTAATGCCAGTGCTTTTATCAACCAGGCATTATCAGACGTAAATTGGGTCGGTTTTTATCTGGCTAAGCAACAGCAATTAGTCCTAGGGCCATTTCAAGGCAATGTTGCTTGTACTCGAATTCCACTGAATCAAGGTGTATGTGGCACTGCCGCAGCGACCCTTAAAACCTTAAGAGTCGACGATGTCCATCAGTTTGCTGGACATATTGCCTGTGATGTTCGTTCTCAGTCTGAAATTGTTATTCCGTTACTGGTAAATAACAACCTTTATGGCGTACTCGATATTGATAGTGAGCGACCAGGACGGTTTAGTCAGACCGATCAAGCCGGATTAGAGCAATTAGCCCGGGCGATCGAACGAAATTTGAGCAAAAAGTAGCGAAATTGCAATTAATCCTTGCAGTTATCGTGATTTGGGAAAACAATTATGATGTATGAACATCTAGATATTAACGAATTCTTATTCGACATCACGCAAGTGGGCGAATGGGAAGGCGAAGAAGAAATTGCGGCAGAGAATATAAACCGGGTATACCACCGGTTATTTGAAACTGTGAACGAAGATACTGACTTAGAATTATTTCGCGACATGCTTGAAGCGATTTGGCCCTATTGGCAGCATCAACCTGGATTGGTCGACTTAGACGACGAATTGATTGAACATTTTATAGCATTCTTAATTGAAGAATTTAGTAACGACGCGGAAGAATAAATGAATAGTACAGCTAAACTTGTAGATAATAAGGCGGTAATCGCTTATCTAGCAGAAAAATTCCCTAAGTGTTTTACACTTAAGGGTGACGCTCAACCACTTAAAATCGGTCTTTTTCAAGATTTGGCCGCGCGTTTAAGCGAAGATGAAATGGTTAGCAAAACCCAATTACGTGGGGCTATTCGTCACTATACCACCAGTTGGCGTTACCTGCGCGGCACTAAAGCTGGCGCAAAACGAATCGATTTAGACGGTGTTGCCGGTGATGAGTTAACAGCCGATCATGTTGACCATGCTAAAAAAGTTTTACAAGAGAGCCAGAAAAAAGCGAAAGTACGTGCTGATGAAAAAGCACCTAAAGTTGTTAAATCTGACAAAACTGCCTCTGCTGCTAAACTTAAACGTGCCAAGGTGCCGACACGCACAGCGCCAAAGCAAGCGGTAGCACCTGCTCAGCCTGTTGGCGAAAAGGTAGAAAACACTGCGGCACTTTCTATAAATCAAAAGGTTTTAGTGACACTTGGTAAAGCACCGATGCAAGGTGTTATTGTTGATATCGCTAAATCTGAAGCCAAAGTACAGTTAACATCGGGTATGGTAGTAAAGGTTAAGCCAGAACATTTATTAGCAACAAAATAGGAGATTTTTATGCTAAAACGTTTAACTCTAGGATTAGTTCCAATTCTGGTAGCGACCAGTGCGTTTGGGTTACCTACCAAATATAAGATTGATGAAATTCCGGTGTTAAACGCTGAACCACAGCATAAAGTTTCCAGTACTCGGGTTACAGCCCTGTTTACTCGAACTCATTTTAAAGAGTTCGAGTTAAACAATGAGTTCTCTTCAAAAATATTTGACCGATTTATCGAAAGCATGGATTACAATAAAAATATTTTTATTGCTGCTGATGTTAAATTGTTTGAACCATTGCGTTTTAAGTTTGATGAAATTTTAAAACAAGGTCAGCTTGACGATATTTACAAAATATATCAATTGAACCTGCAACGTCGTTTTGAGCGCTTTAGTTATGCGCTAAAACTGTTGGATAAGCCAATGGCGTTTGATATTGAAGATAATTATCAATTTGAGCGTGATAAATCTAATTGGTCGACATCAACAGCCGAGCTCAATGAACTATGGCGCCAGCGGGTTAAAAGTGATGCACTAAACCTTAAGCTGACGGGTAAAGATTGGTCAGAAATATCGACCACTTTAGCAAAACGTTATAACAACGCGCTAAAAAGAATTATTCAAACCAAGAGTGAAGATGTTTTTCAATTATTAATGAATTCATTTTCTCGCTCGATTGACCCGCACACCAGTTACCTTTCACCACGAAACGCGGAACGCTTTCAGGTTGAAATGAGCCTATCGCTCGAAGGGATTGGCGCGGTATTACAAGTTAAAGACGACTACACGGTCATTCAACGGCTCGTTAGTGGCGGTCCCGCTGATAACAGCGAGCAGCTTGGCCCAGAAGATAAAATCATTGGTGTTGCCCAAGGCAATAAGGAAATGATTGATATTATCGGTTGGCGCCTTGATGATGTAGTTGAATTAATCAAGGGCCCTAAAGGCTCGACGGTGCGACTTGAGATTATTTCAGGTAAAGCAACCAGTACCAGTAAATCCAAAATAGTACCCATTGTTCGCGATACGATTAAACTCGAAGATCGCGCGGCTAAAGCACAATTGTTAGAGTCGCAATTACCGCAGTTTAAAGATCGAAAAGTAGGTGTTATTACCATCCCGAGTTTTTATGTTAATTTAACCAATGATGTTAAAAAGCTAATTGCTGATCTTGAGCAACAAGGCAGTGAAGGCTTAATCATTGATTTGCGTAATAACGGTGGTGGTGCTTTAACCGAGGCTACCAATCTTAGTGGATTATTTATTGAATCGGGACCGATAGTTCAAGTTAAAAGTGGTAACGCACAAGTTGATGTCCGAAAAGACCCGGATCAAGCGATTCATTATCAAGGCCCCGTTACTGTACTCGTTAACCGCTATAGCGCCTCAGCATCTGAAATATTTGCTGCGGCACTGCAAGACTATGATCGCGCAATCGTGGTCGGTGAACAGACGTTCGGTAAAGGCACGGTACAGCAGCATCGAAGTTTAAGCCGAATTTACGATTTCTATGAGAAACCAATTGGCTTTGTCCAATATACGATCCAGAAATTTTACCGAATTAATGGTGGTAGCACCCAAAATAAAGGGGTAGTGCCTGACATCGCATTCCCTACCGCGATAGATCCTGCTGACTTTGGTGAAAGTGTTGCTGACAATACTTTACCTTGGGACAGCATAAACAAGGCTGTATATATTAAGCGCAGCGATTATCGCCATAATTATTTAAATCAGCTAGCGAAGAACCATCAGCAACGCATTGCAGATAATATCGAGTTTCAATTCTTAGCCCAAGATATTAAAAGATATCAGCGTGAAAAAGATAAAAACACGGTTAGTTTAGTCGAGTCAATACGCGAGGAAAAGCGTGAGTTACTTGATAAAACAAGTCTCGAACGTGCCAACATCCGTCGTAAAAATGCGGGTTTAGAACAAGTGGCGTCTCTTGAAGACTTACCCAAGAAAACTCCTGAGTTAGATCCAGTACTGGATGAAGCTTCATTTATCATGCTCGATTATATTGATCTGGGTAAAACCGCTAAAAGTTAATGTTTAAGTTAATTTTTATTAAAAAGCCGCTTTAATGCGGCTTTTTTGTGCCAAAAATTCAGCGACATAACGCCATTGTGTCTTGGCAGTACCTTGCTGCCAAAAAAACAACACTATTTGTTGATAAGCCACTGTTGTTTGGGAATTGCTTGGTTATTGAGGCTGTATTTTTTTGTCGGTTTTAGTATGATACAACTAACAAATGAGCGGTTATTAAGCCGGCTCAGTGGCAACTATCAAGGGAATAAAATGACCGCAGCGACGACTAAATATTTGTCTGATTACCGTAAACCGACTTTTTTAATTGAAACGGTAAACTTAACTTTTGAGTTAGAACCCCAAGCAACTCGCGTTACCGCCGTTAGCCAATTAATCCGTCATGGTGATTCAGGTGAACCACTCGTATTAGATGGCGATGATTTAGTCATCGATTCTATCGCCATTAACTCTCAGGCTTTGCTGCCAGATCAGTACAGTATCAGCAACAATCAACTGACCATTGTTGCGGTGCCAGATCAATTTGAATTAACCATTGTTACGACAATAAACCCGCTTAATAACACAAAATTAGAGGGATTATATGTTTCTGGAGACGCCTTTTGCAGCCAATGTGAAGCAGAAGGGTTTCGCCGGATAACGTATTACCTTGATCGTCCCGATGTGATGGCTATTTTTACAACAAAAATTATCGCCAATAAAGATCAATACCCGTATTTATTGTCTAATGGTAATAGTATTGAAAGTGGTACCTTAGAAAATAATCGCCATTATAAGGTGTGGCATGACCCATTTAAAAAGCCTGCTTATTTGTTTGCTTTGGTCGCAGGTGATTTTGATTTGCTCGAAGGCACTTTTACTACCCGTTCAGGGCGTAACGTGGCGTTAGAATTTTTTGTTGATAAGGGTAATCGTCAAAAAGCACAGCATGCTTTGGCCTCATTGCAACGCGCGATGAAATGGGACGAAGAGCGTTTTGATCTTGAATATGATCTTGATATCTACATGGTGGTGGCGGTCGACTTCTTCAATATGGGTGCGATGGAAAACAAAGGCTTAAATGTATTTAATAGCAAATATGTGTTGGCCGATGTTGAAAGTGCCACCGATGCTGATTTTGACGGCATTGAATCGGTGATTGGGCATGAGTACTTCCATAACTGGACTGGTAACCGAATTACCTGTCGCGATTGGTTTCAATTAAGTCTTAAAGAAGGGTTAACTGTATTTCGCGATCAAGAATTTAGCTCTGATCTGGGTTCGCGCGCGGTTAACCGTATCAGTGCGGTTAAAGTTATGCGTTCGCATCAGTTTGCCGAAGACGCTGGGCCCATGGCGCATCCGATCCGTCCTGAAGCTGTGATAGAAATGAATAATTTTTACACCGTGACTGTTTACAATAAAGGCGCAGAAGTTATAAGAATGATCCATACCTTACTAGGCGAAGAGGGCTTCCAACGTGGCATGGCGAGCTATATTGAGCAGTTTGATGGAATGGCGGTTACTTGTGACGATTTTATCAGCGCGATGGAGCACGGCGCTGAGGTTGATTTAACTCAATTTAGATTGTGGTACAGCCAGGCTGGCACCCCGGTTATCTCAGTCAGTGAAAGTTATGATAAAGCCAATGCTCGCTACAGTGTTACGTTAACTCAGTCACTAGCAACAGGTAAAGTACTTGCCTGTCCGCTACATATACCCGTTAGCATTGAATTAATTGCTAACGATGGTCAGTTATTTGAACTTGCGCCTAACACCAGCCATAAAATACTTGAGTTAACTCAAAGTGAACAAACATTTGTGTTCGACAATATCAGTTCCAAGCCCTTGGCTTGTTTGCTTGGTGATTTTTCGGCACCGGTTAAACTTAGTTTCGACTATGACGATCAACAACTTGCGCATTTAATTCGTTATTCTTCAAGTGATGTTGCGCGTTGGGACAGCGCCCAGAAATATTTAACCAAGTCGATTATCCAAAACAGTAATCTTTACAGCGCTGGGGCACAAATGAGCGTTGATCCATTACTCGTGGCAAGTTTTAATCAAGTATTGTCAAACGAGCAGATTGATCCGGCACTTGTTGCTTTAATGCTTGAATTACCATCAGTAATGGAGTTGTTTGAGCTGGTCGACTCGATAGCTATCGACGCTATTATAGCGGCGCGTAGCTTTGTGCAACAGCAACTAGCCCAAGGACTTAGTCGTCTATTAGCCACCAATTACGATCGCGCAGCGGCTGCGATCACTGGTCAAGACAGTGATATTAGTTGGCGTCAGCTGAAAAATGGCTGTTTAAAGTTAATGGCAGTTAATGCAAGTGAGCAAGTGGAGGCATTAGTTAGCCAACAATACCAGCAAGCACAGAATATGACCGATGCAATTAGCGCGTTAAGTACCGCTAATGACAACAATTTAGGCTGTCTGGTACCGCTTAGTCAGCATTTCGACCAGAAATGGGCGGCTAATGGTCTGGTAATGGATAAATGGTTTGCACTGATTGGCGCTAACCCTTCAGATGACGTGATTGAGTCAATAAAAGCGATGTTTGATCACCCAACTTTCAGTTGGAATAACCCAAATCGGGTCCGTAGTTTGATCGGTTCCTTTGCGATGGCAAATCCGAAATGTTTCCATGCGATAGATGGCAGCGGTTATCAATTTCTAACCGATCAGTTGATCAAATTAAATACGATTAATCCCCAGATTGCCTCTCGTTTAATTACACCATTATTGCAATGGAAAAAGCATGATGTGGTTCGAGGGAATTTGATAAAGCTGCAGCTGAACCGGTTAGCTTCACTTGAAAATTTAGCAACAGATCTGGCTGAAAAAGTTAATATGAGCCTCGCTTAATGAATCAATATTTATTTAACGTTCGATTAAGTTATGAGCAGCTGTTGCCTATTTATAACGGTGGGGCAGATAAAATTATGGTCCGAGATTTTACTGGCCGCACCATTGAATTAGCCGCGAAACATTTTAAGCCATTTTTAACGCGGCAAGGGATAAACGGTGATTTTAAGTTGCTCACGGACACATCAGGTAAATTCTATAGTTTAACTAAAATTAGTTAAACGGATGTTTAAATTGGAGTCACCAACAATCCCCATTAATAATGGTATCATCGTGTTGGTCGACTCAGGTATAGTTGTTTTATTTCAGTTGGTTAAGCTTGTATTCGTTGGGTTGGTGGTACCGATTCTAATGACACTTAACAACCGATAAATTAGCACGAAGCTTAGGTATTTTTATACGATGCAAAATGCCTAAAAAAAAAACTAATATGTTAAAATCTTGTAACTTTTTGACTTTTTTACTCTAAAATACTGTATTGTTATTAACACTTCATTGTTAATTTAGGGAATTATCAAGTATGAGAAAAATTTTAGCTACCTCACTATTGGTTACATGTGCTTCGTTTTCGACGACCGCAATGGCCAGTGAATGTGGTCAAGTAACTATCGCGGATATGAACTGGAATTCAGCCACGTTAATTGCCAACGTCGACCGCTTTATTCTTCAGCATGGTTTTGGTTGTGATGCCGAACTAGTGCCTGGTGATACAATGCCAACGGGTGCAGCAATGATCGAAAAAGGGCAGCCGGATATCGCGCCAGAATTCTGGAGTAACGCGATGAAAGAGGCGTTAGATAAAGGCGTGGCAGAAGGGCGGATTCGTTATGCCGGTGTCACTTTATCTGATGGCGGCGAAGAGGGTTTTTGGGTGCCAGCCTATATGGTTGAAAAAGATCCAAGCTTAGCAACAATTGAAGGGATTAAAGCTAACGCAAAATTATTTAAACATCCTGAAGATCCTGCATTATCGGCTTTCTTTGGTTGTCCTGCCGGTTGGAACTGTCAAATATCTTCAAGTAACCTTTTTGCGGCAATGGATCTTAGCTCGGCTGGTTTTGACTTGATCGATCCTGGTTCCGGTGCTGGTTTGTCTGGTTCTATCGCTAAAGCATACGAGCGTAATGAAGCTTGGTTTGGCTATTACTGGGCACCAACGGCGATCTTAGGTAAATATAAGATGGTTAAGGTTGATTTTGGTTCAGGCATTGACGTTAAACAGTTTAAAGAGTGTGTGACTCAAAATGATTGTATGGATCCTAAACCGACCATGTACCCGCCATCAGCTGTTGATAGCGTAGTGACCGAAAAATTCGCCCAAAGAGCACCTGAAGCATTGGCTTATTTGTCTGGTCGCTCATTTACCAACGCACAGATGAATACATTGTTAGCTTGGATGGAAGATCAGCAAGCCGACGGTGAATATACAGCAGAGTACTTCTTGAATAACTATCAAGATACTTGGTCGAAATGGCTTGATGCTGCAACGGTTACAAAAATTAAAAAAGCGTTATTAGAACTTAAATAAACAATCGAATCGCCCGGCCTAGCCGGGCTTTTTTGGTTTAGGGAATAAATTCAATGTCAGAAAAATCATGGTTAACTGAAGTTCCGCAGCTTGACCGTCACCAGCTTTTAGATATCCGTAAAACGCTTGACGGCGCTTATCGGAGTTTTTCGCGCGAATACGGAGACACGATAGAGGCCTTTTTCGATCCGTTACTTACTTTCCTTATCTGGTTTGAAAAACTACTTTTAAGCACACCATGGTGGTTAGTGATTGCGGTATTAGCCGCGTTTGCTTACTTAGCCAGTCGTTCGTGGAAGTTAACTTTGGGGGTTGCCGGTTCGTTTTTCTTAATTGGCTATTTTGGGATGTGGGACAATACCATGCGCACCATGAGTATTATTTTGGTGTCGACCTTGTTGTCGGTGATTATCGGATTACCGATAGGCATTGCGATGGCCCGATCCAATAGGGTGCAGTCATTTGTCACTCCAGTGTTAGATATTATGCAAACGATGCCCGCATTTGTATACTTGATCCCAGTCGTGATGTTATTGGGGATCGGGAAAATACCTGGGGTTATCGCGGTAATTATTTATTCAGTGCCACCGGTAATTAGGTTAACTAATTTAGGGATCCGTTTGGTTGATAAAGAGGTACTTGAAGCCGCTACGGCATATGGTGCTAACTCAATGCAGCGATTATTTGGGGTGCAATTACCACTTGCGATGCCAAACATCATGGCCGGTATTAACCAGACAATTATGATGGCGCTTGCGATGGTGGTTATTGCTTCAATGATTGGGGTTAAAGGATTAGGTCAACCAGTTTTAAAATCAATCACCAATCAATATTTTACGCTTGGCTTATTAAACGGGTTAGCGATCGTTGCGCTCGCGATTATCTTTGATCGAATATCACAGAGTTATGCTAAACGTACCCTGCAAAGTTTTGAAGGTAAATAACATGAGCAACAATAAGCAACAGAATAATAAGAATAAAACGCCATTAATTAGAATAAAAAATCTGTACAAGATCTTTGGTGATAACGAAAAAAAGGTCTTAGAAAAAGTCAAAGCCGGTCAATCTAAAGACCAAATATTAGCCGAAACAGGCCATACACTGGGCTTGTCGGATATAAATCTTGATATATATCCGGGTGAAATATTTGTAATCATGGGCTTATCAGGCTCGGGTAAGTCAACGTTGATTAGACACTTTAACCGCTTAATTGAGCCTACCGCTGGTGCAATCGAAATTGACGGTCAAGATGTGATGACATTAAGCACCAGTGAACTACAGAACTTTCGACGCCATAAAATGTCGATGGTATTTCAGCGTTTTGGTTTAATGCCACATCGGACCGTGATTGAAAATATCGGTTATGGATTACAGGTACAAGGCGTCAAAAAATCAGAGCGGCACGAACGCGCTGATCAATGGCTTAAAACAGTCGGACTAGAGGGTTATGCCAATCAATTTCCGAATCAGCTTTCTGGTGGCCAACAACAACGCGTTGGTTTAGCACGTGCATTATGTACCGATGCCGATATTTTATTAATGGACGAAGCCTTCTCGGCACTCGATCCTTTGATCCGTAGTGAAATGCAAGACCAGTTAATCGGGTTACAGGAAAAACTGCATAAAACGATTGTCTTTATCACCCATGATTTAGATGAGGCACTACGTCTTGGTGACACTATTGCTATTTTGCGCGATGGCATATTAGTTCAGCAAGGAGCACCGGTAGATATCTTATTGAACCCAGCGGATGATTATGTAGAAGCATTTGTCAAAGACGTCAACCGTGCTCGTGCCTTAACCGTTGAAACAGTGATGCAGCCACAAATTTGTCGGATTGCGAGCGAAACAATCGGTGAAGCCGTTGCCCAAATGCGTCAATCAAAACACGATTATGGTTATGTGGTTAATGACGATGGTTATCAAGGCATCATTACGCAAGACACTTTAGATAATGTCGAACAAAGCGATTATAGCAATGCTATTGACTCCTCGTTATTAGAAGATGTACCGGGAGTGCAAGGTGATGCGTTATTAGAAACCGTTATTCCTGAAATGTTAGACAATGTGTTGCCGTTACCGGTATTAAATGAAGACGGTGAAGTTGAAGGGAATTTGTCGCGTTCAACACTGGCAGAGATATTAAGTGATCAAGCAAAAAGTGGTACCAATAACTCGAACAGTGCGTAGGTTCGATAAATAGGGTTTAAAAAATCGCTGTAATTAGTTGCCAATTACGGCGATTTTTTATCTAGTCCAAGACTTATTCAGTTTAAAGCTCAATGTAATACCAATTCCGTTAAATTAGTGGCCAATTTATTAACGAGGGAAAATGGATGAGAACAAGGCATTTATTTACGTCTGTAGTCATTCTACATAGAAAATAAATAACGCGGTCATCATTTATGTTAACCGTTAATAATGGTCAGTTAATTATCGGAATTGGTATAATACGTATCGGGCAAACGCTAGTGCGACAAAGTGATATACCAGTCACAAAACACCTCAAACAGAAATCTTTAGCGACAATTTCACCAAATAACCGCGTTAATTGGCCGGCAAAGTTATACGCTAGTACTTTACTAAAAAAACATCTCCATTAGTTTAAGTCGCTGTTGTGATAACTACGTTGGAAAATGCCAAATTAAGTTACTTATTTTTATCAGATAACCAAACAATAGTGTGGCTTAAACGCGTGCCTTAAACGCAATGAAATGGTAAAATACGCGCCATCAGTTATTTATTATCCAATCGCGTTGCAATATTGAGCAATAGCGTATTTGTTAGAGAGACCACTATGAATTTAGACTTTTCAGCCATTTTTGAAACGGCACCAAACTTGTTAGATCAAGGGCATGCTGGACTGGCAGCGACAGCCGTTATTTTCGCGTTATTGTATGTCAGTAAAAAAGGCAAAAGTGAAATTGTTGAAAAAGAAATCGAAGTAGTTAATGAAGTTGAAGTGATCAAAGAAGTTGAAGTGATCAAAGAAGTTGAAGTGATCAAAGAAGTTGAAGTGATCAAAGAAGTTGAAGTGATTAAAGAAGTCGAAGTAAGTCCTAAGCTTGACTCGACCAGCCCAGCAGCTGCCTTACAATTATTATCTTTGCTGCAGCAAGAAGCCCGCTTTATCGATTTTATCAGTGAAGACCTTACTGGCTTTGCCGATGCAGAAGTTGGCGCGGCAGCACGCGTTATTCACGAAGGTGGCCAGAAAGTGCTGAGTCAATATTTTACCTTGGAGCCAGTGGTTAACCAAGAAGAAGAGAGCCCAATTACCTTACCAGCAGGGTTCGATGCAACGCAAATTCGCCTCACCGGCAATGTGGTTGGTCAAGCTCCATTCTCTGGTGTTTTGGTCCATAAAGGTTGGAAAGTGGCTGCAACAAAATTACCTAAGTTAGCACCTGGACATGATCTTAATATCGTTGCTGCTGCTGAGGTGGAGCTATGAATCAGTCTCCAAGATACAGTGTTGGCATCGATTTAGGCACGACACACTGCGTGCTGTCTTATGTTGATCTGCACAGCAGTGACAGCGATAATATTGAGCCAAAAATACTAGCAATTCCACAACTTACAGCAGCAGGCTCGGTTGAAGAAAAAAATCAACTGCCATCATTTTTATATCAAGCGCACGACGCTGAATTAGCGCCAGGCCAAACGGCATTGCCTTGGTCTGCTGATAACCAAATTGTCGTTGGCACCATGGCGAGAAATTTAGGCAGTAAAACGCCGATCCGCTTAGTCGCTAGTGCTAAAAGCTGGTTAGGGCATGGCGGAGTTGATCGCCACAGTGCTTTTTTACCACTTAATAGCCCAGACGAAGTCACTAAGGTTTCGCCGGTTACTGCGAGCAAGTACTACCTAGAACATTTGGCCGCTGCATGGTTACAAGCTTTTCCACAAATGCCGTTAACCGAGCAAGATGTCACTATTACCGTGCCCGCGTCGTTTGACCCTGGTGCAAGAGAGTTAACTGCAGCCGCAGCAACCGACGTTGGCTTTGAACACCTAACATTACTAGAAGAGCCACAAGCAGCGGTATATAGCTGGCTTAAAAACAATGAAGATAACTGGCGCGAGCAAGTAAGTGTTGGTGACGTTGTTTTAGTGATTGATGTTGGCGGTGGCACGACCGATTTATCTTTGATCGCAGTAACCGAACAAGACGGTAATTTAACCTTAAATCGAGTCGCTGTTGGTGATCATATTTTGCTTGGTGGCGATAATATGGATTTGGCACTGGCCTACACCTTACGCGCTAAATTAGCGCAACAAGGTAAAAACCTGCAACCTTGGCAAATTCAAGGCATGGTGCACGCTTGTCGCGATGCTAAAGAAGCATTATTAAATGACAGTGACTTGCAGACGGTACCTATTGTGGTGCCGAGCCGTGGTTCCAAATTACTTGGTTCAACGTTGAAAACTGAGTTAACTCAGCAAGAAGTCCAACAAGTGTTAGTCGAAGGCTTTTTCCCTCAGACGCCAGTTACTGAACATCCTGTTGCACAAGCGCGGACCGCCCTGACTCAAATGGGTTTGCCTTATGCCCAAGATGCCGCAATTTCCCGTCATCTTGCCGCCTTTTTAAATCGTCAACATGACGCGGTCACCGAGCTATTTGGCGAAAGTGAACAAGACTTCATCAAGCCAACGGCGATTTTATTCAACGGTGGCGTTTTAAAGTCAGATCTGCTGTCTTCACGGCTGATGGCTATTATCAATGGCTGGTTAACAGACGCTGATGCCGACGAAGCTAAATTGTTGACCGGAGTCGACCTTGATTTGGCTGTTGCTAGTGGTGCGTCTTATTACGGGTATGTGCGTCATGGCAAAGGCGTCAGAATTCGTGGTGGCATTGCCAGCGCGTATTATGTTGGCATTGAAAGCGCAATGCCGGCAATTCCAGGCATGGCCCCACCTGTAGAAGCTATTTGTGTGGCACCATTTGGGATGGAAGAAGGCTCAAGCACTCAGGTCACAGACCGCCAGTTTGGGGTAGTTGTTGGCCAACCAGTCCAATTTAAGTTTTTCGGATCGACCGTACGCCGCGATGATGAAGTTGGCACCCATCTTGATTTTTGGGCACCAGATGAACTGGAACAGTTACCTGAAATATCAGCGACCTTACCGATTGAAGGCCGTAATGCTGGCGATGTTGTGCCGGTGACATTGGCGGCCCACGTCACTGAAGTGGGTACGTTAGCACTCGACGTTATTGCACGTGATGGCGACGAACGCTGGCACGTAGAGTTTGACGTGCGAGCTAAATAACCCGTTTTATACATCTTCAAATTGCTAGACAATTGTTAGGCAATGGCAGTAATACCTCCTGGTATTGCTGCCTAACTCCCACTTTCAGCTAGTTTCACCTCATCCGGAGTTCCAATGAACAACCAAGCACAGCCGCGTTTTCAAGTCGGTATCGATCTTGGCACAACTCACACGGTTGTCGCCTTTAGTCCTTTGGACGACAGCGTGGTAAATAACCAAACTCAAATAAGCCAAATATTCGAAATTGACCAGTTAGTTGCGCCGGGTGTCGTCGCCAGAAAGCCTTTACTGCCGAGTTTTCGTTATCATGCCATGGCTGGTGAACTGACGACTGAGCAACTCGTGCTGCCGTGGTCGCATCAAGGAGTGAGTGGCGAATTACCCTTAGTTGTTATTGGTGAGCTAGCCCGCGAGCTTGGTGCGAAAGTGGCAGGGCGCCAAGTGGTCAGTGCCAAAAGTTGGTTGTCTCATCTTGAGGTCGACCGAACTGCGGCCATTTTACCTTGGGGCAGCAGTGATGAGGTTGCAAAGGTATCACCTTTGGTAGCTAGCGCCAGTTATTTAAATCATGTTCGCCAGTGTTGGGATCACCACCATCAGGACGCGCCACTTAATCAACAGCAAGTTGTGATCACTGTGCCTGCCTCGTTCGATGAAGCGGCGCGGGCTTTTACGGTCGAAGCCGCTGCATTGGCTGGGCTTGACAATATTGTGTTGCTCGAAGAACCGCAAGCTGTGGTCTATCACTGGTACGAAAAAAATCGTGATAATGCTCAAGCATTGCTTAAAGATATTCCATTGTTAATGGTCTGTGATGTTGGCGGCGGCACCACTGATTTAAGTTTGATAAGTGTCGATATCAATGCCACTGAGCACAGCATAGCACTGAGCCGGATCGGGGTTGGTGACCATTTAATGCTCGGTGGCGACAATTTAGATTTAGCATTGGCTCATACCGCAGAGCGGCGGCTAGGTGCTGGTAATAAAAGAATGTCGAGTGCGGCGTTATCGCAATTGATTCAACAAACCCGTCAGGCTAAGGAATTGTTACTGGGGCATCAACCACCAGAATTTGCAAATGTTACCGTGTTAGGCGGCGGTTCTCGACTGATTGGTGGCTCAAAAACCTGTGAATTAACCGCTACTGAAGTTCAGCAATTGGCCTTAGACGGTTTTCTACCACTGACTGATTTTTCGCAATTACCCGATGTACGCCAGAGTGCGATTGTGGAATTTGGTTTGCCTTATGCGGCCGACCCAGCGATAAGTAAACATTTAGCTCAATTCTTAGATCAACATCAATTGGCTTGTCGCAAGGCATTACGAATGGACGCAGCTGATGAAACCCCAGCGATCCCAAGTGCAATTTTACTCAATGGTGGTTTGTTTAACAGCAAGTTACTTAGCGAGCGTACCGCCGACGTTTTCAGTAACTGGAAACAAGCGCCGGTAACAATACTTGAAAACACTAACCCTGATCTTGCGGTGGCTTTTGGCGCGGTAGCTTATGCTAAAGCACGTGCCGGCAGCCAATTAAAAATTGGTGGAGGCTCTGCACGTTCGTTCTTTTTAGTACTTGATAGTGATGAGGGCGAGGGCATTTGTTTGTTGCCCAAAGGCACTGAAGAAAACATTGAAGTGGCACTAAACGAGCATGTTTTTTCATTGACCTTAGGCAAACCAGTACGGTTTAATTTGGCGTCGACCACCGATGATCAAGTCTTTAATCCGGGTCAATTAATCAAACTTAATGCCGAACGTTACATTAATTTGCCCCCTTTGGTCGCCGCGATAAAAAATGAGCAGCAAACTAAGGTTGATGTCACATTAGTTTGTCAACTGACCCAAGTCGGTACGCTTGAACTTGCCTGTGTTTCGGTTAACGATCCGAGTCAGCGTTGGCAGGTTGAATTTGAAATTCGTAAAGCATTTACTCAGCTAAGTTCTCAATTAACGAATAGTCAGTTAAATGATGGTCAGACTACAGGTACTAACTCTCAATCAGCTTTGCCCGCCAAATTCCCCGCGGCCATTGCCGCAATCGATACGGTATACGGCAACAGCAACAAAACCACCGATCCTAAAGCGGTTAAAAATCTAAAACCAGCACTGGAAAAAGCACTGGGCAAACGAGAAGATTGGCAAACGCCAGTTTTAAGAGAGTTAGTTGATTATTTGTTACAGGGTCAAAAACGCCGTCGCCGTTCAGAACTACATGAACGAAATTGGTTTAAGCAGGCTGGTTTTATGTTGCGCCCGGGATTTGGTTTTGCGCTAGATGATTGGCGGATTGAACAAATTTGGCCACTATATGCCACCGGGTTACAGTTTAATAAAGCGACGCCAAGCTGGGCCGAGTGGTGGACATTTTGGCGCCGCGCAGCCGGCGGTTTAAACGCGCAATGCCAGCAACAAATTTATCATGATATTGCCCCTTACATTAATCCAAGCAATTTAAAAAACCGCAAGCTGGTCGCTGAAGTCGCGACTAAATCTTACGAAGACATGGTACGACTGGTGGCATCTCTAGAACATTTGCCCCTTGAAACTAAAATAGAGTTAGTACAATGGTTGCTTGAACGGACCAAAAAATCGGCCAATGCACAAGCTAATTGGTGGGCAATCGGGCGTATTTGCAGTCGTTCGCTATTTTATGGCAGTGCTCATAACGTGATTGCACCGACTCAGATAGCCGCTTGGTTACCGCAACTGCTTAAACACGATTGGAAAAAAGACCAATTCATTGCCTTTGCCGCCGTGATGATGGTACGCAAGTGCGGCGATCGTCAGCGCGATCTCGACGACAGTCTAACCGCGCAGGTTATCGATAAGCTCAACAAAGCTAAGGCGCCAGCGAGTTGGATTGAAATGGTGCGCGAGGTCAAAATTCTTAATGAATCTGAAACAAAGCGCGTTTATGGCGACGCTTTACCGGCGGGTTTGATACTGCAATCAAACTAAGTGTCGAGTTAATTATTAGGCGTAATGTTGCTGTTAATGTATTGGGTGTATCGCAACAACTAACAGCGGCATCGCTATTAATATCAAACCAAATAAATAGCGCAGTGGTTTTGTGCTTTTAGTTATAGCTGTGATTATGCTTGGTGCTAGCTAATACTACACTTGACTGATATTAAAAGGTTTAAACAGTAAAACCATTCAAGTCATATATTCTAAGTCATCGTACTTGGCGCACAGATAAGTAGCCAAAATCTTTATGGTCTAATTTACGTGCGTGCGTTAAAGTTGTCGATAATAAAACTATCCCAATTAGGTACCAGCATGTCGAACGCTTATGTCAGCAGTTTAGCCATTTATCCCCTTAAATCCGGTGCGGCCATTGCTCGCCAATCGGTAGCAGTCATTAATACCGGTTTATTAGGTGACAGACGATTTATGTTGACCAAAACCGATGGTACTTTTGTGACAGGCCGGACTCATCCGAAAATCACCACCATAGTCTGTCAGTATCAAGATGATATATTAGTCTTAAGCCATCCGAGCTGTGAAACCCTTACATTAAACTTAGCCACACTACCGACTGCTTATCATGCAACGTCGGTTTGGGGAAATAATGTGTCGGGTCAGGGTTGTGGTGGTATAGCCGATCAATGGTTAAGTGAATTATTGGGCGAGCCGCTGCGTTTATTGTATTTTGGAGACCAGTCTAATCGGGCAGTCGCAGGTCACGATGAGCATCAAGTTGCCTTTGCTGATGGTTTTCCGGTATTGCTGACCAACGATGAATCGCTAGCTCACTTAAATCAGCGGTTGGTTACACCTGTTGCTATGGATAACTTTCGACCTAATATTACCATTAGTGGCTTGCCTGCATGGGCCGAAGACGAATGGGCGAAAATAAGGATCGGTGAGGTGCTATTTGATTTACCGAAACCTTGCAGTCGCTGTATTTTTACAACTATCGATCCCGCAACCGCGACATTAGCTCCGAGCTTAGAACCATTAAAGACATTAAGCACATACCGCCAGCAAGTGAAAGGTACTCAGGTGATGTTTGGTGAAAATATGTTGGCGTTAAATGATGGCACAATCAACGTTGGCGATAAAGTTGAACTGTTAAAAACTAAGCCTCGACCGGTGTATGTTGATAATTGGCAAACCTCTAGTGTTGATCATCGTTTAGCCAAGCAATTAGCGTTGTCCAGTAAGTCTGTTAACACGGCTACTGAAGCCAGTGCTAAAAAACTATTGCGCTGTGTTCAAATCACCGCTGAAACAGCCGATGTTAAAACGTTTGTTTTTTGCGCTGAGCCAATCGAGCGATTTAACTATTTACCTGGCCAGTTCATTACAATTTCAGTGGTCATCGAGGGCAAACGGTATAATCGATGTTACACGCTGTCATCGAGCCCTTCGAAACCCGATGTTATCTCGATCACCGTAAAAAGAGTGACCGCTGGTATTGTTTCTAATTGGTTGCACGATAACTTTTCAGTCGGTAGTGTGTTAGACAGTACGGCTGCCAGTGGACGTTTTCATTTGGCTGAAAACAATCGCAGTAAGTTACTGTTACTTTCAGCGGGATCAGGCGTTACGCCAATGCTGTCGATAGTGCGATATATTACTGACTTGGCGTTAGCTGTCGATGTTCATTTTCATCACAGTGCCAAAACTGCGGCCGACTTAATATGTTTCGATCAGTTACAGCAATTAGCCAAATCGCAGTCCAACTTGAGCTTATCTTGTAACTTTAGTCGCCAAAGCGCACTAGATAACTTTCCTGTGAACAACCGCTCTGGCCGCTTGTCGGGTACGATGATTAGTGATATTTGTCCTGATTTTCTACAGCGAGATGTCTTTGTTTGTGGCCCAAATGACTTTATGAATAACGCTAAATCGCTGTTAACGGATCTCGGTTTAGCGCCTGAACAATATGCGCAGGAAAGTTTTGTGGTTAATACGACCGAGGTTGAAGTAGATCAGAGCAGCGCGCGTTATATCGTGAAATTTTTAAAAAGCGCAATCGAAGTTGATATCACCGGCAGTAAAACCATCCTTGCTGCAGCAGAAGAAGCTGGTATTTATCCCGAATATAGTTGCTTAGCCGGTATTTGTGGCAGCTGTAATAGTCAATTGGTTAGTGGTGAGCTGCATGCGCCTAATGCAATGGCAATAGACACTGAGCAGCAGGGAAATGGAGAGTTTCTACCCTGTTGCAGTTATGCTCGCTCTGACTTAGAAGTGGACTTATAAGTTTGTACTGTAGCTAGTAAGTTGGCAACACTTGAGAGTAGGGCATAAGCAAGTATTGTGAGTGGCTTGTCATTTAAATTAAAAGAGCGGCTAAGATTAATCTTAGCCGCTCTTTTTAGTTCTTAAGCGCTTAATTTTTTCGCTGCTAGTCAATAACCAATAACCAATAACCAATAAGCAATATTCAATAATTAATGAGCAACTAAGAGTTTATGACTCTTCGGCGCTAGGCTTAATTTTCTTCTTCATCATTGGGAAGTGACCAACCTCAACAGCGTTTTCAAATGACTTATCGTCTTTCTTAGGCTTAACTTTCGTTTTATTGGCTGCGGTCTTTTTACCTGAATGCTTATTGGAACCTTGGCTGGACTTTTTAGCTACTTTCTTTGGTTTTACTGGCTTAATGCCTTTAAAACGCGCAACCATTGTTTCTATCTTATCGAAAGAGAAGGTCTTTTTAAGTAACAATTGGATCCGTTCAAGACTTTGCCAATCTCGGCTACTGACTAGTGAGATTGCAATACCAGTTTTACCGGCTCGACCGGTTCGGCCAATTCGGTGAATGTAATCTTCAGGGTGTTTTGGTAAATCAAAGTTAATCACGTGACTAACGTGTTTAATATCAAGACCACGGGCTGCAATGTCGGTTGCAACTAAGATTTTTATCGTGGTTCGCTTAAAATCATCCATGGTTTTGTTACGGATATTTTGGGCAAGATCGCCGTGCAGTGGCAGGGCTGATAAGCCATTATCACTGAGCAATTTGGCTAAACGATCACTGTCAGATTTAGTCGCGGTAAAAATCAAAATTTGTTCAAAAGGTGCTTTGGTTAACTCAAGTAACAACTTCTCTTTATGTTCAACATGATCGGCTAAATAAAGCTGCTGAGTAATCGACTGATGTTGGTCGGTGGAATGACCAATCTCAATGCGCTGGGCATTTTGCAATACCTCAACCGCTAAATTTGTAATTTGGGCGTCATCGATGGTTGCTGAAAATAACATGGTTTGACGATTACGGTGATCGGCACTGGCATTAATGGTCGTTAAATCGGCTGAAAAGCCAAGGTCTAACATTCGATCGGCTTCATCAAGTACCAGCACTTCCAAAGCATGTAATGCAATGTGGCGGTGTTTTAAATGATCTGCAAAACGACCGGGGGTTGCGATAATAATATCAGGTTCTTTACGTAAGACTTTGGCTTGATCATTGAACGATTCACCACCAACAATTAGGCTGGCACTAAGGCGACTGCCACTGGATAATTTTCTAAAATCGCTGTAAACCTGATTCGCTAATTCGCGAGTTGGTGCCAATATAAGTGCACGAGGATCGCGTTTTGAGAAAGCTTTTGTTCGCAACAACCTTTGCATAATTGGCAATAGAAAAGCGATTGTTTTTCCTGAACCAGTTTGCGAAGAAGCAAGAATATCTTTGCCAGCGATTGCCACTGGAATTGCCTGTTCTTGAACCGGGGTAGGTTGGTTAAAATCTAGGTGCTGTAACGCTGTGATGATCCGCTGATCTAAGCCAAAATTAGTGAAAGACAAAATGTATTCCGTAACAAAAATTAATTAACCGCTATTATAATTCGTTGTTTGCTTATCTACTAATTTTTTATCTTGCTTTAGTTCACTATTTCCCAGTTTAAGGCCAATCCGCTTTGCAATTATGGTGGCGGCTGATCATAAATCACTAGATAAGTCACTCTATAATAATAATGGGTTTTATATTATTGCTTGCCAAATGCCGTGATATAGCTGTTGCTGGTAAATAATGGCCGTGCTACATTCGTGATAACAGATTATTATTTAAGCATGTTATGAATCTACGTGAACGGATCAGCGATAAATTAGTTAAAAATTTGGATTCGGCGGTTAATCGGGTTAACGATAATTTACTGGCGGGTTTTCATTTACGAACTGGCCATTTTAATAGCGCTGGGATCCGGCGAATTAGCTATTATTTTTATTATCGGATTGGTGGTAGGAATGGCCGTCAGGTTAATTTTCTGATTGGTCGTGATGATACACTTTCAGCTGGTGAAGCCAGACGAATAGCTCAGCAAATTTATCCGTTAATCTTAGCGGGTAAAGATGTTAGACAAATGCAGTTCTATGCCCAAACGGATCAGCTAAAATTAAAACATTTTTGGCAGATGCAAGGTCGCGATTATTTTGCTAATAAATATAAAAGGTCCCAGGATGCAATACGTAATATTGAAAACTGGGTCCTGCCACATTTAGGCTCCGTGCCGCTAACAAAAATAGACCAGCGCTTGGTTGAATTACGTTTGGTAAAACGCTTACGTGATAACCAAAATACACTACGGATTGTGATTAGCCAATTAAAATCACTGCTAGTTTTAGCCGTTGAATGTGGCCTTATCGATGTCCAACCTATCGGGCATGTCGAATGTGGTATTACACCTAAGGTTCAACTCATAGATAATTCATCTGTGTTATCCGCAGCACAACTTAAAGGTTTGTATTATCGTGCTGGCCAACAATCTAAACCCTGCGCGGCATTGTATTGTTTGCGACTGCAAATTTTGACCGCTCAGTCTTTGGTCACTATTTGTCACGCTTATCGCCAAGATATCAACGGAAACAAGTGGTTGTTAAGGTCCAACAATGGTAAGTTATCGGGTAAAGAAATTCCAATCGTTGGACCCCTGAAACCACTTGTGAAAGAAATCCTAAAATTATTTCCTAAAACACGTAGTTTGTATTTATTCCCAGGGCGGTTGCGACATGTCGACGCTCATGCCTTGTGTAACGATTGGCCAATGGATTCAAGCGCATTAGCTAAGCAGCAACAACGCTTTATATGCTCGGTCCATAATATTAACATTACTCAAACTACGCTAGGAAAAACCATAGAACAGGCGATGTTAACACTAAATATTAATCCGCTTGCCGTCGCTTATTTGTTTAACCATACGTTAGCACCAAGCTTAACTTTACACCCGCAAGATCCCGCAATAGCCGAGGCTTTGGCATTATGGCATCAGGGTTAACTCGAGACGAAAAGAATTAAGATGAAACAAACAATATTAGATGAAATGCGAGTATTACCTACAATTGATCTTGAGCTTGAAATAAATCGTCGGGTTGATTTTATCAGCAAGCAACTCGTTAATAGTGGCGCAAAATCACTTGTATTAGGCATTAGTGGTGGAATTGACTCAACATTAACCGGTAAGTTGGCTCAACTGGCTATTGATAAACTCAATCATGGTCAGTCAGAGTCAGTTTATCAATTTTATGCCGTACGTCTGCCTTATGGTATTCAGCAAGATGAAGACGAAGCGCAACTGGCTATCGAGTTTATCTCGCCAAGCCATGCCATAACCGTCAATATTAAAAATGCAACTGAAAGCTTAGTTGATGACTGCGATCTTAATAAGATAGCCGTTAGTAACCAGGTCAATCGTGATTTTATTAAAGGTAACTTAAAAGCTAGAATGCGAATGTCTGCACAATATCATGTCGCAGGGTTGACCGCGGGCTTGGTTATTGGCACTGACCACTCTGCTGAAAATATTACGGGTTTTTATACTAAATTTGGCGATGGTGCTTGTGATCTTGCACCGCTGTTTGGTCTTAATAAACGTCAGGTCCGTGCCTTAGCAACTCAATTAGGTGCGCCGACATTATTAGTTAGCAAGGCACCCACTGCCGATTTAGAGTGTGATAAACCACAATTAACAGACGAAGAAGCGTTGGGCATTACCTACGATGAAATTGATGACTTTCTAGAAGGCAAGACGGTTAGGGCCGATATTGAAGCGCGCTTAATTGCTATTTATCAACGTACCCAACATAAACGTCAGGCTATTCCAACGATTTATGGTTGATATGATTAGCGTCGACAGCACCAAGCCTGTTGACGCTACTTTTGAAGCTAGTGACGCAATGGTAACTCTGTCGACGTTAAGCCCGCAGATTTGCGACTTAAAAAGAAATTGTTTTTGCTTTTTAGTCCGGATATTCGCCCTTTAGCATCATATTTTAGCTGGCCGGTCTTTTCTATAATGGTGTTGCCCGTAATCAATGCTTGTTCAATTGGGGCGTGCCAAGTAAATAATCGGGTGGTACCTCTATTCTTACCTGGTTCGTCATCAGTACGTTCACGGTCGATAATAATCCAATTATCCGTCATGATCACTGTAGAAGCTGGGATCTGCTTTTTACAATGTTTTTTCTCGGTGCCAATGCTAAACAAATCAGAATTATCGGTGAATTTCCCATGATGTAGCGTGCTGTTTTTAACCACTAAAGAGCCGCCACAAGGAAAATCAATGATTCGCGAATAACGACCGTTCAGCCCTATTATGTTACTGTTTTCTATTAATGTATTCGTGGCGCGACTCTTAAATAAATGGCCATTGCCAAATGCAGAGCGGATCGTACTGTTACGGAAAATCACCGAATCAATTTCGCCGGCATACAAACCATGACCAAGTCGGCGGTGTTTATTGTAACGGCCTGTATTTTCGATCAAACTATTGTCAACAATAATACCTCCACCACGGTTGTCTGTTAATATGCCGATAGCGGTGTTTTTAATCTGGGAATTGAGCAGTCGTAGGCGTACATTGGTGCCGGCAAACTTAATTCCTGCACAATTACCGTTGGTGCAATTTGCAGCTACTCCATCAGCGTTGAAGTTATTAATAATCACTTCGCATTCGTTGCAATTGATATTTATAATAGCTCTGCTGCGGCTTATTCCTCTGAGCGATACCCCCGCTAAATCAAGGTTAATGGACTTATTAATGTAGAGCCCTTGGCCGTAAATCCCTGGCTTGATCACTAGCTTATTGCCTGACTTGGCTTTTTTTATCATGTTGTTTAAATCAAGCGGGCTGTATTTTTCGGTCTTGACTGTCGGCGGAAAAAGCGCTGGTGTCTTTGGGTGTTTATAAATCCAAAAACCGGTTTTATGACTCGAAATACCGACAAATGCATCCTGTTTTTTTAAATAAACCCACTTACTGTATACCCTATAATCACCTTCAATTGGGCCATAATTACGCCAGTTAATCACTTGCCAGCCACGGTCGACAAACTTAGGATCTAATATTGCTATTTTTCCTGCGCCATTCCAACTAATTAGCTGACCTGATTTATCGATTGCAATCGATTTACCATTAGGCATATTGGTCACTAAGCGGTGAACTGACTTGCCCGTGATCGGATTAAACGCCAGCAATTTATTGCGGTGAAGCGACCATAACAGCTTATTGTTATCATCGTAGTGCATTACGCCATCACCATAACCTGCCTGGTTAGTCAAAATGTCACCGGGATTGATGGTTGCGTTTATCGGATCATAAATGATTGTGCGGGCAGAGGTCCCAATAATTAAGCGACCGTCGGCTAATTCAGCCGTTCGAGGATAGTTTGGTGACATGCCTTTCATTTGTTGCTTGCTGAAAACTTTCCGCCACGACAGTGGCGCTAAATTATTACGCGTTTTATTTATCGATGGATTAAACTCATACAGACCTCTGCCACGGCCCTCAGCAGCAGCGAAAATCAGCGGGCTATTTTTGTATTTATCCTCTTTATCTTCAAAACATGAGCCGCCAGCCGCGCCGTGTGATAATAAAAAGATTGTTTGGGTTTTTTGGCTAAATATAATGCCATCGTAGGTATGCGCGCTGCCGGGTTTCGTTGGGTTATCGCCACGCCAGCACAGCTTTCTGCCGGGCCTTTTCTTCAACTTATTGTAATCGCGTAACACATACAGCCGAGTTAATGGTGAGGGGTCAGTGATACGAGACCAGCGACCATCATTTAAGTTAAATTGATAAACCTCATTGCCACCATAATCAGCATGACCACCGCCCGTGAAATACATAATTCCAGCTTGTTCGTCAAATGCCGCACCATTCCAAGCCTTTAAGACTGATGATGGTCCGGTCGACATTCTAAGGCGGCGTTTGATATCTTTGGGCCATACCGATGAAATTGAGCGGTGCTTATTAGATGCAATAATTTCACACCAGCCCCCGGTACCTAACTTACTTAAACAGTCATTAAGGTTATTGCCAATTAATGTTTTGCGGGGTTGGTGTTGCTGCGTTGCGCTGACAATTTTGGTACTAGCATTAGCCGCAGCTTCGTGATTATAACTGACCAGTCCCGCAACAACGGCCATGAACAAGGTCAAGAGCGAAAAGGAATAGCCAGCTATTTTATTATTCATCAATTACTCCACAATTTTATGACTGTTTATCAATTTTTAACCGTGACGATTTAATGCGGGAACTTTATCGATGACGGCTTTAATAAATAGTTTAGCTGAGTAATAGCAATCGTATAAATTTAATGTAATTGGCTCTGTTAACCTTAAATGTAGCTAGCTTCACAACTAATTGAAAGTGTTGGTGTTTGATAAAGCAAGCTTGAGCAGCATGTTCTTACATGGATGTAAGGCATTAGGGCAATACATTAGGCCATGGACGGGCGTAATTAGAGTAACGCAGGAGCGGTTACCGAGCAGCTATTGCCGAGATGCTGGTCCAGAGCCTCGAACGTAGGTAGAACGCTTATGCCAGCGGCATGAGGAAGTCCGCCGAAGTCGTGATGGATTTACGGCGACTTGCTGTTCAAATGGCAACACTTTAGTACAACAGAGCTAATGTAATTGATACTGTAGTAGATGGTGGAATTATAATAACGGCTTAGCGATTGGTGATTGCTGAGCCGTTATTAATCAGTTTTAGATCCTATAGACGCTTAACGGGAGAAACGTTGTTGTTTGGCCATTAGGTCAATAAATGCTTGGAAAGGTAAATAAACACCATTTAGGCGTTGATAAGACTCATTATAGAACTTGAAATCACCATGACGGCTAATTTCAGCTATTTGCTGGGCTTGGTAAATAGCAAAATCGTCAGGTGCGCCAATATAAATAAGATCATTGGTTCTAGTACTTAATAAATCATTGCCAACACTGTAATCACTGGCAGGATTAGTACAACCAAAGCTATGTTTAAGTAATGTTGGCAGGACATCGTAGTGAGAGGTCAATTTACTAACTGTGCCACTGGCAGTATTGGGTAAAGCAATGATCAGCGGTACGTGCAGGTTCACTTTTGAATATTGGTTGGAACTATTATACAAAGAGGTTAAATCCATGCCTCTGTTGGCAGTGATAACAACGGTTGTCGTGGTCAAGTCGACCTGTGTAACAATGCTTTTCACTAACTTATCGATATAGCTCAATGAGCGAAGATATTGACGGGCTAATATGCGTTCTGGTGCCGATAAATTGGGTTGTTCAAGCATGACCTTTGGCATAAAACCAGCGGGCGAGTCTAATTCTTGACTTGAAAATAAAGTAATATTGGCATAAAAGCCGCCAGATAAAGCGTCACTTGAACTATCGTTCAGAAACTCGATTAGGTGAGTGGCTACAATCTGGTCGCGTTGCGCGACTTCTTGATTGTTGCCGCTATTTTTGTCACGGATAAATTCACGTGTAAAGCCATAAGCGCGTGCTTGCTGATTGAGTAGACTCGGCATCTGGTTGGCATTAAATATATGGCTATATTGCGCTGGCAGTCCAGTGTCGAGATTAAATTTTGCTAACCTAGGATTTAGGCTGGTTGAGATATGTTGGGTCGCCACGATGCTTTTTGCGGCAAAATCGGTTAAATACGGCATAACCTGTGGCGTTAATAGTTGCTGGTTTGCGGTGGCCAAATTAATGATTAATAAGTTATTGGCGGCATTAGCCCGACACTGTAATGGATGTAACGGGTAAGTAATAGTCGTTGGACTATTACTTAATGCCCGCTCTTGGCGCAAAGTAACATTAAATCCGTATTTATTGAGTAAACTGCGAGCCGTTGATGCATGGGACAAAGGAAAGGTGCGATCATAGTTTAACACCGGCTGGTAAAGCGTGGCATCGGCCCAGATATGGATAAGGTGGCTGATAAAGAATGCGACAAAAAATACGCTGGCGACTTTATTACCAATATGCCATTGCCTGATCACTGCCAAGCGTTTCCAAATAAGGTTGGCCAACGTTAGCTCGACGGTTAATAAGGCTAATAAAAATAGAGCAATGCTACTCCAGCCAATACTGCTATCTAAATTAAAGCCCTCGAGATCAAACACCAACAAATTTAAATGAATTTGATAATTTTGATAGACACTGCCATCAATCAGCAGGGCAACAATAGCCACAGTCGCAACAACAGCGCCAATAGCTCGCATGGCTTTGGACGATGGAAACAAAAATGTCAGCGGGAACAAAATCACAATGTAGCTGACAATACCGAGTAAGGCGAAATGTCCAGCGAGAGTAGATATGAGGTACACAATGCTAATGAACGTGTCGTCGACACTTTTGGCAAAAATATAGCGGGTTGACATCGCGATAGCTAAGACGATATTGGCAACCAAAAACCAGTGGCCCCAGCCTATTAAGCGCGACACTCTGTCTTTGTAAGAATTTCCAGTATCTATCATAACAACTCAAAAATTAAAAATAATCAGTAAATTATCACATGACGAGCTTGTTAGGGCAACAAGCGAACACCCTGTGGTGGAAAAATATTACAGGGTGTGGTTAATACAATTAGTGGCGGTTAGTGAAGGTCTACACTAATCGATGCACTTAGTGCATTTGCAAAGCTGGTTGCAACTTGTTTGCGCTGAGAAGGCGGCACATTCGTATTGATGATAGTCGTTGCGGCGTTACCTAATGCCATTAAGCTCAGATCTGCTTTAGCATTTTCATTGTCCAGTACGGTAAGCAATTGCATGATTAATTGTTCGACTTGTTCATTTGAATATTTTGATTTAACGGCCATAAAACTTATTTCTCTAGTAAAAGTGATGAGAGTTGGATCGATTGCGCTATTTAAATGTGCTTGCAAGGGCTTTTAGTGTTCACTAACACCGAGCTGAGACATTATTTTAAGCTAACGCAGTTACCAATCTTTAAAAACCAGCTTATAATACAGCAAATTTTTAGATTGGACTAATAACAAATGAGCGTATCGATCAAGCATATTATATTGCATCAAATTAATACTACCGCTGAAGGGGATGTTACTTTTTCTGCGCGAGACCAAGTGTTGTCGCCTACGCGAGATGTTGAGTTATTGGTCAGTGAATTGCACCGTATCTACAATAGTAAGCAAGGCAAAGGTTACGGTTATTTTATTGACGATGAAGAAGGACAGGGTGTTTTTGCTCGTTCATTGTCTGATTACTTAGATCAAGATAATGATTTTGTGGCATTTTCTCAACAAGCAATCCAATTGTTGCAAACTGAATTGTCGAAATATAACTTTGCAGAACAAGGTTATTTAATGCTGGCTAACTACAC
>Ga0209395_1000288_pt1 | contig 76886 bp, 67 predicted proteins | sample GOMGulsemesocosm_3_FD_184635 | JGI IMG/M metagenome (GOLD analysis project Ga0209395, IMG submission 184635) | Methane-oxidizing microbial communities from mesocosms in the Gulf of Mexico - GOM9D Gulf of Mexico (SPAdes) (version 2) | ecosystem: Environmental > Aquatic > Marine > Cold seeps...
AAGCTATCTGCACCAGCAACCATCGTAATTGCATGAGATGCAGTACGTGGAAGAATACGCTGGAAGTAGAAACGGGCAGTTTTAACTTTAGCGCCGTAGAAATCTTCTTCAGTCGTACCAGCAGCCAAGTTAGTCTGAGCAACTTTAGCCATTTTAGCCCACAAGAAAGCAAGCGTTACATAACCAGAGTACATTAGGTAATCAACAGAAGCTGAACCTACTTCATCACGGTTTTGCATAGAGGTCATGCCAACTTTCATTGTCAAATCGCCCCACTCTTTGTTCAAACGTGCCAATGGCTCGATGAACTCTTTCATGTCAGCGTTATCAGCGTTTTCTTTGCAGAAAGCGTGAACAAGCTTAGTGAACTGCTTCAAAGAAGCACCTTGAGTCATAAGAACCTTACGGCCTAATAAATCAAGCGCCTGAATGCCGGTAGTACCTTCATACAAGGTAGAGATACGAGCATCACGAACGATCTGCTCCATGCCCCATTCTGCGATGAAACCGTGGCCACCGAAAACCTGAACACCGTGGTTAGCAGACTCAAGACCAGACTCAGTCAAGAATGCTTTAGCGATTGGTGTTAGGAAGCCCAACATGTCATCAGCCGCTTTACGATCTTCTTCAGTTGCGCCGTTATGAACGATATCAGCGTTCATAGCCGTTAGATAAACTAGAGCACGACCACCTTCAGCGAACGCTTTCTGTGTAAGAAGCATCTTACGCACGTCTGGGTGAACGATAATTGGATCAGCTACTTTATCAGGCGCTTTGATACCTGTTAAAGAACGCATTGCTAAACGATCTTTAGCGTAGGCTAGAGCACCCTGGAAAGAACCTTCAGCAGAAGCAACGCCCTGTAGAGCAGTACCGATACGAGCCACGTTCATAAAGGTGAACATGCAGTTCAAGCCTTTGTTTTCAGGTCCGATCAAAAAGCCTTTAGCGCCATCGAAGTTCATTACGCAAGTAGCATTACCATGAATGCCCATCTTGTGTTCAATAGAACCACACTCAACCGCGTTACGATCGCCAACAGTACCGTCAGTATTCACGTTGAACTTAGGTACGATGAATAAAGAAATACCCTTAGTTCCTGCAGGAGCGCCAGGAAGACGTGCTAAAACAACATGAATAATGTTGCCAGCCATGTCGTGCTCACCCGCAGAGATAAAGATCTTAGTACCAGAAATGGCATAAGAACCGTCTGCATTTGGCTCAGCTTTAGTTTTCAAAATACCTAGATCAGAACCACAAGCTGGCTCAGTCAAGCACATAGTGCCTGTCCACTCACCAGAGATAAGCTGAGTAAGATATGTTTGCTTCTGTTCTTCAGTTCCCCAAGCTTCTAAAGTATTTTTAGCGCCGTGAGATAAACCAGGGTACATGCCCCAAGACCAGTTAGCCGTACCAACCATTTCAGAAACGATAGTTCCTAGAGACTCTGGTAAGCCTTGGCCGCCGTATTCAACGTCAGAAGACAAAGAAGCCCAACCGTTATCAACATATTGACGGTAAGCTTCTTTAAAACCAGTCGGCGTAGTAACAGAAGCATCTTCGTTACGAGTACAACCTTCGATATCACCACTACGGTTTATAGGCGCAAGAACGTTTTCACAGAATTTAGCACCTTCTGTAATGATCGCATCAACCATATCCGGAGTAGCAACGTCTGCGAACACAGGAAGACTTGCATAGTGAGCAGGAAAATCTAATAGCTCGTCAGTTACGAACTTCATTTCACGTAGTGGAACTTTATACTCTGGCATCAGGAAAGCCTCTTAGTCTTATGTTTATGAGCGGTAAAAACCGCTTATCGATTAACAACAGATAATTGCGATTACAATGTGAACAACTATCAAATTCAAACACTTGTTTGAAACATACGTTTACAGGCTTATTTTGTCAAGCCAGCTAAAGGAATAGCATAGAAAAAATTAAACCGTCGGCTGACCGTTTTAGGGGAGTTTTTGACTGAAGTCACGAAAGGCAGGCACTCTAACTAGACCACATCATCCAATAGCTGGCCGGTGGCATTAGTGACGTCATTTCGGCTAATCGCCAATAAGACCTCATTAATTTTAGCAATACGATTATTGAAGACTTGGAAATCTTCACTGTCGACATTGGCAGGTGAAGATACTCTTATATTCGAAGCTTCTTTTACAGGCTCGGAATTAAGTGGAGCATCCTTTTTCTCGTCAGAACTTTTTGCATCGCCATTGCCAGCACTGCCCGTCACGCGGCTTTCACTGACAATTTCAGCTCGTGCCTGATTTGCTTGCTGAGATGCGAGCGCGGCGACACGACGATCTTGCGTAGAAGGGTCGGCTGGGGCTAATGCAGCACGCTGAACCAGCTGCATTTTTTCTAGGGTGGCTCGCGGATTACCATTAATAGTACCGACATCGATAGGCACTTCGCCACCGACAGCATAACTCACACCATCGGGGCCGCGCTGATAACTATATTGAGCAGAACCTGCATGCTGCCCACCGACCGAACTATGCGCTTGTTCGTGGGCACGCACGACATCATCTCGCTGAGATAACTGACGAATAATATCAAGGTCTTGCTGCTGTTGCTGTTCCTGACGATGCTGAATCTGATCGCTTTCACGCTGAGCTTGATCATTTTTCGCCGTATTATTTTGGCTTTCTCTACCCGAGGCTTCACTTCTCGAGGCGTCATCTTGCGATATTTTTTGCCCAGTCTGTTGCGACCCATCAATACCACCAACATCGACGTCAGCAACTGCCCCCTTGGTAATGGCTGTATTTTGTGGTGGGGTTAATTTGGCTTGACCGCTATTTTCGGGGGCGAAATTAGGCTGAGGATGCTGCTCGGGGACTGGGCGCGATAAACGAATAGACGTTACCGCTTCAATAGGGGCAAAACGAGTAGAGCCTGCAGTTTCACCAGCTTGCGGCAATAGTCCACCTTGTGTCGGCGTTACCGGCAACACACTATTGGCTAACATACCTGCGCTGGTAGGAATTTGCATACTCTCTCTGACTACCTCTATTTCAATTTCATCAGCGCCTAGTGATACGCTTCTACACTAGGCTTCTATGTCTAATAACGAGCCGATTTGTTTGTCGGCCGCTTCCACTACCTTGGCATTCACCGCAACACCTTGCTCACCTTCTTTTAACTTCACTAGAGCATCGGTAACTTCGACGGTACCTTGGGTAGGACGTGCGGTTGTCGCCTCGACTACTTGCTGAGCGGCTTGCTTCACCTGGTCAGAACTTTGCTGAATGCCTGCAGTCGCAATGCTAAATGAAGAACCTGACGTTGAACCTAAATTCATATTCACCCCATCTTTATATTTCAGTATGCGCCATTACACTTTCACTATTCGCTGTATACATTTTAAACAGTGAAACGCAAAGAGGCCAGCTGTAAGCTGGCCTCTTTTAGACTGTATTGTTATATAGCCTGATTCTCATTAAAGCTTTATTAAATTGGCCGAATTAGGCGATTATTTAACCGCACTATAGAACATCTCACTTTCAACAGTCTGACCCAATTCAACTACAAGTAACTCATCAAGCTCTTTTGGCTGCTGCGTCACTTTGTGATCCGAGTTAATACCCAACTTACGGAACAATGCCTGATCTTTATTCGCCGCCGGATTAGGCGTGGTTAATAAGCACTCTCCATAGAAAATAGAGTTAGCACCGGCAAAGAAGCACATAGCCTGCATCTCTTCCGACATTTCTTCACGCCCAGCGCTTAACCGCACATGAGATTGCGGCATCATGATACGAGCAGCAGCAATGGTCCGAATAAATTCGAAAGGATCTAAATCTCCTTCAGTCTCTAGCGGCGTCCCTTCTACTTTAACCAATTGATTAATCGGTACTGAATCAGGGTGCTGAGGCAAGTTGGCGAGCTGACGCAATAAACCAATACGATCTGTTTCTTTTTCGCCCATACCAACAATACCACCAGAGCAAACCTTCATGCCCGAGTCACGAACATTTTGCAGCGTCTCCAAACGATCGGAATAAGTACGCGTAGTGATAATTTCGCCATAATATTCAGGAGACGTATCCAGGTTGTGATTGTAATAATCCAAACCCGCTTCTGCCAATTGCGAAGATTTTTCTTGATCGAGCATACCAAGCGTCATGCAGGTTTCCATACCCAGATTCTTAACGCCTTCGACCATCGCCACCACATAAGGCATATCTTTAGCACGCGGAGAACGCCAAGCGGCCCCCATGCAAAATCGATCAGAGCCCGCTGCTTTGGCTGCTTTGGCTTTTTCAATAACAGCTTTTACTTCCATCAGCTTTTCTTTTTCAAGCTTGGTATCGTAGCGAGCACTTTGCGGGCAATAAGCACAGTCTTCTGGACAGGCGCCGGTTTTAATCGATAACAAGGTACTGACCTGTACCTGATTCGGATCAAAGTTCTCACGGTGAACAGTTTGAGCTTTAAATAAAAGGTCGTTTAACGGCAAGGCAAAGAGCTCAGCCACTTCTTGCTGCTGCCAATTATGGCGCAATTTGTCGTCTAATTTACTCATTTGGCTCATACCTTTTACCTCAATCAGCTGTTAGAATCCTCATTAACTTGGATTACTGAACGCATAATAGCTAGACACATGGATTGGTCAACTTGGATGGATAAAAAGGTATACTCACGGTTAAAATTTGCACTACCAGCATTTTTAAATCGCACGTGCGAGCTGTGCTTAGAAACAAATCACGACGCTGGGTTTATATGCTCAAGCTGCGAAGATTCCCTGCCACAAGCAAAAAACCGTTGCCAGATGTGTGCTATTGCCATGGCGAATCAAGGCTACTGCGGACAATGCCTACATAAAAAACCCGCTTTCGATTATAGCCATAGCAGCTTCAGTTACGCCGCCCCTATCGACACCTGGTTGCAACGCTTGAAAAGCAAACGTCATACCGAGTGGGCACATAAACTTGCCAGCTTGATGATGTTAAGACAGCCCCATGATTTAGACAAAGTAGATGCGTTCACTTTTGTACCTTCAACCCGCTGGAGCTTAATGAAGCGTGGCTACAACCCTGCGGAGCTTATCGCTCGTGAACTAGGCAAGGCTCTCGATAAGCCTGTCATTGCTCAGCTCGCGACACGCAGCCATAGTCGCGAACAAAAAGACCTGAACCGCCACCAGCGCATCAGCAATGTTGGCCTGCATTTTCACCCTACGCGCAAAACACTTAACGGTGAACACATCATGTTGATTGATGATGTTATGACGACGGGCAGCACCGCTCACTCAATGGCACTGATTATTAAAAAGGCCGGCGCCAGTCAAGTAGGCATCTGGTGTTTAGCACGCACTCCCAAACATTAAGCACTTTCTAATTACTGCGATTCCTACCTAGCTCAGTTATACTGACGACGAATTAATTTCGTCTCCTTAATAATGTAGCGGCTAAAATGACCAGTACTGAAACGCCTTCTTTACACCCCTATCAAAGCCTTAGCCCAGATGCTGTTATCGATGCGGTAGAAAGCGTGGGTTTATTAACCGACATGTGCCAATACCCGCTTAATAGTTATGAAAATCGCGTCTACCAAGTTGGTATAGAAGAAGACGCACCGGTTATTGTGAAATTCTATCGTCCTAATCGCTGGTCTAAAAACGCAATATTAGAAGAGCACCAATTTCTCTTGGAGCTCGCTGAGGAAGATTTACCGGTTGTTGCCCCGCTTGAGTTCAATGGCAAAACCTTATTTGAATATAAAGACTTTTACTTTTCTATCTCCCCTCGTAAAAGCGGTCATTCACCTGAAATTGCCAATCGTGATCAGCTAGAATATTTAGGCCGCTGGCTAGCGCGCTTACATCAGGTCGGAAGAGACTACCGTTTTAAGCATCGACCTGTTTGGAATGGCCAAGCTGAACTCGGCAAGAGCCAAGATAAAACGATCATCGAGCATAGCTGTGAAACCGTTTTAAAATCAGGCTTATTGAATGATGACTTCCGCCCGGCTTATGAATCGCTATGCCGCGATCTTAATGAATTAGTAAAACAACAATTTCAGCCTGAACTGAGCGATACCTTACGTATTCATGGTGATTGCCATGTAGGCAACTTGTTATGGCGCGATGAACAACTCCACATGGTGGATTTTGATGATTGTGTGCAGGGCCCTGCGATGCAAGACATTTGGATGTTATTAAGTGGCGAGCGCGAAGAACAACTGCAGCAATTAGAAGCCATTCGTAATGGCTATGAAGTCTTTCAACCTTTCCCCTATCACCAATTAAAATGGATCGAATGTCTACGTACAATTCGTCTCATCAAGCATACCGCTTGGGTCGTAGAGCGCTGGTCTGACCCCGCATTTCCGCTCGCCTTCCCATGGTTTACGGGTGTGCGTTATTGGTCAGAGCACGTTTTGTCTTTGCGCGAACAATTAGCCGCCTTGCAAGAAGCACCGCTATACATCCCAAGTTAACGCTAACGAAAATTAACCATCATATCTGAGATAAATAAAAGGAATCTTTCATGAGAAAATTAATAATAACCAGCCTACTAACACTCGCGGCGCATCAAGCTATCGCGGATGAACAAACAACAGCGTCACAGTTGCCAGAAGGCCTCTATGTCGGTGCGGGTCTTAGCCACAACGATCTTGATTTTGGTTCAATTGCCAACGGGGCCAGTAATGAAACCGCTACCGGTCTGCAAGCTTTTGCCGGTTTGCCAATTACTAATTCCATCGAAGGCTTTGATACTTTTGCAGAAATTGGTTTTTTTCGCACCAGCGAGTTCGACTTTGGTGGCGGTAATAAAGAAAAAGTAAGCGGTGTTTCAGGATCTGTTGTGTTACAAAAAGATTTGAACGAAGTTGATCCTAACCTCTATGGCTTAGCTCGTATTGGCTTGGAGTTAGGCGATGATGATGGCATCTTCATGGGTATCGGTGCAGGATACCGCATCACACCTAAAGTAGACATTCGCGCAGAGTTTGTTAATAAAGATCTAATCTCTTCTTATCAAGCTAATGCACTGTTCCGTTTTTAATTTTCTAAGTATCAGTATTCGCTGTTTACTCGCGAAGCAGCTGCTCATCTAATCGAGTAGCTGCTGCATTTTATCAATCGTCATATCGGCCTGACACTCATTACTAGCATCAGTAATCGCTACTCCATGATTGTAGCCATAGGTTACGGCAACGGTTTTTACACCTGCTGCCTGCGCCGATTTAATATCCGAAATAGAATCACCAACCATAATAGCTTGCTGAGCACTCACCGATAAATTATCGAGAGCCGTCAGTACCGGTAAAGGATGGGGTTTCTTAAATTCTAAATCATCACCACACAAAACATCTGAAAAGTAATGGCCAATGTTTAAGGCTTTTAATAAAGGTAACGTAAACTGTCTTGGCTTATTAGTAATCAAACCCAGCTTTATATTCGCCGTAGTTAATGCCGACAAAACCGATAATACGCCGTCATATAACCCGCTTGCCGTGGTTAAGCGCTGAGCGTAAGCAAGCTCGAAAATAACGTAAGCTGAGCGATAGTATTCATCATCAGACTCAGCTTTAAATTGACTCTGATGCAGCACATCCCCGTCATCAGAATCCATCAGAGCACGCTTAACCAAAGAGCTCGTACCATTGCCCACCCAGCGGTTAACCTTAATTTCTCCTGCCGGCTCTTTGCCTAATGATTGCAACATAACATCAATCGCCGCCGCTAAATCGGGAACGCTATCAATTAAGGTACCATCAAGATCGAATAATACAGCCTCGATGGGCTGCGTATTTAACGCCGCCACCTTTCGAGCAAAGAGCGTATTAGGCAATACAAAGTTAGACATTGAGGATTTAGGGCCAGCAGAAATCGTCATCTGTTTTATTTCGCAAGTGCCAATTCAGCACGCATCTCATCGATCACGGCTTTGTAATCAGGCTTACCAAAAATAGCAGAACCGGCAACAAAAGTATCGGCACCGGCTTCGGCACAGGCACGGATATTTTCTACTTTAACGCCGCCATCAACTTCTAACCGAATATCAAAACCAGAGTCGTCAATCATCTTCCTAGCTTCTTTTAATTTCTCAAGCGTATGAGGAATAAACGACTGACCACCAAAGCCTGGATTCACCGACATCAACAAGACCATATCCAGTTTATCCATCACATGTGCCATATGGTGCAAAGGCGTTGCAGGATTAAATACCAAACCAGCTTTGCAACCTGCATCTTTAATGATCTGCAAACTGCGATCGATATGATGAGTGGCTTCTGGATGGAAGGTCACGTAGCTTGCACCCGCCTTGATAAAATCGGTAATCATGCCATCAACAGGCGACACCATTAAATGAACGTCAATTTCCGCCGTCACGCCATGCTTACGCAATGCCGCGCAGACCATTGGCCCAATGGTAAGATTCGGCACATAGTGATTATCCATCACATCAAAATGAACAATATCAGCACCAGCAGCTAATACATTATCAACTTCTTCCCCTAAACGAGCGAAATCAGCGGCTAAGATAGAAGGAGCAATTTTGTAATCAGGCATAAGAATCTCAATGTTGGATATCAGTTATGGACGCATTTTAGATGGAAAGACGCATAAAAGTAAGGAACATCTTTTGCTTATTAACTAGGCTATAAAGTAACTTAGATATCAACGATGCTTAAAAGACGTTCAGAAGGTCAAAATGCTCCTACTCGCTCACCATAGTTTCGCTTCAAAATTAGTAAGACTCACCACCTGCCTTACATTTTTGCATTGCTTACCCAGCTTATCTTGGGCTGTAGAAGACGAGTCTGATTCAGAAACACCCCGTTCAGAAGCACGAGATGCAGAAAATCCAGAAACTGAAGTCTCAGATTTACAAGCTTCAGATGCAGCAGATTCAGTAAAAACCAAAGCTGTAATTCACTACACTCCTGACATCCCGAAAAAACGGGCGCAGTCCCTCATCCAATATATGACCCTCATGCAGCGCCAAGACGAGGTTGTACAGTTATCGAGCCTATCCAATGCGAATGACACGGATATCGGCTTGGCAGAAGACTATTACGGCTTATTCTTAGCTGATGCCACCGGCAACCCTCAAGGTGGTGTCTTAATTCTGCATGATAGCCAACAGCATGGTCACTGGCCTGAAATTGTCGCACCCTTACGAGAATATTTACCTGAGCATGGCTGGACCACGCTCACCATTGAACTACCCGATACGCCAGCCCGCCTGCGTATTGCACGTGAAGATATCGTCGTTCAACCGCGATCGACAAACTCAACCACCGCTACTGACGAAAATGAGATAACCCCGGGTTTAGAGCCCATATCCACAGACCAAAATGGGGTACCCCTACTCACAGAAGAGGCCATTGATAACACCGGCCCCGACTTACAAGGGCAGCCAGCAGAATTAAAGAAGGATATCGCTGATGCGCCGATCGATGAAAGCCCCGAACCCGCCTTACCGAGACTGGCTAAACTACCCGATTTGGCTAATGAACCAATAACAGAGGCCAATACTGCGGAAGACACTCCCATTGACCCGCTAGAGCACTATCGGAAACAAAACCAGCAGCGCATATTCGCCGCGATGGAATATCTGCGTAGTAAAGGTCAATTCAATCTAGTCATCATTGGTTATGGCATTGGAGCCGCCTGGGCTATCGATTACCTTGCTAAACAAGAGAACGTCCAAGATGATAATAAAGGTCTCACACTGGTGACCATCGACGCGTTACCTAGCCGTCATAGCAGCATGATAATGAATGTGCAGTTGGAAAAACTGAAATTACCTTTTTTAGATTTGATACAACCCAGCAAAGGTTATGCACTTAAACTAGGTCGAACTCGCCAAGCTATAATGAATCGAAATAAAAACGAAGGCTATCAGCAAATTATCACCTCAAGCATGACCAGCTATCATGAAGATGAAAACCCGACCAACCGGCGAATTCGGGGTTGGTTAAAAACCAATGCCGGCGGTACTCTGGTAAAGATGAATCCCTAGCCTGCAATAACAAGTTTCTAGCCATGAACTAGTCTTAATTAAGCACTCAAACCCTTATACATATCAGGAATATCAATGCTTCGGTTGTACGGCCTAGCGCTCATCCTTTTCACCATGCCTAGCTTTGCAGGGCCTAAAGTACTGCTGCTTAACTCTTATCATGCCCAATACCAATGGACCCAAGCTAATAATCAAGGAATTCAACAGGTATTAAAATTTGAGATTGCTGATGAAGACCTATTTATAGAGTTTATGGATAGCCGACGCTTTATTGATGATAAAGCTCACTTAACGGCTTTAGTGAATCTCTATCGCCATAAATACAGCCAACTCAAACCAGACATTATCATCAGTACCGATGATTTTGCGTTAGATTTTCTCATTCAGTATCGAGATGAAATATTTCCCGGTACCCCTGTCGTTTTTAACGGTGTAAATTTCGACCCTACAAAAAAGCTGGCAAAACTCAATAACTTTGTCGGCATTCAAGAGGGCGATGCCATCGCAGAAAACCTCGAACTGATTACTCAATTACATAAAGATAAGATCGACGAGATCATTGTCTTATCCGATAAAAGTTCCCTTGGTATTTTATTTTCAAAAGAAGTATTAGCGTTAAAAACAAAATGGCGTCACCCTAAAATAAAGCTGACCCTGAAAGATGATTTTTCATTTGAGAAATTATTATATCAAGTTAATAATCTAGTCAAAAATAAAGCTGACAGTGAAGAGGAAAGCAAAGGTAAAGCCTATTTCATAAGCGCACTACACAAAGATAACCAGGGGCGTTATTTCTCATACGCTCACGATATTCCCATTTTAACGCGCTATAGCAAAGCACCTATCTATGGCATGTGGGGTACGCCGCTCATGGGATTAGGTATTGTTGGGGGTTACATGAACAACCCTAAATTACACGGTCAGAATACAGCCCGAATTGCATTGGACATATTATCAGGAAAAAATATTGAATCGATTGAAGAAAACGTTAGCGCTCAATTTTTTCCAATATTTGATAATCGACAGTTAGATAAATTTGACATCGAACCTAGTACTCTTCCCACCGTAAGTGAAATTATGTTTGTGCCTCAAACACTCTTCTCACGTTTTAAAAATACCATCGTTATTATCGTCTTCATCATATTCACTCTAGTCATTATCATCATACTGTTATCAGCACAGGTTCGCAGACGTAAGCAGGTAGAGAAGCAACTCGCCCAATTAAATAATGAACTGGAAGATAATATTGTGCAGCGGACCCTCGCACTAGAAAGCTCAAACCGCGCCTTACTAAAGCTTAATTCTCGCATGGAGAGCTTGGCCAATACCGATGATCTAACCTTGATACCGAATAGACGTCACGGGCATCGCATTCTCGATCGACTGAATTATGTCGAAGGCGAAGAGTATTGTATCGCCCTAATCGATATTGACCACTTTAAAAGCGTCAACGATCAACATGGTCACGATGTTGGCGATCAGGTTTTACAATTTATAAGCCATACGATTAGTCAATTCAGTCGTCCCGGAGATACTATCTGCCGCTGGGGTGGAGAAGAGTTTTTATTAATAATGCCTGCCACACAGATAGATCAGGCTTTAATAGCCTGTGAACGTATTCGTAAATTAATAGCATCCACCCCCATAGATCCAATTGAGTTCATCACGATCAGCATAGGCATTTCGGCTAAAAATCAATCGAGTACCATCAGCGAACTATTACGTCAATCTGATCTAGCACTCTACCAGGCAAAAAATCTAGGTCGCAATAAATGCATCACTTGGCATCCAGATACTGAGTCATTAAAACGCCCGACTGATTAACTGGTAAGGGTCCCCTCGCCCTAATACCGCAGACAATTCAGCCGCTGATAACCAAACATCATCACTGCGTCCTAGGCGACGTGCTAACTGCAGAGCAGCATGAGCCCAAGTACATTTATTGGCGAACAGCATACCTTCACTATCCAACGTTCCTCCCTGATTGATGTACCCCAGCGCCAAGGTTTTAGCCGGACCTAAATCCAATGGCCGACAACAAGATAAAATAGCCTCACCATGACCATGAAAAAAGAATAACCGCTGTTGAACTTTATTCGAAAATAGCGCGTATTGCAGCTGTTCATCCGCTTGCTGATCTTGCTCCCACTCATCTCTCGCCAAACGAAAACGGCCCGGTTCCAGCATATACACAAGACTGTGTGCTTGATTATTTAGGGTTAAGCGATCACTGAGTAATAACGCCTGCTGCAACTGAAAGCTGCCAAGCGCAATTATTTGAATCTCTGACTGACAATGGCCGCGCAAACAAATCGCGCCTTGCTCCACTAAATTTTGCGCTTGCTCGGGAGTTAACATCACCGGCACCTTAGATTTAGCGACCACTAGATTCCAAATTGATCCCATATCGCCATAACACGCTTTCAAGGTGGCCATTGCGCTATTGGCATCCGCAGGAAATACCACGCGCGCCATATCACTCATTTCATTTAATAAAGACTCACATAAAGTAGGATCTTGATGGCTCTGCTCATTCTTGCCATTTTCCCAAACATGCGACGTAGCCACCACCGGCAACGATAACCAGCCGGCGGGGTCAGCACTTTCTTTCTGATGACGTGAGAAGATTAACGCCTGCCGAATAGCGCCCAACATTTTCACCGCAAATGCCTCATACGATACCACCAGGTTTAAGCCTTTTCGATTGGCTAAGCAGGCAGAAATAACCGCTTCTTCATTGAGTGCGGTAATGACTTTACCGGTAATAGATTCGGCAATACCTTCTTCGGGCTTAGTCACTCGATGCTTTAATAACTCCAGCGTTTTGCCAAAGCGATTGGAACTCAGTTCATCGGGATTACCGACGCGGATACGCAATTTTGAATTCACCTCAGCCAGATCAACAAAGTAGTCATCCAGCCCCTGAGCGGGAGAGTAGTACTTGCCGACTTCCTGCCAACTCGGATCAGGACGCGTAACCGTAACTTCACTCGGGCAATAAGGCTTGATCGGTTGAATTAATAATTTTGCCGCCTGCTGCCATACTTCCTGAGTATTAAATAATGTTTGAGCGCCTTGATTGAATAACTCGCGTGCTTGCAGATCATGACGGGGATTATTGATTAACGGTAAGCCGTGCGCGGCATTGGTTCCGGCTCCCGGAAAACCAAATCCTTTTTCAGTTTCCGCAATGCAATAAGGTAAAGCAATAGGATACTCTGCCTGCCCTGATGCCACCTTTTCTGCGGCAGCTGATAACGCCGTTTCCATATGTAAGATGGCCCAAACAAAAGCCGCCGGATCACGCCCATCGATGCAGATGGGATCAAACCCTTGATGCGCTAAATGCTCAGCAAACCAAGCACTATCACCTTGCTGCGCGGTCATGGTGCGCTGATCAATACGGCGACCATTGGCAATCATAATCGGGCTGACTAAGCCGCTATCTTCTGCCCGCCACCAGCGCGCGGCCCAATCACTGCCTCTTTGCTCTTCAAAGGCGCCATCGCTTAAAAAAGCGACCAAGCGCTCTCCTGGCAGCGGTTGATGAACATAATGTAACGCGGCAAATCCTAAATAGCCGCCTTCGATACTTGCCCCCTTGGTATTCACATTCACATGACTGCCTAAAGGAGACGCAGGCTTACCCTTTGCGGAAACCTCATAACTATAAAATGCCCGCACAAACTCAGTCAGGCCTTGATCGGTTAACGGAAATTGTTGCTGCCGCTCTGTTTTAGCTTGGCCTGTTAATAACTGCAATGCATCAATGGCCGCGACACAATGACCTTGCCCCATCAACCAATCTCGATGCTGCCCCGTTAACGCATTCGCACCCAGAAAACCGGTGAAAGCAGGCACCATATTCAACGAGCCACCGGTATGCCCTTGCGGATCTTGTTTGAAATCATCACGGCTCAGTTCACGCCCATCAAGATAAATATACTTGCTATAAGTCATGTGCGCGACTAACCACATCGCTTGATTTGTCATCACGTCTAGCGCGCTCAAAAATTGATAAAAGCGCTCTAAACTTTCAATTTTATTTTCGCTTAATAAGCGTATCGCTAAATCCTTAATACGCTGCTGAGTTTGTTCATTATGATGAATAACTCCCCGCCCTTTCGCCCAAGCAGTGAAGCCGCTATCCGTCTTCATAACGAACCTCCTATTGATGACAGATTTTCACTTCGTTTTAGATAATTTCCTAATGGCGGTAAAGAGACTTCGACATAATGATCGCCGCAACGAATTTTATTTAACGAATGATAACGATGTAGGTGGGGATCGATGGTAATAATGGAATCAAAATACTCACTGATCCAAGTGGCCGCAGGCCGAGACGTAATACTTTCTCCTGCCTGAAACTTTTTATCCTGGCGCAGGTACGCTAAATAAGGCGCGACTAAGCAAATTGATTTAGCGCCTTGCTGCTTTGCCGCTTCTGCAAATAACATCAGGTCGATTATTTTTTCATTAGGCTGATGCAGCTGACAAAGCACAACTACTTCTTGCTGGTCGACATCGGATAGAATGTTTAAATACGATTCGCCATCAGGAAAGTGATGTAGCTCCAATTTATCAAGCATCACTATCTCATCATCTAACACATTTACCGACAAGGTTGAGACAAGTTTTTCGGCTGCCGATAAGTGACCATCCAAAGAGAAGACTAACATTATAAAATTTCCTTATTTATTTGAATCGCTTCCGGGTGCGAATAATAAAACTGCAAGGCATAATCTAATTCACCCTGAGCTTGGGCATGCAAAGTTAATAATGCCTGTCCCTGTTCTACTTTATCGCCAAGACGCACCCGCATTTCTATGCCTGCTAACGGCGCATTCGGTGCACCTGATAAACTCGCGAGTTTGGCAATAAAGCGAATATTGAAATAGCTCACGATACCCGCGCCTTCTGCATAGAGTGTCTGCTTAAATTCAGCATGACCGGGTTCAGTGAAACCGCCCTGAGCCTGACAAATCTCTATGAATTTGTCATACGCCTGGCCTGATATCAGTGTTTCTTGTGCGCGCTGATAACAGCGACTTAGATTATTTAAACCCTCAATTTCTGCCATGCTCAATAACTTAGCGGCCAACTGTAATGAGCGTTCAATTAAATCGTCAGGAGCATTTTTTTTATTGCGCAGTACCGCCAATATATCATGAGCTTCTAACGCAGGGCCAATACCCCGACCCACAGGCTGATTGCCATCGGTGATCATCGTTTCGACGTACAAGCCTAATGCTTCCCCCGTCGCGACGAGGTGATGACTTAATTTTTCGGCCGCGACATGCGTCCTCACTTTTGCACTCGGCCCCACCGGTATATCAATTAAAACGTGAGTGGATCCTGCCGCCACTTTCTTAGAAATAACCGAAGCCACTAACTGACCTTCACTGTCCAGATCCAAGGCGCGCTCGATACGAATTATAATATCGTCAATCGGGCTCAGACTAACAGCCCCCCCCCATGCCAAACATGCACCATGGCGTTCAACCACTGCATGCATTTTGTTAAATGACAAGGCAACGGGAGCCATAGTTTCCATGGTATCGGCGGTACCCGCCGGTGACGTAATGGCACGACTCGATGTTTTCGGCATGACCAAACCATTCGCTGCAATGATGGCCGTGACGATCGGTGTTGTTCTATTACCGGGCAGACCTCCGACACAATGTTTATCCAATACCCTAGCCTGAGGCCAAGCAAACTTTTGTCCACTATTGACCATGGCTTGCGTAAGAAAAATGGTTTCCTCTAATGACAATCGGTCGTCAGCACAGGCTGCGACAAAGGCCGCCAGTTGCACGTCGCTGTAGTTGCCATTATTAATGTCTGTCACTATGTTTTCAGCACTGATAGCCGTCAAAGGCTCACCATAGAGCTTGCCTCGTACCGCTGACATAGAATCAACCGCAGGGGCATGACTAAATTGCACAACATCGCCCTCTTCTGCCCCTAACATACACCAAGCGACATCAGACAGGCCGGCTTGTTGATGAGAAAGAAAATCTTCCGAGACTGTAATCAAGGTGGCCGTAATGGATTTTCTCTCGCAACAAACCTTCACTCGCGTCATCGCATTAAATCCTTCCGAGCGACATACGTGACAGTCTTTACGCATAAAAACAACGGCGTGCTGATAGGTATCAATACCGATTTTTGTTAAATATAAAAAGTTGTCGTGCATAAACCCACCCTATAACCATTGCTTTATAACCACTAGCAATCGCTAAACTGTATTCAATTTCCCAGCTTAGCCATAGCGGGAAAATATTGCCTTGTGTTAAATCAAGGTTCTATCCTGTTAGTTATTTTCATCCGTATTTTTTTATGCTGAATAGTTAGCCGCTGAATGTATAAGGGCAGAATTTATTGAGGCGATTGCGTTATAATCAGCATCACTTCAACGATTCGATTATAACTATGAAAAATATTCCACTGGCATTAAATCGTTGCATTCAAAAAATGCTTTCTGATGCTCGCCTTAGCGAACAAGTTTTACCTCAGTGCCCAGAGATCAAACTATGGTTAGTGGATCCCCTACCCATGCAGCGTCACTTTAGCCAAGACGAAATTTTAGCCATACAAGCTTATCCAGCCTACTGGGCATTTTGTTGGGCCAGCGGCCAAGTATTAGCACGCCATATTATTGATAATCCTGAATTGGTGCGTAACAAAAGAGTAATGGACTTTGGGGCAGGCTCTGGCGTGGTCGCCATTGCGGCAATGATGGCAGGAGCAAAGCAGGTCATTGCCTGCGATATTGATCCTGACGCCCTGCTGTCTTGCCAAGAAAATGCCAAACTCAATAATGTCGAATTTGAACTCCATGGCGACCTATTCGAATTTAACCAAGAGATTGATTTATTAATTGCAGCGGATGTTTTATACGATAAAGCGAATCTACCCTTATTAGAGGTATTTCTTAAAAAAGCCCCTGCAGTATTGGTCGCTGACTCGCGGGTAAAAAACTTCGACTTTCCACCGTATCAAGCCATCGGCCAAGTTGATTCTTTCACCGTTCCAGATCTTGACGAACTGGATGAATTTCGTTTAGTGAATCTTTACCAAGCGAATCGTGATTAATAGCCGCATATAAGAGGCGTATATAAGAAACGTTTAATAGATCAAAGGCGTCTCTAAAAAGATAATGTATCCATTCATAAATAGCGTGATTAAGACTATGATGAATATATGCAAGATTGATCGGTTCTCCAAGTCTTGCAATACTTATGTCGCTCTAAATATGTTTATGTCGTTATCGATTAACGATGAGTTTAATACTTGTTACATGGGAAGCAGCAATGGCACCAATATCATCCGCGGGTAGTTTAACAATACCTGCAACCCAGCCGCCTCGTAGTCAAGCTGAGCGTTCTGCTCCAGCTGCTAAAATTGAGGAAACGGCTCAACAAGAAAAACAGCTTCAACGGGTTAGTGATGAACAAGGCCGCAGGTCTTCTGAGCAAGTAAAAGCGACAGCTGAAAACTCAGCGCCATCTTCAGTGGCGCAAGCAGACAATGATAAATCTGCTGGAGAGCAGCAAAAAATTGAGGCCGCACAGCAAGAGGCACAAAGAGCTGAATTTGATCAGCAAGCTGGCAATGTCCGCAAAGCAGAGCCTAACGATGTGCGACCTCCTTCTAATTCTGAACCCGATCCCTCTGATTCCAATTCCAATGAAGCGGTTAGAGCCGAGCCAATACCCGCAGAAAACCCAGCCATTGATACTTTCACTCAATTACAGAATATCAACAACCCTCCCCGCCAAGGCCAAGAGATCAATCAATTCGCCTAATTTGGCCCAAGATTACCTAGACTTTTTCTAAAACCGAATTGATTTCAGGCTAAATTAAGCCTTAAAGCTGACGAACCTTCTAGTAACATTTCATTACACTATTTGCTGTTTTGTAATCAAGTTTATCCGTATGATGCAGGCCTGTCACAACGTTTAATTTCTCGTGACCGTATTGAATTTGACTCTATAGCAATAAGAAATGAGCCATCATGAGCCTAAAAATTTGTAACATCCCCAACGATAAAGACAACCGTCGATCTAAGTTTGTGGGAACGATTAAGTGCCAATTCAAGCTCGCAGGGCTCGTGCGCACCGATACAGAAGCTAAGCGTCAGACTATTGAAAAACGCCTTAGCCAACGCTTCAAAGACATGAATATTTTTTGTTCTGCATTAAAATCGGCGTTATCCGTTAGTATTAATAAAGAAACAGAATATGTGCATTTTATCGTTGATATGAAAATTTATTATATTAACGAAAGCGAAAATGCAGAACTCGCTGCTGCCCGTTGGTTTGCCAAGGTGGGCCGAGTGATACCCAAAATAGTGTTAGGCAGCTCTACTTGGGCAGCGGAGTATGCAGGACTCAGTACCAACATTATTCCCTCTTATTTATTTGCCTTAGAAGACGCATTAGGGCTCATAGAAGAAGAAAAAGCCTCAGCTTGATAACCAAAATGTCACCGGGCCATCATTAATTAAAGCGACTTGCATATCGGCACCAAACTGACCGGTACCGACAGATATTTTCTGGCTCTTAGCTTTAGTAACAAACTCTTCATAGAGTGCTTCGGCTAATGCTGGGGCTGCTGCGGTAGAGAAGCCAGGGCGTAACCCCTTTTTAGTCTCCGCTGCTAAAGTAAACTGTGAAACAATTAATAAACTGCCTTCAACTTGCTGAACATTTAAATTCATTTTGTCATCCACATCAGCAAAAATTCGATAATGGCTAACCTTGTGCAATAGCTTGTCCACATCAAGGGAACTATCATTTTTTTCAATACCGAGTAAGACTACTAGCCCGTGATCAATTGCCGAAATGGTTTCCCCTTCAACCTTAATACTCGCTTCCGTTACTCTTTGAATTAACGCTTTCATTCTTTACTCAATCATAAATCAGATTATATTTAAGCGGCTTACTCTGCGATCTATAAAGAAGATTGAGTTTGCCTGCTTGTACTGTCATTATAAGCAATGAATAAAAAAATACTCACTTGCGGATTAAGTATCTTACTTCTCTGCCTGCCTTTGTCGGCAAATGCTACCGAAGTTTTCATCACCATTGATGAAAATGGCAACCGTATATTCTCTGATACCCCCAGTAAAAAGTCCCGTACTCATAAAATTAAAGAGATCAGTATTATTCCGGCGATAAAGGTCACTAAAACAACCGCCACGGCAATTGATGATAAAGACTTAAGTACAACCTACCAACAACTCACTATCATAAGCCCAATGACGGAAAGTAATATTGGCCGAGAGAAACTGGGGAATTTCATCATTTCTGCACAATCAGACCCCGTGCTATCCCCTACTGATGAAGCGGTACTCTTATTTGATGGTAAAGAAATAAGCGCAGGCAAACAAATGAACTGGCAAATTAACAGTGCCGATCGTGGTGCCCACAGCCTTCAAGTCATAATCCGCAATCAGAATAATCAAAAACAAAAAATCGGCAGCCCCCTCATCACCGTATACGTCAAACGCTAACACTCGCCCCGGCGCACCAAAACAATGCAATTTAAACAACCAAAGCACTAGTTTAGTGCGCCTATATTATTCTATACTCTAATTCTGTTCAATTTCAGGCTATAATTCCCAAGTAAGGCATCAGATGCGTGCATACTCTATAGTGGTTTGCTTTTTGCATTAGCAATGGGATTAACCACTGTTAAGGTTGAACAAAGGAAAAGGTTTATTAATGATTGCATCGGCAGTACTCAACCAACAGTTACTAGAATACCTAAATACTGGCATTTTATTGCTCGATGTCGACCTGTCTGTCATCTATATGAACCCAGCCGCGGAAGTACTTCTGCAAGTCAGTGGACGTCAGGGCCTAGGTGAACATTTTTATGACCTTGCTTGGGAATCTGATGCCGATCGCGAAGCACTACAAAGTTCTGTCAGTACCGGCTACACCTTTACTAAGCGTGAAACCGAGATTGTATTGCACAATACTCAAAGCATTACCGTCGACTATAGCGTCAGCCCAATTGTTCACCCTGAAAGTCGTACCCCGTGTTTATTGATTGAAATTCAAGGGCGAGATCGCTTAATGCGGATTTCTCGGGAAGAGCAAATTCTCGCCAAGCAAGAAACTACCCGTGAACTGGTACGTGGCATGGCTCACGAAATTAAAAATCCCCTCGGTGGTATTCGCGGTGCCGCACAATTATTATCCCGTGCCCTGCCTGACGCATCACTCGATGAATATACCAACATTATTATCGAAGAAGCCGATCGCTTACGAGATTTAGTCGATCGCCTGTTAGGCTCGCACCAGCTACCAAAACAAGAAGCTACCAATATTCACGAAGTATTAGAGCGCGTATGTCAGTTAATTCAAGTCGATGAGCTTGGCGATATAAAAATCATTCGCGATTATGATCCTTCTATTCCAGAATTTATTGGCGACAAGTCTCAATTGATTCAAGCCATTCTCAATATATGCCGCAATGCCGTTCAAGCCATGGTTGAGGCTCATATTGAACAACCAACACTGTCATTGAAAACAAGAACCAAAAGCCAATTTACGATTGGCCACCATCGTCATCGGTTAGTCGCGCATATCTCTATTGAAGATAATGGCCCAGGCATTCCAGAAAATATAAAAGAGAATTTGTTTTACCCCATGGTCAGTGGTCGTGCCGAAGGTACGGGACTGGGTCTGTCGATTGCACAAACCTTGATAAACCAGCATGAAGGGATTATCGAATATGAAAGCGCAGCAGGCCGAACTGAATTCTCCATCTATTTACCTCTTAAACACTGTTAGGACTGATCAATATGAATACTGTATGGATTATTGATGATGATAAATCAATTCGCTGGGTGCTGGAAAAGGCGCTAGAGCAAGCCAATATTCCTTGCAGAATATTTGATAGCGCTGAGTCCATTATGGGTTTATTAGCCAAAGAAAAACCGGCTGCAATCATGACGGATATCCGCATGCCTGGCATTGATGGTTTAACCTTGCTATCTCAGGTTAATGAAGCCTACCCTGAGCTGCCTGTCATCATTATGACAGCGCACTCCGATCTTGATAGTGCAGTCGCCTCTTATCAAAGTGGCGCGTTTGAATATCTACCAAAGCCATTTGATGTCGATGATGCCATCACCTTAATTCAACGTGCAATGGCTCATTACGAAGAACAACAAGCCACCACGAGTACCGTTGAAGAGTTACCCAATGATACTGAGATCATCGGTGAAGCTCCTGCGATGCAGGAAGTTTTCCGTGCTATTGGCCGCTTATCGCAATCGAACATTACTGTTCTAATTAATGGTGAGTCAGGTACCGGTAAAGAACTAGTCGCTCACGCTTTGCATAAACACAGCCCTCGGGCGAGCGAAAGTTTTATCGCCTTGAATATGGCAGCGATTCCAAAAGACTTAATCGAATCCGAATTATTTGGTCACGAAAAAGGCTCTTTTACGGGGGCTGGCGGTTTACGCCGCGGGCGTTTTGAACAAGCAAACGGCGGCACCTTATTTCTCGATGAAATTGGTGACATGCCTGCCGATACGCAAACCCGTTTATTACGCGTTTTAGCCGACAGTGAATTCTATCGCGTTGGCGGTACGACCCCCGTTAAAGTCGATGTCCGTATTATTGCTGCAACGCACCAAAACTTAGAAAGTTTGGTAAAAGAAGGACGCTTCCGCGAAGATTTATTCCATCGCCTCAACGTTATTCGTATTCATATCCCTCGTCTTGCTGATCGTCGAGAAGATATTCCACGCCTGTTAAAACACTTCTTAAACTCTGCTGCCGAAGAGCTCGATGTAGAAGTGAAAACTCTAAAGCCAGAAACTTCTGATTATTTGTCCAAGCTAGATTGGCCAGGTAACGTGCGCCAGTTGGAAAATACCTGCCGTTGGATTACCGTTATGGCATCGGGGCGCGAGGTTCATATTAATGATCTTCCACCTGAGCTATTAGATCAAGAAGCGGTGGTGCCTGCATCGGGTAATTGGGAACAGGCTCTGCAATATTGGGCCGACCAGCAACTCACTCAAGGCACTCCTGCTTTACTGGATGTTGCAGTACCACTGTTTGAACGCATCATGATAGAAACGGCGCTTAAGCATACCGCAGGCCGTCGTCGTGACGCTGCCGTCTTATTGGGCTGGGGTCGCAATACTTTAACGCGTAAGATTAAAGAGCTGCACATGGATGCCGACGAGCAGCATGAAGACGAAGAAACTGAAGCCTAATTCGCTAAAATAAAAGCGCGCCTCAAGGCGTGCTAGCGTACAACTTCACGCCAATAAATCATGCGGTCATTTCCTCGAAATTGGCCGAATGTTATTTTCCCTTGTGGATTATCAGCATAATCACCATCGCCATCATTCTCTGTATTTAACCAAGGAAAATACGTACGAGTGTCATACTGGTAAATAACTGAACCCTCATTACCAAGGCCCGCTGCGCTGAAACTAAACTCTGCTAAACCTGCTGCCACATTAATACCGCTACTCAAGCTAGGCGTGGTTTCGCCTGTGGCTAAATTATCAGTCCACGAAAGGGCAACGGGCAAAAAGCGGGGTTCAGTTGCCACTAATCCAGTGCAATTATCGTCTGTATTTAAAACAAACTCTGTTTCATTATAGTATTCCGCTTGAGCTGGCATATCTAAAGAAAATACTTCAGGACCAAAGACATTACTCAGTTTTAGCTGACCAAAACGAAGATCTAAATCATCGATAATATCGAGGCGCTCAGCATCACATGCAACCAGCAAGGAACAATCTGAACTGGTGGTTGCATTCATATTTAAGTTATTCAGGGTGCGGCCTTCATCATTATCACTGAGCTGAATACCAATTTGAAGATTCTGATAGGGCCCATCGGGTAGCCCTGAAACCGCTCGTGAAAAACTGCCTATTTCAGAATAATTGTATTCACCAGCCACCCAGTTATTAGAACTAATAATGGGGTCAAAACCAGTTAACCTGCCGCCATAAGCTCCGCCGTCATTATTATTTTCGGCAACAATGTCGATATGAATACTCGGATCCATTCTCACAAAAGCCCCCTCATAATACTGTGTTTTCGAACCTGCTTCATTGCGTGCTTGTACCCTATAAACAATCTCAACCTCAGGCTGCCCCATATAACTAAAGGCCCCACAACTTTCAATAAGATCTGATGATACTAGGGTAAAGTGATCAGGATAAAAACGGCCAACGTTCGATTGATATCCTAAAATATTTGCACCACTGACGGATAAATAATTATTTAATCTGACATCAATATCGATGATACCGACTTCACTCCAACTCAGGGAAATCGCAGGGTTCGTTATTCCGGCAATGAAAAATCCTTCACTTGCTGACGTTTTAATCGCTGTCGCACTCAACATTCCCGAAGTACCCGATGACGGTGAATTTAATACATGAGTTATCTCGAAGTCTTGTGCGCTCAGCTCTTGCCCAAAATTAAGCGTGACTGAGTTGTTGCTAACATCACTGCCTGCATCAGGTACACCATCATTATTAGCATCATCAGTAGATTGCCAATTCACTGGGCGAATAGTCATTGGAAAAGCGCTACCCGCACTGACAAATGGATTTCCACTGGCATCGGCTGCAAAGTAATCACCCGTCGGAGGAATCTCTAAATCTAAATTCAAAGCAAACGCAAAAGGCTTAACGATAAATTCATTGCTGCTTCCTGTCAGAGTAAAAGCAGGATTAGGACTCGATTCAGGAACCAGTAAATTAGCATGTAATTGAATTTTTCCTGCGTCGGGAAAAGTAAAAGAAAAAGGCGCGCTGCCTGAACTATTAAAGAACATATCCAAATTTGTATAAGCGGGGCCAGTACTCGCAGCCGTGCCTGTTATATTTTTGACTTCATCAGCAATGACTGCAAGCTGTGCAGTGCTGCAAGAATTAGGATCGATGCAGCTATAAGCAAAGCTCACTGTTTGAGGTCCAGTAAGTCCTGCCTCACAGGCCCCTGTATCAGTATTGGTTCTTATCGAACGCAAGACTAAGCTTTGGCTATCGGGGGCTACTAGCGAAGATTTCCCTGATATCTGAGTATTAATCGGGATCAATCCCGTATGACTCCCATCGGCATAGAAGCGAAAAGCAGCATCTAAAAATGATAGCCGCGGGTCTTCGCCAGTGCCTTCGACATCCGTAAAACTACCGTCGGTTACATCAATATCAACATTGAGTAACTCCGTCGTTTGTTGTAAATAAAGACTGGTACTGGATGTTCCTGTCAGCATCGTTGCGGGAGAAGTCACTATGCCGCTAATGGCTGGTATTGTCGTCACAGCAATGCTGGTATCACTTAAGACATTGATCACATCATGATTGATGTCGTGAGCAGTAATCGTGACTTCAGAGCCTTCACAGGTCAAACCCGGACTGGTATGAGAAATGTCGTAATGATCAACAATAGAAAAGGTTTGTATCGGTTGCGCTGCACATATTTTTAGGTCACCCATCTCATGAATATTCGATGAGCCACCGGTTGAGCCCGTAAAAGAAACTACCCAGTTTTCGGGCACTGCCGCCTGAGAAGCGTTGAGCGCAAAAATGTTGAACTCAGAGATTAATGTATTATAACCCGAGCCGGTATCTCTCTGAACACTCACCGTAGCCACCCCTCCACCCGCTGTATGGTCAATAATTATCTTATAGCGGTGACCCGGATTGGCAGTATTTCCACTGTGATCGACTCCTGGGGACAAACTATTAGTGCCGGTTAAGAACGGATAACCTGTCGTACCTGAGCCCGATCCCCTTAAGGAAATACTGTCCCTTATTCGACTTCCACCACCGCCATCTCGTCCTTCGCCCGATGTGGAGAAGTTACCGTATTCATCAATACCCACCCCAAGCCAGCCGCCCGAAAAGCCATTGATTCCCGTCTTTTGGGCATAACCTAAAGAACCACCAAAAGCACCTGCGGAGGGCGCTATGGATGCATCTGAAAAGTTGACTGCGATGCCATCAGCACCATTGCCTGCATAACCATAATAATCAAACTCAATTTCAATACGATTTTCAGCACCAGGAAATTGATTGAGTAGCGTCGCCACCGTTGATACGTCACTGGAATTATCGGTTAACCGTAAACGTCCATTCGAAACAATGGTCGGATCCCCAAATGTTCCGCTACTATTTCCCACGGACCAACTGTCTGATAACTCTCCTGGGCCAGCAAAGTTATCGGTAATACAATTAAGATCACAAGATAATACAAAACCATCACTGCTATTGGCAGCAATCAAGTTCCCATCGAGGTCTTTTACATTGTTCACAATCAGCGTATAGGGAGTCATATCACTCATATCACTGACGAGTGTCAACGTCACTGAATCAGATGAGAGCGATGCCGCCGACACCGCAATAGGATTAGAAGCCGCATTAATTAAAGAATAATTTGTTATATTTTCGGCACTGGCAGCCTCGAGATTCTCCGAAAACTGTACGACTAAACTATTTAGCACAGTACAACTCGTGCTTATGGTATTAATAACTGGGGCAGAGGCTCCTTCATTTAAAGCAAGGGATAACCCTATAGCATCATCATTTACACCGCCACCATTTGCATTAGCGGTTCCAATATTAATACCTGTGTCTCCTGCTGAAGCTCGTAATTCATATGCAGACATCACAGTTAAACCATTCCCTGACCCTCCTGTTTCTAAATCATAAACTTCATTCATCCCTGCCTTAGGAGTAAACTGCTTATTCCCCGCCTCTAAAGCATAAAACGTGACTAACATAGAGTTAGGATTGGTAATGTTTATAGCAGGGGCAACGACTTGGTTATTAGACATTCCATCTTGAGATGAAAATACATCGATGGGACTTATCTCGTCGACACCACGATAGGCTTGTATACCGAGAATATGACGGCGAGAGTCACCCCAACTCCAGCTATAACTCGCCCCTAAATCGGCGGCTTGGACAATTTTATAATACACCGATTGAAAGACATCATCGTCCCTTTCCTGGTTGCCTATTTGTATCCATCCACTCGGCTCATTGATTGCATCACTACCTCCGGCATTACGAATAACGACTTGAGTAATCAGAATATCATTCAGCTGAATATTAGCGGGAACCGAAATAGTACGGCTTGAAGAATTTCCACTTGCCGTACTAGATCCTTCATCGGTTATGAATGAGTGTGCATAAAAAGAAATCAATAAACTGATAAGAAAGAGAAACTTTAGTATGTAAAAATAAAGTGCTTTAATCATTTCAATCGCACCTCGACCGTTCTTTCAGCATTAGCACTATCACAACGACCAATACTAACCAGAGTACAAAAAGTCTCGCTGTTTGCAATAAAACTGGTACAACTCGTTATAGCGCTACATTGATTTAAACCCGCCACAGTAAAATCATACGTGATACTTTCAGTTGCTCCGCAAGCACAAGGATCTGCAGAGAGTACTGCCTGCACTCTTAATTGCGCACCACTTTCCGCCGCATAAAATGCCCGCACCGATAATAAATTTTGAGTGTACGACTGGCTACTCACTTCACCTAGACGATTTACAGCCACCGCAATTAAACTCATAATAGTGATAATAAACAGCGCCACAGGTAAACCAAGACCTTGCTGTTTTGAGTGTTTTGAAATGCTTTGTCTATTCTTGATTATGCTAAGGAACATTTCGTAACTGCACCTCTTGGCTCATATCCACAATCTCATTAGGCGACCCCGGCCTCTCTATAATCAGACTCATTCGAACGACAGCATTACGTTGCAACTGCGCAGGTAAAAGATTGAATGATAAACTATTCACTCTTAATGAATCCGCTATTAATAAACGATTATTGCCAGACGTCGGAATACTGGTACTGCTATCAAGATGAAAACCATAATTTTGATAGCGCCATAAACGGCCAACAGAGTCTTCACAAAAACTAATCGGCCGGCTGACTAAAAAAAATCGTTTACGAGGTGACTCTGTAGGGAATCGATAAGTACTGACACCACCAAAAGTAATGGTTTGCAGTCCAGGGCTGGGGAAATCAACAGGACCAACAGTCACCGCGCTGGACGAAATTGATTGACCAGAACTATAAACAGAAATAAAACTATTAGGATATACCGCAACATAACTCGGTTCGATACCTACCGCAGAAGGAAATTTAATCGCATTGAAGCTTGTCGCAGCCGCGGCTGTTGGAATTGATACATACTCACTGCTGTGCATAATAGGCACCAGCTCTAAGCAAGAATTACCACTGTCTTCAAACGTACGTACACTATTGGGCAGTGCGCGGCGAACCTCTCTTAATACTTTTTCTATGGCGATGGTCGCACTGCTTGCGAGTGCTTGTCGTTCTGCACTATCGACTAAGCCTTGGGCTGAGTTCGAAATAAAGCGCACGCTGCCTGTGGATAAAATACCGAGTACGACAATAACCATCACTAACTCAACCAGCGTAAAGGCTGCACTCTTTTTTATAGATAACATATTCAGTTTATTAAAGGTCGCCATTATAAATCCGCCCGTAAAACTGAAAATACTAAGTTCTGATTCACGGGTGAGGTAATCGTTAGAGCGATTAACTTACTCTTTGCGAGTGGCGCAGGATTGCCTTGCTCAACACAGGTGACTTCAATACTGATTGTATAGCCACTATAACTAGACGCCGTTGTGGTATCCAAAAAGTCAGCCGTTTCAGTTAAAGCATGATAGTCATCCACATCATCATATAAGCTGCGGCTAGTTTCATCGGCTTCGTTTCCTGCTACTGCGCAAGTTCCTATCGCTCCTCCGCCCAATGGAGACGTTTCTGCAAAGCGCATTGATAATATTTCATCTAAATACGCTTGCGATAATTGGCTCGCTTTGCTCTGCCATAATGGATCCGCATTACGGCCAATGCCGGTAAATATACTGCTAGTCAATGCACTCATTGCAATACCAAGAACAACAATCGTAATGACTAATTCTATTAAGCTGAAACCCTTATTTTTAACATAAGCGTTACTACGCCGATGATTTCCCGCAAAAGAATTGCGAGATTTAGGGTAAACAAGTACCTTCATACGCATATCCTGAGGGGCTAATACAGAGTTCATAATCAATATCGGAATCGATGCAGACTCTAAGGTTTTGTTTGGGAATACGATTGCCATCACCATCAAAACTAATCATCAATGGAGCAGCGGGCAAAGCAGAACAGGCAGCGGTTAAATTGGTACCAAAACGAACTTGCTCACTGCCTCTGTCTACCTGTGCGGTGTAGGAAGCCCCACCTGCACCAGAAACAACAAGACTCCACTCGCCACCAATAACAGACACATTTAGCGTCACATTTGCAATGGGAGATGAACGAGACAGTGATGTTTGTTGAGCTAAACGGGTAGAGGCTATGAATTGATTTTTAATAATTGTCGTTGAATAACTTTGGGTTGAGGGAAAACGACTGATGGCGAAAGCTGAAAGAATGCCCAGCAAGATGATTACTGTAATGAGTTCTATTAAAGTAAAACCTTGCTGGTATTTATTCATAAGTAATTAAGCGGGAAGCCGCATAGTAACTTTTTTAATATTAACAACCCGTAACTACTGCAGTTGCAACCGAAGCGGGTGCCTGAGCAACAATAGGAGGTCCTGTTGCCCCTGCGACGGCTTCTGTATACAAGACAGAGCAGTCAGCCGAAGTTGGCGCATCAGTTACCGATACGGACCCTCCAGAAATAGTATAATCATCTGCTGAAATTTGTGCGGCAACCATGATGCCAACTACTGATGGGTACCCATTAAGCATCACAATATCAACGCCTTCCAAGGTAACCGTATCAGACCCACTCCCCCCACTCGCTAGCTGTTGAGCATGAGCAATGTTAGCAGCCGCTTTCATAGACCCAGCTGCACCGTTAATACTGGCCGCTCTAGCATTGCCTCCTAAGTCTGCAAATCGTGGCAAAGCGAATGCGGATAACACCCCTAAGATCACGATTACCATAATTAATTCAATCAGGGTAAAACCTGCTTGCTTACTGATCTTTCTCATTGATCGCTCCTACTTTTAATTTATCAACGTCATCAAAATAAGGTAATAACTCGACCTGTTTCCAGATCATAATGTATTTGCATATCATCCTGGTTAGGACGATAGCGATAACGGCAAGTGCCACTTATTAATTGAGCTAGATAGATAGATTCGATGTCACTCTCAGCTACATAGTCATTCTCAATTTCCAGCCCCACTTTTGGTGCCGAATTTTTTAACAAGCCATTCCATAGCCTTACACAGGTTGAGTTATCTAGAGCGAAGCGAACAGTTTCTATTGCCGAGTCTTGATGACTCACATCAATAGCCTCTATAGGCCAGCCTTTCTTTCCCATCAGTATATTTCCGCTTCCATAGCCTTTGAGTAAACCCGTCTTATTATTCGATCCTTGAGACTGCCATAAGCTATGGGTTAACCTCACTGCACCTTGCAATGAGTTCGCGGTCAACTGCACACTGGAGTGATGAGCATCATCTTGTAAGTGATTAAACTTAGGAATCAAGAAAGCCACTAATGCTGAAATGATCATCAAAACCAAAGTGAACTCTAATAAACTAAAACCAGCTTTATTAAATAACCTCTTACTTATAATTCTAGTCAAGGGTATTAATGTTTTCCTATCGTTGTTACGATTCGATACAAAAATCAACCGTCTCATTACTTAGCACCCATGGCGCCACTTAAATCCCAAATAGGTAGGAATACACCGAGTGCTAAAACTAGGACTAATCCCCCTAAAAAAACTAATAAAATAGGTTCTATCGAGTCTGCTAGTTGCTTCAATTCATAATCAATTTCTTCTTCATAAAAATCAGCCACATCATCGAGCAAAGTATCCACGGACCCTGTTTCTTCGCCTACAGACATCATTTGCAGTACCAAGGGTGTGAATAAACCCGTGGCCGCGGCCGTACTGGTTAAACGCTCACCTCGTTCGATACCTCGAGACATATCTTCAATGGCAACACCGATGGACTTGTTACCGACACTTTCTGAGACAATAGACAGCGCTTTTAAAATGGGAACTCCTGAAGCCAGCATCATGGCAAAAGAACGAGAGAACCGAGATAAAGCAATCCGTTTAAACAGTGAACCAAATAACGGCAATCTCAATTTTTGAGTATCCCACCATAAAAGCCCCTTGGGCGTTTTAATAAAACGGAACCATGCATAGCCAGCGCCCACCGTTACCATTAAAATCAGCCACCAGTAGTTAATCGTAAATTCAGAACTGGCCATCAATATTTGAGTCGCAAAAGGTAAATCAGCACCCATCTTTGCAAAGACACTGGCAAAATTAGGAATAACCATTACATTAATAACCGTCATTGCCATCATGATGGCCGAAACAACAAAGAGGGGGTAACGAGTCGCAGACTTGATCCTTTTTTTTGTTTCTCGCTCCAATTCCAAATGAGCGGTCAATTTTTGGAATGCTAGATCTAGCCGTCCGGTATTTTCACCAACATGAATCATGCTGATAAAGATAGGAGAGAATATTTTAGGAAATTGACGAAACCCCGTTGCTAACTCAGAACCCGATATTAAGGCATCTGCAATGGCATTAAGTACTTCTGCTAAACGCGTATTATCAGTTGATTCCGCCAGTCCGTTAAGCGCTCGAATAATAGGTATGCCTGCTTTAGTTAAAGCATAAAGTTGACGGGTTAATAAAACTTGATCATCGAGGGTGATTTTTTTCTTAATCGAAAAAGAAAACTCAAGCGATTGTGTTTCGGCGACAACTTCAGTAAGGCCTGTAATAATAATATTCTTACTTTGCAGCTGACTCATCGCAGCGCCTTGATTAGCTGCCACTAATTGCCCTGAGACTTGCTGACCACTACGATCACGACCGGCATATTGATAATCAGGCATATCAACCTCCATCGCCTAGGCTAGCACTGACACGAAAGACCTCTTCCAATGAAGTCACCCCTTCTTGAGCATAATCGAGGGCGCATAATTCGAGCGGTCTAAATCTAGGATGCGCTTTCGCAGCTTGAGCAAAGCCCTCGGCAGAGTTTTCACGCATTGCGGTGATCATAGCTTCATTCATTTCTAATAATTCATAGACACCAATACGACCGCTATAGCCCGTATTATTACAATGATGGCAGCCGCGTCCTTTTTTATAGTCTGCATTACAAACCTCTGCTTGCATTGATAATAACCAAGAACGTTCTTGTTCATCGGGCTGGTATGCTTCTTGGCAATGGTCACATAAACGCTTTACTAGTCGCTGAGCCATAACGGCACGCAAAGAAGACGCCACCAGATAATTATCAACTCCCATATCTAATAAACGCATAGCCGTAGAGATGGCATCATTGGTATGCAAGGTGGATAAAACCATATGCCCAGTCATCGCCGCACGTAAACCAATTTCTGCAGTCTCATGATCTCGCATTTCTCCGACTAGAATAACATCGGGATCTTGCCGTAGTGCAGCGCGTAATACGGTCGAGAATTCCAAACCTACTTTAGGATTAACTTGAACTTGGTTAATGCGCGGCAAACGATATTCAATCGGATCTTCTGCGGTAATTATCTTACGTTCTTTGGTATTTAAAATATTCAAGGCGGCATACAGGCTGGTTGTTTTACCGCTACCGGTAGGTCCTGTGACTAATACCATACCGTGAGGTCGTTCAACCAGATAATTAAAGCGCTCCTGAATATTCTTCGGCATACCTAAAGAATCTAGATTAAGAATGCCGCCACTCTGATCTAAAAGACGCATGACCACCGATTCACCGAACTGAACCGGCATGGTTGATAAACGTACATCAATGCTTTTATTTTTAACACGAATATTAAAACGTCCATCCTGAGGCACACGTTTTTCTGAAATATCTAAGCCAGACATAATCTTAAGCCGTGAAACTAAAGCCGATGCAATGCGACGTTCTTTCATTACCTGTTCTTGTAAGTCACCATCAATACGCATTCTAATACGCAGCTGTGCCTCTTCCGGCTCAATATGAATATCCGATGCTTTTACTTGTACTGCATCTTCAAAAATACTCTGCAACAAGCGCACGACAGGTGCGTCACTGCTATCACTCCCTGAAGCTAGCTCAGTGATATCAAAATCACTTTCTGATAGTTCGCCTTCTAACTCTCCCGCAATCGAGGCAATTTCATCCTGGCGTCGATAGATGCTATCTAACGTTGTGAGTAAATTATCTTCTGATATAAACGCAGGTAATACAGGACGCTTTAGCTGACGTTGTAAATCATCGATCACCATCAGATCGGTAGGATCAGACATACCTATAAGCAGACCGTCAGGCTGTTCTGCAAGTACAATACAACGATAACGGCGAGCCGATACTTCCGGTAAAATACGCACAACGTCTGCTTCAATACGATAACGATTTAAATCTACATAAGGGTAATGGAAATAATCAGCCAAACACATTAACAACTTGTCTTCAGAGACAAATTTTAAATCTATTAATACCCGTCCAATTTTTTTCCCAGTACGTTTTTGCTCAGCCAAAGCGTCCATTAATTGAGGTTCCGTAATTAATGATTTTTCAACCAGTAAATCACCAACCCGGACTTTTCTTTTAGCTTCCATAGCGCTGACCTTCTGCCTTACCCATCAACTGATCCATACTCTGAATCTGCGATAGTATCCATTTTTTTTGTTTCGTTGATAACAAAGATGACTGTAATATTTTTTGATAAATCCCTAAGGTTTTATCAATCTTATTCAATTTCGAATAATTCAGGGCCATCGCGAGCGGCCACTTAATACTCTCAGGCTGTTGCTTTATCAACTGTAAATAATATTGATTAGAAAGTTCATAATAAGAGAGCAGCTGTAAACCTGGTGCTACTAACTGAAACCAATGTAGACTCGTATTGTCCGACCGTTGCTGTATAAACTGCAAGAAGCCAAGGTTATCTTGCTGCTTTAATAGAATCCTTGCTTTCAGCACTTGGTACTTCTCATCTTCACTTTCACCAATAGCACTATTTATACTAATTAAAGCGGATGTATAGCGTAGTTGTTTATACTCTTTTATTGCTCTCTGATAATGATACTTGCCCGCAACTTCAACTTTTTCAATGGCGACGATACTTTCTTCAATTACTTCGATTGGCATGGGTGCGTTGTACTTAGAAGGGGCTTTGGATTTAGCAGACGCTTTTAATTTAAGAGAGGAATTGAGCTCTTTAGAAGTGCTTGGGTTTTGTTCGATATAAATCGGTGGCTGCTTTAGCTCTTCTGATACCCTTACTTCTTTCAAGGCAATTGATTTATTTAATTCAAGGCGATCGTCCAAGTGCTCACTGCTTTTTATTACGAGAGCTCGCTCTTCAGGCTTAACACTGTCAAATTCATGTCCTATTAATTCACTTACTTCATTGGTATCTAAATTTGAAAAGAGTAATTGCATCAATGGTTTGTTATAAATTAATTGAATGCTTAATATCACGACCAGTATAAAAATAATGATCACTAACAAACTCTGATAGGGTCTTCTTATCGCTGCCTCTTTATTAATGATAAGCCCAGGAAAAGATAATCCATGCCCGGGCCGTTCACTACGATCATCTAGCTCTCGTAATACGTCATTAACCAAGCTCATGCAGCGCCACCAAAATAAACATAAGAACCATTAAAGATATTTCTTTCCAATAAAAACGATTATCAACCGCTAACGGTTTAGCGCCTTCAGTATCTTTTACCGCCGCACGAATATGAGCAGAAGATACTGACTTAGCACCGCCACCAAATGCACTGAACAGCGCTTTTTGAGCAATAATGTTAATTAAGCGAGGGATTCCAGCGGTCGCTTTCTTCATTAGTTTCAGTGCACTCTCTTCAAATACGGGCATACCTCGATAACCCGCCAAGATCATGCGCTGCTGAATATAATGCTGCATGCTTTCAGCATCCATCGCCTTTAATTCTGCGCTGTAGGTAATGCGCTGTTTTAATTGCCTAAAGCGGTGTTGCGCTAATAATGTATTGAGCTCTGGTTGACCAAATAAAACAATTTGAATGAGACTGCGGCTTTCTGTTTCCAAATTCGAAATTAAACGCAGGGCTTCTAGACTATCTTCTGGAATACACTGCGCCTCATCGACGACCAAGACAACCGAGCGGCCTTCTTGAGCTAAAGATAACAAGCGCTGCTGGATACGCTCTTGCACTTGGTGAATATCCACATTATTAACTTCAACCTCTAATTCATGACCAATCGCGCGCCATAACGCTTGTGGATTTAAGGCAGGATTTGGAATATATACTGATACGTACTCATCTTCGTACAAACTGTTTAATAGGCGACGGCATAGCAAGGTTTTTCCGGTGCCTACATCCCCTGTTATTTTAATGAAGCCTTCACCGGCTTGTAGGGCATAACTTAGAACATTAAAACATTCTTGCTGGGTTTTAATTTCAACATAAAATTCTGTATTTGGGGCAAGCGAAAATGGCTGCTGCTGTAAGCCATAATATTCCTGAAAGCCACCAATCATATTGGCAACATTCATAATTTACGTCCTTGATTAAAGCCTGAAAAGCGTTTATTAATGCGTTTCATTTCTTCGTAATGGAAATTACTATCAACCACCCTAGGTTGTATTAAAATCACCAATTCACTCTGTACAGTCGATTCTCGATTCTGGCCAAATAGCGCTCCTATAATGGGGATATCTCTTAAGTAAGGAATGCCAGATTCTAAAGTCCGCGTTTGGTTCTGCATTAAGCCACCGATTACAACGACCTGGCCACTTTTTGCGCGGATGATAGAATCGGTTTCTCGAACAGTACTAAACGCTAAAGGAACGGTTAATGTGCCAGTGCTTAGTACTACATTTTTCTGCCTCTCACTGACTTCAGTAATTGTCGGATGAACATGTAATATGACTTCTTTATTTTCACCAATCTGCGGGGTTACATCGAGTGCGATTCCGGAGAAAAAAGGAGTGAAAATTATTTCAGGAAAACTGGTCGAGTTACCACCACTAGTAGTGGTCGATGATTTTAATTCGGTCACAAAATACTCATCATTGCCCACCTTTATCACCGCTTTTTGATTATTCACGGTTGAGATTCTAGGGCTCGAAAGCACTTTCACCTCCCCTTGGGTTTCTAATAGCTCGATAACTCCAGTAAAGTTTTCATAATCAAAATTCATATTAAAAACACCGCCAATTTCGTCGGTATTTGATAATAACTCTGATGCCATTGAGCCAACCAAGTCTTTCCCTGTATTCGCTACAGTGCCCGCTCGTCCTGCACTGAACGTATTCCATTGAATACCTGATTGAAAACCTTCATTGAGTGAGACTTCTAAAATTTTAGCTTCTATTAATACTTGTTTACCGACACTTAACTCTGCTCGTTCTAAAAACTCTTCTATACCTTGAATTGTTTTAGGCATGCCTCGAACCACGACCATGCCGGACTGCGGATCAACAACAATACTGGCTTCTTCGCGTCCTGCAATCATCATATTCAAGGTTATTTTTAGCTGCCCCCAAAAATCTGACGATGAATTGGTATTAACTTGTGTCGAATTAATCGCCGCTGTCGATGAGGTTCTACTATTAGAATCATCAGAACTATTACTACTATCGGTGGATGTAATTTGACCACTACTTACCCACATACCTGAGGACCCAGTACGACTTACATTCAAATAATTAATCGGGAATATGCGAGTCTGTACCGTTAGCGGCAAAACTTGAATACCATAGCTGCCTACAACATAGTCATAACCATAGACATCTCTTACAGCCTCTAGAGTTTCTAACACGGTGACATTTTTTAGATTGAGTGAGACGTTACCTGCAAGTGCTTCGTCGGCGATGAGGTTGTAGTCCGTATCATGTACAAGGCTCATTAAAAATATTTTAATTGGTGTATTGTTGGCTGATACGTCGAAACGATTTTCTTCCATGATGAGTTCAGGTTCAGCCGGCAATAATTGTTCGATAAATTCCTGCTCTTGTTTCTTTTGCTCTTCCTCTGCCGTATCTTCTTGCCACACTAATAGGGGTTTCACCTGCTTTTTGGCTTTCCCATTATCTGCCAGGCCCTCCTTAGGCTGACTAGCACAAGAGACTAAGAAGATAGAAAGAAATAATATATAAAAGGTCATATTATTCATTTATAGACTCCTTAATTGTCGGCACGAGCCTTAATGTGATACGACGTCCTGAACGAACAATATTTACCCAGTCACGATCGATCGTTTTAATTTTAGCACCTTCAACCATATCGCCTTCGCTCACTAACTTGTCATTAATAACAGCAATTTTTCTATTATCAGATATCAATACTTGCTGCAGAATCAATACTTTTTTGCTGGTCTTAATTTCAACGGCTCCTGTCATCCAGCTAGGTGGACGCGTTGGATCTTGGGCTGAATAACTGATTGAGCTGTAGATCCCCAAAGTGAACAAGCTAAATGTCATTAACAAAACATTTGATAATATTTTATACACCTAGCACCGCCTTACTCATACTTAAAGTATAGATCCTAATTTTCAATCTGCCCTTCGGGTATTGTGTACTTTCATATTCCAATGTTTGCCAGAATAATTGCCAAGGTAATTCATCCAAGCGCTTTAAATATGCAATACTACTGTCATACGTTGCTTCTAATTCAATTTCGAAAGCATGTTGATAAATTAAATGGTCAGGCTTATTTACGGCGACATTCTCTCGACTTATTTCTTTGCTAATATTTTCACTGCGTTCTTCGTGATTAACCTCTCCCATATTCATGCCTTGTTCAGGTAAGTTATTCAGGGAAATAAGTTTCAATTGTTTATCTTGAGTTAATACATTCTCTAATAAACTGATCATTTGTTTAGGGGCAACCAATGCTTGTGTCAACAGACCAATTTGCTGCTGCAAGCGAACTGTTTTAGCATTTAATATAACAAGATTTTCACGTAGCTCAGAATTCGGATCTTGATACTGTGCCGTTAAGGTATTTTCTATTTGCTGATCAAGTTTTGAATTTATGCTCTGTATATTTACTTGTTCGCTATAAAGCGACTGATTCGCCAACAACAAAGGCTCAATGACGACGACAAAACTCACTAATAGCAGTAGAGAAATAAGTGTTATTAAGACAATATTTTGTTCACGACCTGAAATTTTATCGTACGTATTAATAGCATCAATAATGGGTTTCTTTTGCCACCATGTCATAAACTAACCCCTGAAATATTCTCAGACAAAACTAAGCTATTCGCACTTTTTTCTTGAGTGGATAAGAAAAATTCACTCCACGCTTTTTCACCACGTCTTACCTGTATTTGCTTGAATACACGACCTTGATAGGCCCCTTGATTTCCTAACATCGTTAAATATTTCGAGACCTTATCGGGAGATTTAGCAAAACCAAATAACTGAATATCTTTGCCTTGATGAATTATTTCAAATTTTGATAACCAAACGCCTTTAACCGCTTGCTGCGAAAGTTGCTCGACAAGCGGAGTGAAGCTTGTGCTGTCGTTAATCGAATCCTGACGTAAAAATGAAATGACGCGTTTCTGCTTTGCTAACAGAATTTTTTCTCTCTCAATTTTTTGTTGTAATGATTTATCAATCGTCATGTTGGGTATTTTAGAGAGCACAGCCGTTAACTTGTCGTTTAAAGCTTGCTGCTCATGCTCGGCTTGCGCTAACTGAGACTGTAGAATCCATTGCGTTGACGCTAGCAACAGACTGGCCACCAGCAAGAAAACAAAAAGAGCCAATATCGATTTAAGCAATAATTTCATTGCCGCAGACAGTTGTGCGGGTCTAAATCGAGGCAGATATAAATTAACCCGTTGTTTAACCATGACTTGTTTAAGAAGGCTCATAGGCAAGTGCTCCTCCTAGGGCAATGGTGACGCTATTCATTGCTGAACATTCTTTTGCTATCGCAATGTCTGCATTTTTTCTTAATGTTTCAGCCATGTTCGGTTGCTCGACATTGGCCATCAGTAAGGGCTGCATCGCATCGACTAAATCAATTAGATCGAGATCTCCCGCCATTAACCACAACTGAGTAATTTGGCCTAAGCCAAGCTGACTCTCGTAATAATCGAGCGACCGCTGCACTTCTAAAATCAAATTTTGTACCTGCTGATCATTCACTTTAGGCTTGGCTGCAAAACCAACATAAGTGCTTTCACCTAACTCAGAGTCCAGTTCTAAATCCAGTTCGCTATTGAGACTAGCCGAGGTTAAATCATCATCGTTTAATATCTCTATACTGAGTTCATCTGAGTTCAGCTCATCAAAATTCTGCTCACTCACCGCAACGATTGCCTCATCACTTTCGACGGGCTCAATCTCATCAGCATCTGTTTGCAAATCTAACGCATCAAGCCCCACCTCTACTTGGCGCGTTAAATACAAGGCACCGTCTTGGTATATACGGATACAGCCCTGCTTCGGGCCAAGCTCTAATAAAGCAATGCCTTGACTGATTGAGTTAGCCGATAAGACATTCAATAAACTCATTTCTGGCACGGTGATCGTTTCAAGTTTTAACTGTAATCTTTCCGCCCAACTTACCCAGTGGCTAATTTTTCCATTCGCAGCAGCAACGACATGAGTCATCGACATACGTCCACGATAGGCATCCTCAGGTAAACGCATGGCTTGTATCGCCGTTTCTTCGACCGGTTGCGATAACAGGTCACCAATGCGAAATTCAATGGCAGCACTTAGCTCTTCATCAGGTACGTTGGGGGCTTCCGCTAATAACAGCTCATAATCATCACCATCTAATACCAGAACCGCAGAGGTGTCGTATGCTGCATTCTTCTTCAGCCAAGATTCTAATGCCTCGACCCCTTCTTCCGGGCTAAAACTCACACAGGCAGAAATACCCGCTTGCCCATACAAAACGGCACTGGGGGCTAAGGCGGATAAGTTAATACCCAGCCATTGCTTTTGCTTAGATTGTTTAAAAGGCCAGCGAAATTTCACCCACCACTCCTATTAACTATTAGTTAAGTGATCATTGATAAAAGTTTAGTAGAGAAATAACAAAATGCGCTGAATACCTGGTCACTAATAACTAATACGAATTACTTACTAGGTGTTCACTAAATAATCTGAGGCTTTCCCTTCCAATTAATCTCCAGCTTCCTATAATCAGCCCATACTGAGGAGCCATCATGTTTAACATCGTTTTATTTGAACCCGAAATCCCACCGAATACTGGCAACATTATTCGCTTATGTGCCAATACCGGCTGCCAGCTTCATCTGATTAAGCCGCTTGGCTTTGATATGGAAGAGAAAGCACTACGCCGTGCAGGCTTGGATTATCACGAATGGGCCAGAGTGCGTATTCATGAGAACTACGCTGATTTCTTAGAGAAAGAACAGCCTAAAACTATTTATGCTCTCACCACTAAAGGCAAAAAGACGCATTCAGAAACGCAGTTTAAAGAAGGTGATTTTTTGATGTTTGGCCCAGAAACGCGTGGCCTACCAGAAGATATTCGCGAGCAAGTGCCGTTTGACCAATGGCTACGCCTACCGATGATGGAAAGCAGCCGCAGTATGAATTTATCAAATACCGTTGCCGTGATGATTTTTGAGGCGTGGCGTCAAAATGATTATGCCGGTGGTGTATAGAATCTAAAGCCTAAATAGCCCATATCCCAACAGTCGTTCTCTCTTTTATATTCTATCGTTAAAAGAGAGACTCCCTGCTCACTAATAAACTCTTGCCTCTCCGCCAATTATTCATTTCTGAATTAAGAACTATTCGTATCATAACTACAGATAAAAAATAAATAATCGACAGCTAATACTTTTTTATTATCTTCTTTGGATCCCAGTTGACCCTAGCGCTGCAAGTCTTTAGTTTGAGCCCCATGGATAGTAGGCCTTACTTTAAGAGACTATCTAAAACTGGATCTATTTATAAACACATGGAATGAAAGCATGAAAACAATCATCAAATCAGCGGTTCTATTTAGCGCCGTATCTTTACTTGCAGCCTGTGGTGGTGACGATACTACGTCTAACCAATCTGTGTCACAAAACTACCATAACATTCAGACGACCTTACAAGGATCTGTATTTAATGCTATTGATGGAACTCGTATTACTGCGGAATCATTAAAAGTGACTTTGGTTCAAGGTAGCAATTACCGCAATGCCAATGTAAGAAAAGGCTCTGCTGATTTCGCTGGTGATTATTCTATTGGAAATATTCCAACATCTGCTAACGGCACCAATATTACTTATCGTATCGTAAGCTCGGTTGAAGGCTTCCAGCCATTTGAAACGACCTTTGCTTTTAATGTTACGACTACTGGTAGCCTGCAAGATAACAATGTGAATCGTGTTGGCAACATTTATATGTACCCTCTAGGTTCATTTGCCAATGATGTTAAGGTAAATGTTAGCTACAATAACGAGCCTGTTGCCAATGCAACGGTTTTATTGAATCCTCAAACAGTTTCAAATGCTCCAACCACAGATGTTAGCAATACATTATTTCCTGTACAAAATGGTTTCCAAGGCGCTCAAACCGTTGTTACTGATGCTGCAGGTATTGCAACATTCGCTGCTGCTAACCTAGTATTGGGTGGCCAATATAATATTTCTGTTTTACCGACAATTCATGAAAATACCCAGCTAGCTTTACCAACGGCTTCAGTATTTGTTGTTGGCACAACTCAAAATATCGTGAATATTCCCATGAGCGACTCAGCACCTAGTAATGCTGCAGAGAACGGTTTATACGTAACCAGCCTAACTAATCTAGATGCAAACGCGGTAACTTCTGGTGGTGTACTAACGCTAACCTTTAGCCGTGCAGTATCTCTAGTAGATGAAACAGCTATCGGTGCAAACCTTACCAATGCAACAACTGCGGCATTAAATGCAACATCACTCCCTAATTCAAGTGTTGCTGCTGTATTGTCGACAGATGGCCTGACGCTAACGTTAACGCCTCAATTCGCTGCTGCCGCTGCTCCGGTTAATTATAATGGTACTAATGGCACCACTGCTGATAATGGCTTAATGGTTAACTTCACGAATGTTTTCGTTCGTATTAACGATGCAAGTGATAGCGCCGTTGTTCATGACGTATTTGGTTTAATCGCTGAAACTGGCGGTAACCCAGTTGCTACAGTAAGAGCAACTGCTGATTTCAACTAAAGCTGTATTTTAATATTCTTTTACAGATATTAAAAAAATAAAAACCAGAGTCTAAATTGATAGGCTCTGGTTTTTTTGTTTCTCCAGCTCAACTATCAACGCAATATCACAACAACCAAATTACAAACGTTGAGTCATCCAGCTATTCATTTTAAATGATAGAGTATTTCAACAAGCTCCCACATCACCTCTCTTTCCTTAGCCCTCTACTACCGAGAACTAACATCATCGCACTAAGTCATATCAAATTTTAATCACTAGACTTAAATATTGAATTTAAGTGCTACCTCATTGCCAACTAGTTTTTAATATACAACGAAAGTTTGCCACCAGAGCGGCTTTGTAAGATGAGTGCACTTATTAAAATACAGGCACAAAAAAACCGCCTAATACTTTCATATTGGCGGTCTTTTTAAGACAAAACTATAGGTAACGTATTACTGAACAGTTTCTTCAGGCTGAGCGACTGCTGCAGCTTGCTGAGCTTGAGACTGCTGAAACAATGCCTCGAAGTTAATCGGCGCTAGCATCAAGGCAGGGAAGCTACCTTTAACCACTAACTGATCGATTGTTTCACGAACATATGGGAACAAAATGTTAGGGCAGAAAGCACCTAGCATGTGATTAAGCTGTTCGCCTTCAATACCTTTAATATGGAAAATGCCACCAAGAACTACTTCAACCAAGAAGGCCGTTTCGCCATCGTTTTCTGCCGTTGCCGTTACTTTAACGTCTACTTCATAGGTATCATCAGATAACTTGCGTGAGCGGCTGTTTAAATCTAGCTTAACTTCTGGCTTCCACTGCTTCTGGAAAGACTCTGGAGCATTTGGAGATTCGAACGAAGAGTCTTTAACGTAAAAACGCTGTAATGAAAATTGACCCTGGTCTTGTGCTTGTGCCTGCTCTTTTGCTTGTTCTTGTTCAGCCATGATAATTCCTTAACTTTTATTTATTCTTCAGTACGGCCTGCTTGGCCATACTGTTTAAATTTATTGAGCGCTACTGAGCAACTATTTAGTAGCTATTTAGTAACAACAGGAAGGTTTTGATTGGTCCATTCCAACATACCACCACTTAAGCGGAATACTTGAAAGCCCTTCTGTTTCAACGTTTTGCCAGCCATTCCAACACTCTGGCCAGACTTGCATACTAATACAATGGGGTGTTCTTTCGAAGATTCAAGCTCCGTCATGCGTTCAGCTAACGTTGTATAAGGAATATTCTTCGCATTGGCTAAATGGCCTGCTTCAAAATCCTTCTTGTCTCGAATATCGACTACAACGGCATCTTGTTTGTTGATCATCTGTGTTGCTTGCGCTGCGCTAATGCTAGCACCGCTACGCTGGTTGTTATCCCATAAGAAGGCCGCTAAAAATACGCCCCATACGCTGACTAACATCCAGTTATTGTTAATAAAGTCGAAAGCTTGTTCCATAACCTATTTGCTGCCTATTTGGTTGACTGATAAGAGGATCAAAGGCCGCAGTATAACCAGCCCTCGCAGGAAAAAGAATAGAAAATGACGCAAGGCCAGAGATTCGCTAGAATAGGCACATTATTTTTGTCTACTCACGTTAAATTATTAGAGTTATTCCTATTATGAGCCAGACCCGCACACCGACTGCGCTAATTATCCTTGATGGCTGGGGCCACGGCGAAGCATCTGAACACAACGCCATCGCCAATGCGAATACTCCAACTTGGGATGCTTTGTTAGCAACGTATCCCAATGCACTGATTCAAACATCGGGTAATGCGGTAGGCCTGCCTGAAGGCCAAATGGGGAATTCTGAAGTCGGCCACATGAACTTAGGTGCCGGCCGCATCGTTTATCAGAACTTCACTCGTATCAATAAAGCCGTTGCCGACGGTGAATTCTTCAATAATGAAGTACTTTGTAGCGCCATCGATAAAGCCAAAGCCACGGGCGGCGCCGTTCACCTCGCCGGTTTATTATCTCCGGGTGGCGTACACAGTCACGAAAAACAGATATTTGCAGCCTGTGAAATGGCGGTAAAGCGTGGCATCACTAAATTATACGTACACGGTATTTTAGATGGTCGTGATATGCCACCGCGCAGTGCAGAACCTTCTATTGCAGGCCTTCAAGCCAAGCTTGACGAATTAGGTACGGGGTCAATCGCTACGCTTACTGGTCGTTATTACGCGATGGATCGTGATAATCGCTGGGAACGAATTGAACCTGCCTACATCGCAATGACAGAAGCCAAAGCTGAGTTTCAAGCTGAATCCGGCATCGCCGCTTTAGAAGCCGCTTATGCTCGTGGCGAAAATGATGAGTTTGTGGGTGCAACTGTTATCGGTGAAGGCGGTAAAGTAGAAGATGGCGATAGCATTATTTTTATGAATTTCCGTCCTGACCGTGCCCGCGAAATCACCCGCGCCTTTGTTGAGCCTGATTTTTCTGGCTTCGAACGTAACGTTATTCCTAAGCTAGCGGATTATGTAATGCTTACCGAATACGCTGCGGATATTCCCGCGAGTTGCGCCTACCCACCCGCAACCTTAGTCAACGGCATTGGCGAATACGTCTCCAACCTTGGCTTAAAGCAACTGCGTATCGCTGAGACTGAAAAGTACGCCCACGTTACCTTCTTCTTTTCCGGTGGCCGTGAAGCTTTATACCCAGGTGAAGAACGCATCTTAGTGCCCTCTCCTGACGTGGCTACTTACGATCTTCAGCCTGAAATGAATGCACCAGAATTAACCGATAAATTAGTGGCGGCAATTAAGAGTGGTAAGCACGACTTAATCGTTTGTAACTACGCTAACGGCGACATGGTAGGTCATACCGGTGTTTATTCTGCAGCCGTTAAAGCCGCTGAATGTATTGATGCCTGTTTAAAGCGCATTACTGCTGCTATTTTAGAAGTGAATGGCGAGTGCTTAATTACTGCCGATCACGGTAACGCTGAGCAAATGATGAATCCAGAGACCGGGGGGCCATTAACCTCTCATACGACCGGTCCGGTTGACCTTGTGTACGTGCATTCGAATGACGATGGTCGCACGATTAGTCCTGGCAGCTTATGTGATGTTTCACCGACGCTTTTAAACATCATGAATCTAGAGCAGCCGACGGAAATGTCGGGATCTAGCTTGATCAATAAATAGAGCCGATACCATGATACGGATTGTCTTTCTTTTTAGTCTTTTCCTCAGCCAGTTCATGCAAGTGAGCTGGGCTGACGAACAAGCAGATCTTGCTAAACTGCAGCAAGAAATTAACAAGCTAAAATCGTGGCTAAAAGAAACCGAATCGGAGCATGATAAGCTCAACGAAGCACTACGCCAGTCTGATAAGAAGATCGGCGGCATCGCTAAAAAAATTGATGATACCCGCGCCTTATTAAACCAAGAGAGATCTCGCCTAAAAAAGTTGCAAGCGGAGCAATCCCAACTCCGCATCCTTAAAGCAGAACAAAAACAAAAACTCGCCAAACAGCTTAACGGCGCTCAAAAACTCGGTAATCAAGGCTCCATAAAAGTCTTATTAAACCAAGAAGACCCGCAGCAAATAAGCCGCATGTTGAAATACTATGAGTATTTCAACCAAGCGCGCATGGCAAGCATTCAAACCTTAATCACTAATTTAAAACGTTTAAATAATATTGAAGCTGAAATTCTCAAACAGCAAAACCAACTAATTAAAACTGAAAATAGTTTCTTAAAAATAAACAAGCAGCTTAATAATGAAAAGAAACAGCACAAAAATCTTCTAGCCAGTTTAGAAGCTCGCCGTAAAGAAAAATCCAATGACCTTAGTCAAAAACAAAAAGACCAAAAGCGTCTACAGCAGCTGATCAATGAAGTTGCGACTTTATTGGATAATAGCGTGCGCAAACAAGATGCCCGCCCTATTCGTTCGTTAAAAGGGAAACTTCCAAGGCCAACCAAAGGTCGTATTGTAAAAGCGTTTGGCAATAATAACTCTCAAGCTCGCAATAAATGGCAAGGCTGGCTCATGAAAGGCTATGAAGGCTCGGCGATTACTGCCATCCATCATGGCCGAATTGTCTTTAGTGACTGGTTACGCGGTTTTGGGCTATTATTAATCATTGATCACGGCGACGGCTATTTAAGTTTATACGCGCGCAATCAAAGTTTATTAAAATCCGTTGGTGACTGGGTTTACCAAGGTGAAAATATTGCAACTCTAGGGGCTTCGGGTGGTTTTAAGGAACCTCGTCTGTATTTTGAGATCAGACACAAGGGGATTCCACAAGATCCAGCCGTCTGGTTAGGGCGTAAATAAGACCCGCATTCAGAAAAGGAATTAGCCTCGCATGGAAAACAACGTGAGAAACAGCATGAAAAAGAACATGTTCAAACAGATCGTATTCAGCGCACTCTTTATGGCTAGCCCGTTCGCTAGTGCTCAAGCGATTGATAGCGCAGCAGAACATCCCTCGACCGAGAGTCTTGTCGAGACATCTGCCCTGCAAGAAAGCCAATTACCACTACAAGAACTGCGCAATTTCACTGAAATTTTCGATCGTATTCGTAACTCTTATGTTGAGCCCGTCGATGATAAAACCCTTTTGCAATACGCGATTGATGGCATGCTTAGCAATCTCGATCCGCATTCTGATTATTTATTACCTGAAGACTTTACCGAACTGCAAGAACATACCACAGGTAAATTCGGTGGTTTAGGGATTGAAGTCGGTATAGAAGAAGGCCTAATTAAAGTCGTTAGTCCGATTGACGATACGCCAGCAGAAAAAGCCGGTATTAAAGCCGGTGATTTTATTATCTCTCTTGATGGTGAACCGGTACGTGAAATGTCTCTTACCAATGCCATCGATAAAATGCGGGGCGAGCCGGGAACGGATATTGAACTCAGCATTCGCCGTGACGGCGAAAAAGAACTACTCGATTTTTTACTCACCCGTGCTGAAATTAAAGTGGCCAGCGTACGCAGCGAGAATCTTGGTGATGGCATTGGCTACTTACGTATTACCCAATTCCAAGATAAGACCGGCATAGAAATTATCGAAGAAATTTCCAAGCTGCAGGAACAAGGCCTTGAAAATAAAGAACCGCTCAGTGGCTTGGTATTAGATCTCCGCAATAACCCTGGCGGCGTATTAGACGCTGCGGTTGAAGTCTCGGATGCATTTTTAACCTCTGGACTGATTGTTTATACCGAAGGCCGCATCAGCGAATCTGACTTTCGCTACTCTGCTCGTGAAATGACGGCAGCCCCAGACGTTCCATTAATCGTATTAATTAACGGTGGCTCTGCTTCGGCCTCTGAGATTGTGGCGGGCGCCTTACAGGACCACAAACGGGCTGTTATTGTCGGTACTCAATCATTTGGTAAAGGCTCAGTGCAAAGCGTATTACCCATCGCCGGCAACAAAGCAATTAAGCTCACTACCGCCCGTTACTTCACCCCTAATGGACGTTCTATTCAAGCTCAAGGCATTCATCCTGACGTCTTTGTTGAGCAAAGCGAAGTCACTACTTATGAACAAAATTATTATAAAGAAAGTGATTTACCCGGGCATTTAGAAAATGGCGAAGAAGAAACTTCGGCAGAGGAACATCAAGTATCCGATGATTTACTCAGTAAAGACTTCCAGCTGTATCAAGCCTATACCTTATTAAAAGGTTGGAGCATCTTTAAATATCAAAATCAGCCTGCGTTCGCTGATAATAAAAAAGACGCTATTGAGCAGTCAGCTACTGCGCCATGATGAAGTGTTTTTTTCAGCTTTTCATTATCAGCTTGGGGAGTATTTTTCTCCCCCTTGCCCATAGCGCTCAACTCGTCATTGTGATCGATGATATCGGTAACAACTATAACTTAGGCAATGCGATGGTGGAGCTAGATGCTCCCTTAACGTTGGCTTTTCTGCCGCATACGCCCCATGCCTCAAGACTGGCCAACAAAGCTTATTTACTCAATAAAGAAATAATTCTGCATGCCCCCATGGAAAATAGCCTTGCGGCTTCACTAGGCCCAGGGGCTCTGACTCAAGACTTAACAGAATCTGAGTTCAAACAAACACTCAAAAAATCGATAGTCTCTATACCCCATGTTCAAGGGGTTAATAATCATATGGGCAGCGCACTAACCCAGAATGAACAAGCGATGCGCTGGGTCATGGAAACCTTGGCTGAGCAGCATCTCTATTTTATAGATAGCCTGACCTCACCTAATTCAGTGGCGTATCAGCAAGCACTGAACCACCAGCTCCCTGCTCTGCGCAGACATATATTTTTGGATAATGATAAAAGTTTAGAAGCACTGACTCGACAATGGAATAAGGCGATAAGAATCGCCAATAAAACAGGCCGCGCTATTTTAATTGGCCATCCTTATGCCGAATCCCATGCCTTTCTCGCCATGCAGCTGCCAAAGTTGGCAGCACAGAACATTGAATTGATCCCCGCCTCTCAATTATTATTACAACAAGCTTGGCAAGCATTTGAACAGGGTGAACAACAAGCTCACAGCAGCCCGAATCGCTATCTTTTACATAATAAAAATAATCGAGCTATCGACAATAATGAGCAAGATCTTATTTCACAAAACAACCTTAATCAGCCACCTTAAACAGTGGCCTTTTGATAAACAGCTTGCGCTATTATTCCCATCACTCATTGTATTTATTGCTGTAATAACAGACTCGTGGCAACACATAGACGCCAACGAAAATAAAGTTGCCTTATTTTGTATCGGATTATTTTTAGTTTTAATTTTATGCGCACAACCGTTATTAAAATCATTCCAACTATCCTCTCGCCAATCTTGGTTTTTATATCAGTTTTGGCCTGTTCCCGCGATATTGCTCGGCTATTTATTAATGCGGGTACTGCGCTTAGAATTAGCGATTGAGTTCTTTGCGATTACCCAGCAAGACACCCTAATGATTGAACTTGATACCGTCGTATTTGGTCAGGCACTGCCGCTAACCATTCAACATTGGACCAGCCCAACCCTAACGTTATTAATGGAAACAGCTTACCTGCACTTCTATTACTTACTCCCCATTGGCTCATTAATGGTGTGCTATTGGCACCAACAAGACGAAAATTTCTTACGCATGCGCCAAGCAATTATCTACACTTTAGCCGGCGGATTTTGCTGTTATTTTTTAATGCCAGTAAAAGGCCCTAGTGATTTCATGGCCACACAATTCAGCGTTCCTCTGAATGCGGGACATGACATGGTCTATGCCGCCGTGAACAACTTTCGCTTTGCCTATGACTGCTTTCCCAGCCTGCACACAGCGATTCCCTGGGTAACGCTATTCGTGAGCTGGTCTTGGTACTCGTTACCAGTACGCTTGCTTATGCTTGGGATGACGCTCAGCATTACTCTATCAACGCTCTATTTACGCTACCACTATGGCTTTGATGTTCTTGCAGGTCTGTTATGGGCGTGTATCGTTGCCTACCTCATCAAAAATCATCACTCCTACCTGTCTAACAAGACAATTTAGCTCGAAAGATACAATTCCAAACAAGTTGCCATCTTACTTAGCAGTATTATGAAAATATGATCGATATTCTTTAGTGGTGCACTTTAGAATACCGCTTTTAGAATCGCTCTTTAATTGTGGAGGAGCCGTATGACTTCCATCAATACCAGCAACAGTTTTATCACCTCACCCACTGAGCTGAACAAAACCTTTAGCCAAATCAGCAGTGGTAAACGCATTAATAGTGCTGCCGATGATGCTGCGGGTTTAGCGATAGCAACACGCTTCTCTAGCCAAGTATCGGGTACACAACAAGCACAGCGCAATGGCCTCGATGCACAGTCATTGATCCAGACTGAAGACGGCGCGCTTGAACAAATCTCCAACGGCATTCAACGCCTGCAAGAATTAGCCGTGCAGCAAGGCAATGGTATCTTGAACGACTCTGATCGTAGCGCGCTAAACAAAGAAGCCTCGCAGATTAGCGATCACATTAATCAAGTTATTGAACAAAGCAGCTTTAATGGCAAAAGCCTATTTCAAGCATCAGACAATAATAACAGCCTAAATTTCCAGCTCGGGGACAAGGCGGGTGAAGTCGTTGCACTGACGGCCAATGTCACCGCTGACCCGATTAAGGAAGGCTTAGATCAACTCGACTTTTCAAATGAAAATAGCGGCGATAATTTAGCCGCGCTAGAAGGTATTCAGCAACAAGTGACTGAGCGCCGCTCGGAATTAGGCGCCGTTAGTAATCGTATCGACAGCAGTATTGAGCAACTGTCGAATGAAGAAATACAAACTCAATCAGCTCGTAGCCGAGTTGAAGATGCCGATATTGCTGAGCTCGTCAGTCAGATGACGATAGAACTGGTGAAACAACAAGCACAATTCGCAGTGCGTAGCCAAGCCAATGCCAGCGCAGAAGATACCCTTCGCCTCCTGTCTTAGCAGTGAACTGTAGAAGCATTCATAATGACACGAACATAAAACTCTCCGCATAAAAAAGCCCCGCGAGTTACAAAAACAAGCAGGGCTTTCAGACAGAGCTAAGACAAATCACCAATACTAGTCCAAACGCATCTCAATACCAGCATCACTCATGTGCTGTTTCGCTTCTTGCACGGTATATTCACCAAAGTGAAAAATACTCGCCGCTAATACTGCATCAGCATGTCCTAACGTTACGCCTTCAGCCAAATGCTCTAAATTACCGACACCACCAGAAGCGATCACAGGTATATTCACCGCATCACTTACCGCACGCGTAACACCTAAATCAAAACCGGTTTTAACGCCGTCACGATCCATACTGGTTAACAGTATTTCACCCGCACCGTAGCCAGCCATCTTAATCGCCCACTCAACCGCATCAATACCGGTTGGCTTACGGCCTCCATGGGTAAAAATTTCCCACTTGTTATCCGCATCGCCAAGTTCACCCGAACCGGCAACACGCTTTGCATCAATCGCAACAACGATGCACTGAGCGCCAAACTTCTCGGAAGCTTCACGGACAAATTCAGGATTGGTTACTGCCGCAGAGTTGATCGATACTTTATCCGCGCCCGCATTTAACATACGACGAATATCTTCAATTTCACGAATACCACCACCAACCGTCAGTGGAATAAAAACGTGCTCAGCAATCGCCTCGACCATTTTTACTGTCGTGCCACGAGCTTCGACAGTCGCGGTAATATCAAGAAAGGTAATCTCGTCGGCGCCTTGCTCGTCATAACGCTTGGCAACCTCAACTGGGTCACCCGCATCACGAATACCGACAAAATTAACGCCCTTCACGACACGACCTTGATCGACATCGAGACAAGGGATAATACGTTTTGCTAATGCCATAACTATTTACCGAATTAATTGATTCGCAAGCTAAGAAAACAGCATGATTGAGTATTTATTCCACGCAACGCCGTGAATACAATCCCTGTAGGCTTGGGCTCGGCTCCTGCCTCACACATGCGCTCCACAAACACTCAATAATGCTGCATTAGCTTGCTAGCATTATTTGTTTAAGCCTGACCATCCCAGCTTAAAAAGTTCTGCAATAACTGCAGGCCGTTCTTGTGACTCTTTTCTGGGTGGAACTGCACCGCAAAGACATTATCTTGTCCCATGGCGGCCGCGAACGGCTTACCATAATGACCACGGCCTTTAACTTGGCTCTGATCATCCGCAGTGACAAAATAAGAATGCACAAAATAGAAACGACTCTGGTCTTTAATATCTTGCCATAGCGGGTGAGCAACCTGCTCAACCTGATTCCAACCCATGTGTGGTACTTTCAAGCGACCATCTGTACCGTCAAACTGCTCGTCACCTAATAGCTTGTCACCAAAATACTGAACTTGGCCCGGGAACATATTCATGCAATCAATGCCGCCGCTCTCTTCAGAGCGAGTCATCATCGCTTGCAAGCCCACACAAATACCTAATAACGGTTTGGTTTTGGCTACTTCAGCGACAACTTGATCAATCTCGCGCGCACGAATCTCACCCATGCAATCTCGAATAGCGCCAACACCAGGCAGTACTACGTGATCTGCTGCTAATATTACAGCGGGATCGGAAGTCACCAAAATATTGCAATTAGGCGCAACCTTTTGCAGTGCTCCATGAGCACTGTGCAAATTACCCATGCCGTAGTCGATGACCGCACAGGTTTTACTGATTACTTTACTCATGGACTAAAGAACACCCTTAGTCGATGGCATTCTTCCTGCCATACGCGGATCAAACTCAAGCGCCATGCGTAAAGCACGGCCAAAGGCTTTAAAGATAGTTTCCGCTTGGTGATGCGCATTGAACCCTTTCAGGTTATCAATGTGCATGCTCACACCCGCATGATTGACGAAGCCATGGAAAAATTCCCAAAATAGCTGAGTATCAAAACGGCCAATATTGCCACGGGTGAAATCACACTTAAAATCTAAGCTTGGGCGACCTGAAAAATCGATCACTACACGAGATAAGGCTTCGTCTAATGGCACATAAGAATGTCCATAGCGAACGATGCCACGCTTATCACCCACCGCCTGAGCAAAGGCTTGGCCTAGCGTAATGCCAATGTCTTCTACCGTATGGTGATCATCGATGTGAGTATCGCCATCACAAAAAATGTCTAAATCGATCATGCCGTGACGGGCGATTTGATCCATCATGTGCTCTAGAAATGGCACACCGGTATCGAATTTTGCTTCACCAGTACCATCTAAATTGATGCTGACTTTAATTTTTGTTTCTGAGGTATTACGCTCTACAACTGCCTTGCGGCTGGCATCGGCCATGTGAAACTCCAAAAAGATCTCGCCAAACGGGGAAAAAGTCATTATAAAGCAAAGCTAAGCGACTACCAATAAAAGCGTCTAGCAATAAAATCTGCTTGTAATAAAATCGACGAGTAATAAAAACAACGACTCAATCAGTAACGGACAAGAGAGCCTTATGCCAGTACATCTAGAGCACATTAGCCAGCCTACAGAACAAGACTGGATTGACTTAGGTAAAATTTACACCGATGCCCCGCAAGATTGGCTTGCTGATGCCAGCGATATCAAAGCGTCATTGCAACAATTACTCGATCAAGACATTTGGTTCATCGCCGGCCGCTTTAATGCACGCCTATTAGGCGCAATGCAGGCAGAGAAAGACGGTGATAAAATTATACTTAGACACTTCTGTGTCCGTAACATCACTATAAATAGGGGCGTTGCTCACCAAATGTTGCATCACATGAACGTTTGGGCTGATGAAAATGGCTATACCTTAATTGTTAAGGATCTACCTGAGGCACTGGCTAACAGCTTGATAAATCGAGGTTTTATTAAAAATAACCCAGATTTTGAACGTAATCCTAAGTAGAACCTTGGGATTGTTCTTTTCATGGAACAATCAATTGTCTTTTCCCCCTCTAAAACTTCTCCGATTTATTCGCCATACTCTGCTCACAGTTTAACAACAGACTTCAGCAAGTTAATTAAAACAGAGAGGCACCCATATGAAGTATTTAGCGACCTTACTGATGGCATTCTTGGGCTTCACCAATATGGCTCAAAGTGCCAACCCAACTGCGACCATTGAATATGCTACCAGCTCTGTCATTAACGAACTTAAGCAGATGTCTATTGAGCAGCGCGACTCAACCGAAGTACAACGCTTAGTTGAGAGCTACATTCTGCCGGCGATTGATCAGAAGAAGATTGCTAAATTAGCGCTGGGCAAGCATTGGAAAAAAGCGTCTAAGGGCCAAAAGATCGCTTTTATAGAAACATTCCGCAATTTACAAATTCGTACCTATACCGGTGCCTTTAAAGCGTTTGACGGACAAGAGTTTGAATTTAAAGCCGCCAAATTTAATAAGTCGGGCAAAAAAGCCATCGTCAAAGGGCACATGATTCAGCCAAGCGGCCAACGAATCCCTATCGACTTTAAGTTATACGTTAATAAGCAGCAAGATTGGAAAATCTACGATGCCGTGATTGCTGGCCTAGGCATGGTAAAAACATACCGCCAACAGCTGAGCGAACAATTACAGCGTAAAAGCCTAGATGAGATTATTACTAGCATGCGTGGCCAGGTACAAACCGCTCAACGCTAGAGTAGACTCAAGCCAAATTATTCAGCAACCCTTTTCTTCCCTGCCCCGTTTTTATAACGGGGATTTTTTATGCTTATTTCTCATAAAGCCCCTCCAATTCAGCAATAAAGCAGCTAAACTCTATATCATTCAGTTATTTCTCTTATGGAGTGTGATGTAGCACGGATATGGTTGCCAATACCTTTCGATTCATTTTCATCCCCATTTTGTTATCTGCCCTTATTGCAGAGGCTCGTGAACACCCTCAAGAAGATGCCCTTAAAACCAACTATTTACTCAAGTTGTCTAAATTTATTCATTGGCCAACGATCAACCTAGCTCAAACTTCGCCAATAACGCTGTGCCTATTTGCAACGACCCCAGCGCAAGACAAATGGCAAACACTTCAATTACGTAAAATCCAAGGGCGTGAAATTCAATTACTTTATATCAATCAAGATAATCAAATATCTGAATGCAATATATTATTCATACACAAACTCATTCCTAATAGTGTCATCAGAAAAAACTACTACCGCTTAATATCGAACAGCATTCTAACCATTGGCGAGAGAAAGAATTTCGCCAAAGACGGGGGGATTATTGAACTCGATCTGGCCGATGAAAGTATGAGCATAAAAATCAATATTCAATCAGCAACTGAAGCCGGACTCAATATTCATGCAAACTTAATTGAAATTGCAGCGGCCGTATATCAGCAAGGGCAGCGCTAGATAATGAGATTATTACATGCCCAAACGGTTCGAACTAAGCTGGTGATGATTGCCGTTACAACCAGTACGCTTATTTTATTAATAACAACAGTCGCCTTTTTATCACTAGAGCTTTATTTTGGTCATCAAGATCTCAATAAAAAAATCAACGTACTCGGCCAAGTCATTGCTGAACGCTCTACCGCGGCTCTTACTTTCCGTGACGAGACATTATTACGTAGCAACCTTGCCTCGCTTGCCGCCGATAGCAGTGTCGTTAAATCCTGTATTTATGATGAAGAAAAAGTGCTTGCCGCAAGCCACACAACGCGTGAAGCCATACAGGGCTGCCCACAAATGATGGCCACATTAAAAACCAATGAATCATCTTATGTCGAACAGTATTTCCCGATTGAACTCGACCACCAGGTGATTGGTACGCTATACATCGCTTGTCACGATGGCGACATTATGAATCGCTTCAAGCAAGTCAGCTTATTTGCGATTTTTATTCTTTTTGGCGCCATTATTATTGCCCTCCTATTGGCCACTCGTTTACAGCGTATTGTTACCAGCCCGCTGCGGCTTCTAGCCGATACGATTAGTAACATCGTCCAACGCAATGATTTTTCCATTCGCACTAATAAACACCACGACGATGAACTGGGTCACCTCTCCGACATTTTCAATGAGCTACTGAGTAAAATTGAAAATGAACACAGCTCATTAAAAAGCAGCGAAGAAAAATTTAGAAAGTTGACCTCACTGTCTCCGGTAGGCATCTTTCAAATCAATCCCGCGGGCGAAATTACCTATGTGAACCAGCGCTGGCGTGAAATCAATAACATCAAACACCAGGATCCTGATTTACAAACTTGGTTTTCAAACTTACATCCCGAAGATGCGCCGGAGCTGAATAAACTGTGGCATCGACTAGTCACCGAACATGAAGACATGGCCAATGAAGTACGCTTAATTGCCAAGAATGGCAGCATTTCATGGGTCTACATTCAGGCAACCTCACTGCACTCTAAAGAAGGTAAGCTACTGGGCTTCCTCGGCTCAGTTTCTGATATTTCAGAACTTAAAAAAGCTCAAATCCAAATGGAGAACCTTGCTTTTTATGACCCACTTACCGGCCTAGCCAATCGCCGATTATTCAAAAATAGACTGGCAAAAGCAGTCAAAAGCGTACAACGAACGAATACCTCTATCGCCTTACTTTTCCTAGATTTGGACCAGTTTAAACGTATCAACGATACCCTAGGCCACGACGTGGGGGATTCTCTATTAAAAGAGATTGCTCGCCGCCTTGATCATAACGTTCGCGAAAACGATACCGTTTCTCGTATTGGCGGTGATGAATTCACCATTTTATTAACCGATGTAAATAATACTAATGATGTACGTATCGTCGCTGAAAAAATCCTGCGCTCTCTGTCTCGCCCTTTTACGCTCCATGGCCAAGAAATTATTAGCACCGTCAGCATCGGCATTACGATGACCCCTGAAGATTCCATTGAGCCTAATACCTTGATGAAGAATGCCGATCTAGCCATGTACCGAGCAAAAGAACTCGGTCGTAATAATTTCCAATTTTTCTCAGAAGATATGAATACGGCTATCTTGCATAATTTGGAAATTGAAAAAGAACTCAACTTCGCCATTAAACGCAACCAATTTATATTGATGTATCAGCCAAAAATTCGTATTGCTGATAATAAAATCACCGGAGTTGAATCTCTCGTGCGCTGGCGTCACCCAGAAAAAGGGATTATTCCACCCGACAATTTCATCCCTATCGCCGAAGAAACAGGGCAAATCATTAAGATTGGTGCCTGGGTGTTAGAGCATAGCTGCCACGAAATGGGCGCGCTTATTCGAGAAGGCTTAATGCCAAGCGATTCAAAAATAGCGGTGAATTTATCAGCCAAACAGTTTTCCGACCCCAATCTTTTACAAACCGTTCTGGATATTTTAGCTCAATCGAAAATTGATCCAACCAACCTAGAACTGGAAATTACTGAAAGCATCATTATGGACGATGTAGAGGCGGCCATCAGTATTATGGAGACAATTAAGAGCAAAGGTATTCACTTAGCCATTGATGATTTTGGTACCGGTTACTCTTCTCTAGCCTACTTAAAGCGCTTTCCCATTGATGTGTTAAAAGTGGATCGCTCTTTTGTTAAAGACATTCCAGAAGATAAAACCGATATGGCAATCACCTCGGCCGTCATTGCGATGGCACACAAACTGAGCCTGAAAGTCGTCGCCGAAGGCATTGAAACCCAAGAGCAATTAGATTTTTTACGAGAAAATAATTGTGATGATGGCCAAGGGTACTTATTAAGCCGCCCACTGACACTTCCTCAGCTGCACCACTTCTTAGTCAGTAATCATAAGCAGCCTAAACAGAAAAACTCTTAAACCCACTTCGCCTAGTCGTAAATAACAACAGGCCGCTTTATACTGGCGGCCTGTCCATTTTTGATTAGATTGATTCATGCCTGCTGCCAAGAACAACACATCCAAAAACCCCGTACTCTCCAACGACCAGCAATTCAGTCAAGCCGTGCTCAATTGGTTCGACGAACATGGGCGTACGCACCTACCTTGGCAACAAGACATAACACCTTACAAAGTTTGGATTTCAGAAGTCATGCTCCAGCAAACCCAAGTTGCGACTGTCATTCCTTACTTCGAACGATTTATGGAAGAGTTCCCTACCGTTCACGACCTAGCCAATGCAGAGCAAGATAAGGTTTTGCACCTTTGGACCGGGCTCGGTTATTACGCTCGTGCACGCAACTTACACGCCTGCGCAAAAAGAGTAAGCGCTGACTTCAATGGCGAGTTTCCACTATCAGTAGAAGGTTTAACAGAGTTATCAGGTATCGGCCGCTCAACCGCTGGCGCAATCGCATCGATTAGCATGGGAATAAACGCCGCAATACTCGACGGCAACGTCAAACGCGTATTATGCCGTTACTATGCGGTCGAAGGTTGGCCCGGCACCACTTCGGTGCAAAAAGAATTATGGTTCATTGCAGAGCGCCTCACACCGAACCAACGTTGCAACGACTATACCCAAGCGATGATGGATATGGGCGCCACACTGTGTACCCGCAGCAAGCCACAATGTGGTATTTGCCCACTCGCACCTGACTGCAAAGCCAATGCGCAAGGCAACCCTAAAGACTACCCAAACTCAAAACCTAAAAAAGAAAAACCTGAAAAGCATATCCAATTAATTATGCTGCAAGACCCTGATGGCTATATTTTATTAGAGCAGAGGCCGCAGCAAGGCATCTGGGGCGGACTTTGGAGCTTTCCTGAGCTACCAATGGAAGAAAATGCCCTAAGCCGTAGCCAGGCACTGTTTGGCGACCTAGCCTTCGAACAAGAAGACTGGAATAGTTTTCGTCATACCTTCAGCCATTACCACCTACACATCAGCCCGGTTCTGATTCAGTTAAGCAAGCGACCTGATACCATAGGGGAATCAACTCAGCACTGGTACAATCCTCAGCAACCATCAGAACTAGGCTTAGCAGCCCCCGTGAAAACGCTACTGAACAAAATTAGCTTAGAGCACTTGAATTAGAACTCTTGAATTAAACACCGTAAATTTAAAACCGTTATAGGTACTTCTTATGTCTCGCACCGTACTTTGCCGTAAATATAATAAAGAGCTGCCTGCTCTTACTTCAGCCCCTTTCCCTGGCGCCGCGGGAATCGATATTCTTGAAAACGTTTCACAGCAAGCTTGGGCTGAATGGACCGAACATCAAACGCGCCTAATCAATGAAAAGCACCTCAACATGATCGACTTACAGGCTCGTAAATACCTGACTGATCAGCGTAGTAAGTTCTTAAGCGGTGAAGATTTCGACAAAGCTGATGGCTATGTTCCTGAAAACAAACAATAAAGTTCAACTATTTTATTGAAAGTGCTTGACCCAAGGTAAGAATACCGGTTTAATGCGCGCACTCAACGAACACTTACTAACAAGTAGGTAGCAAGTTCAACGAGTCGCCCGGATAGCTCAGTCGGTAGAGCAGAGGATTGAAAATCCTCGTGTCGGCAGTTCGATTCTGTCTCCGGGCACCATTATTCTAAAAAGCCTGCATTGAAAGATGCGGGCTTTTTTTATGCCTGAAAGAAATGAAATGGATTTTCATCATGTTAGCTTTATTTAATTTTCCCCTCTTAATAATCAGCCTTCTATTCCTAGCAGCATGTTGGCCACTTGAAGATAATAAAAAGAAGAAGCTCTCCTCAGAAATAGCCTCACTCCCAGATATAAATCACAACCTATCAAGCGAGTCTCCAGTAGGTATATGGATGTTAGATATTGATGCCACGACTGAGATAACTAATTTTCACAATAATACAGAAATTAAATCCATAGAAAAATCGAAGCACAAAATTCGAGAATTTATTAGCATTAAACAATCAGATAATGAAAACTACATAATTCACGAATGTTCTCTCCATAGAAAACCTAATATAACAATGCCAGGTTGGTTTAACTCCTTTCCTTCTACATTCAAGGACAACATACTTTCTCTTTCCATTGATTTTCCTATTGAAGACTTAGAAACCTATCAGTTTATCGGGCTCCCCTTAAGCAGTCAGACTACTTTAAAATTCGACAACAACTTGAGTTTACAAGGCAGTGCGAGCCAATTGTTTAAGAATCGTATTTTTCAGACCGACCCTATTTTTAACCAAGTATCAAAAGATCAACACCACCTTCTTCAAATTAAAGGTGTTAAAGTCAGTGACGAAACAAACCTCTTTAACGCTGCTGAGCTGACAACACAGTTCACAATCAACGATATGCCTTTTCTAAACTCAGAAGAAACAGCCATAAAATGTCTGCGCATCGAAAATATAGCAACAACAATTACTCATCATTATTCTGATACTCCACAAGAAATCACACATTCATCCGAGAAATTACTCTCTGCCAACTTTAATGATACAAATCGCATATTTCTTCAAATACCAACCTCTGGTAATACAAAGAAAGAGACCCTAAGAATATTTTCTAATGACAGTATATTTCCAAACTTGAATATTCCATTTTATCTACCTGATTGCGAGCATGTCTCAAATAGTTGTGAAGAAGTTTCGGATGTAAGACTCAGCATTCAAAAAAATAAATCAAACACTCTAGGATCTTCAATTACTGCTTATACAAGTGACAACAATGAAATAAATATCAAGGTATCGATTAGCCTGAAATAACTCACCCACTCTTACCCCATGCCTAGAGCAAGGCATTAACTATGCGTTCTGCTCCATACCAGCACTAAAGTGTGAGTCCGTCATGCTATCTGGCAAAGATAGCATGTAGTTACATAAAACCAATCCAAATTGGTTTATCCAAAATAACACCCATTGTAGTATTTCCGTCACACTAGATTTATATAATATAAGAAAGTGCCTACGAGAAGACTCATGCTAAAACCAATTATCCACTTTTTGTTAATGGTTTCATTGATTGCATTGGCGGGATGCCAGTCACCACAATTTATTGAAACCACAAAACATACGACCAGCTCCGATTTCTCTACCCTATTGAGCAAAGCTGAGATTTGCATCACTAAGAATGGGGAGGCGGACCAATGCTATCGAAATGTTTTCCCTCGTCGCTGCCATAAGTTGTCAACCGAAATGGTATTGAATAAAACGTCGACTAGAAAAAAATTGTATAACTGCATATCTACTTGTCAGCAGGCTCCTATCGCCAGTCGAGTGATAGGAGCCTGCTCTACTCTTTTGTAATGACCCACCAACAATTTACCCTTTACACTTTCTATAATAAAGACTGACACTTTCCATAACTCCACACCCATAGCAAAATTCACGCCCCCAAAAAAGAAAATCAGTTCTCATATTTCGCCATTTACAAAACACTTACCCCCAAACTAAATACTTGAGGTACGTACGTATTAGTTACAAAATAAAATACTTTAATTATTTATTTTCTATGATTTACTGGCCGCATTAAATCAGCACACATACTGAACAACAATAAAATAATAAAAACTCACTACAGCTTAAAATAAGAAATGGATTCTAAATCATGAAGATCATCCGACCGACAAGTCTCAATTATAATTAAGTAAAATCTTACTTATAAAAATAGCTATAAAATAATTTTTCAGCAAGCAATATCTCAGATTTCATCTGACGAACACTATTGCCTGCATTTATTGCACGTGAGATTTTCATGAAAAATAATAAGAACATATCAGCTTGCTTTAAAAAAATTAAACACATATCGGTTCCTAATCTATTAGAAATGCACAAGGTATTTGTCCAGTATTACCATAATGCTGACCTTAACAACTTCGTCACTGACATGGGGAAGAAGACGGGTGTAATACTTCTGCAAGAGAAAGACAGTAAAAAAATAATTGGCTTTAGCACATGGACAGAATTAGAAATCGTTAAACATGGAAAAAAATCCATCGGCATATTCAGCGGTGATACCGTAGTAGAGAAAAAGTTCTGGGGAAATAAAGAATTACAAAAAACATTTGTAAAACAGTTATTAAAAACGAAAATAAAAAACCCCAACACCTCCGTATTCTGGCTATTGATTTCCAAAGGCTATAAAACCTATCTTTTACTCACCAACAATTTCCCAAAACACTACCCCAGCCATAAAAAAAACAATATAAAACTAGAGTCTATTGTAGATAATTACTGCGAACAACTTTATCCAAATGCTTACAACAAAGAGAATCGATTATTGAACTTTGGTAATGATTACCAATATTTAAAGGACGACGTAGCAGAAATCACAAGCAACATGACGAAAGAAAATCTTGAAATTCGACACTTCACTAAACTCAATCCCTCATGGCAGCAAGGAACCGAACTCCCTTGTGTTGGTGAAGTGTCCGTCTATATGATGTGGAACTTCATGCGCAAAAATATGCTGTCATCTAAAAAGAAAAGAAAACACATTATGCTGGAGCCATCATAATGCAATTTTTTCGCAGCTTGCTCAGCCGAACCCTTCATCAGGCATCCTACCTGTTATCAAAACAGGGGGAAGATCGATTTTTAATGGCCTGCAACGATGTAAAGTCTGCACAAAAAAAAGTCTTACAGAACATACTGAGTAATGTCGATAACAGTGAGAATGCTACTCAGCATGGTCTTTCATCAGTTAGCAGCTTAAAAAGCTTCCAGCAGAGCGTTCCGATAACAGGCTATGGCTATTGGTCAGCACTGATAGAGCAACAACAAGCAGAACAAGTACACCTACTGACAAATACCCCATGTCAGCGCTATCAGCCGACTAGTGGCTCCACATCTAAAATCAAATGGATTCCTTATACTGCCCCCTTCTTGGCAGAGTTAGATAATGCCATCGCTCCTTGGCTAGCGGATATTTATCATAATTACCCAAAGATAAAAACTGGCAAGCACTACTGGTCACTTTCTTGGGTTCCTAGCGACTTGCGTAATAAACTAACAACCAGCATCAATAACGACTTGCAGCTTTTACCTTGGTGGAAGCAACTCTTCATGAAGGGCACCATGGCCGTTCCAGAGTCCATCTCTCTTGCTGAGTCTTCAGACGAATCATTTTTCGCAACCGCTTGTTACCTATTATCATGCTCACAATTAAGTTTCATTTCAGTCTGGAGCCCGACCTTCGCACTGAGCTTATTGGAGTTTATCCAGCAACATCAAAAGCAAATCATTCAAGTTCTAGAATCAGGAAAGTGGCCAGAGGATTATCCTGGGTTAAGAGAAGTCGAGACACCAAAAAATAGTCAGTCGGCTAAAATTTTGCAGTACTGGGATGGCACCATAGATGCGAACTTCACCTCCTCTATCTGGCCAAAACTGGCATTGATTAGCGCATGGGATACATCGTCTTCAAAAATTTGGGCAGAGAAACTACAGAAGATATTTCCACATAGTCAATTCCAAGGTAAAGGCTTATGGGCTACAGAGGGAGTTACCAGTATCCCTTATGATAATCAGTTCCCACTCGCCGTGAATAGCCATTTCTATGAATTTGAAAATTTAGATGATCAAAAAATCCTATACAGCTGGCAGCTATCTTTAGGGATGTACGTACGCCCTATTATTAGCGCTGCCAATGGCTTACTACGCTACGCCATGCAAGACAAGTTAAAGGTAACTGGATTCATAAATCAGTGCCCTTGTTTTGAATTTATCGGACGAATAGAGGGGACAGATATGGTCGGAGAAAAGCTCTCACCAGACACCGCTATTCAGCTGTTAAATGAGTTTAATCTTGAGCAAGATATAACCCCGATTACACTTATTGCAATGCCGGCTAACCCGCAACAAGATAAGCCATGCTATCTATTACTTTGTGAAAATGACAACTCTCCGACCGATGAATCATTAAAGATCAGAACAGCCGAGCTGGCAGAGCGCTTAGAAAGAACACTATCTAAACACTTCCATTATCAGCTAGCCCGTGAGCTTGGCCAGCTTGGAACGGCACAGGTAAGCATTCAGCAAGATGCACTTGCGCTATACGCTAGCCATAAAGTTGAACAAGGAATGGTAAAAGGGAATATCAAAGTAGAACCATTGATTCTATGGCAAAACCAAGATTTCTTAATAATAGAAAAAACAGACACGCTGCAAACAACGTGTTCAAAAACAATATCGCCAAAGACCGGTGAGCTAGTATGAGCCTACGCTATGCTATCCGCCTAGCTCAAGCAGAGGATTCAGCGGCTTTATTGAAGTTAATCAATGAAACTCCGCAAGAAGGCAGCATCAGCTTAAATTTTGAACGTCACCCTGATTTCTTCCACGCGACGGGGGTCACAACAAGCGACCCTGAAGTGTGGCTGATGGAAGATCTCCATCAGGGAAGATTGGTCGCCTCTTTTAGCATTGGCAAACGCCTAGTCTACCTTAATGGTGAAAAACGCTTAACGCGTTACGGCAACGACTTGAGGATCCATCAAGATTATAAAGGGGGCCGCACCTTATTTCGTTTGTTCAAAAAATATAAAGAGTTGATGCAAGACGAATGGATGCAAACGGTCATTCTTGATGAGAATAAAGCCTCCATCGATACTGTTGGCAGCGGACGACTATTATTACCGACCTATCATCCCGCGGGCCAATTCACTACACACATGATCGCGTTAAATAAGTCATATTCCTCCCCTTGCGATCAGGTTCGACGCGCGACCTCAGAGGACATCAACGAGATTCAAGATTTCTTTGATCAGCACGCCAAACAAAAAGAATTCTACCCTTGTTATGACTTCAAAAAGATTGCTAGTAAAGATGCTTATTATCGTAATTTAAACATCAACGATTATTTTCTATACTATTCAAACCAAGAATTATCGGGCGTTGTCGGTACTTGGAACCAAAAAGAATTCAAACAAACACGCTTTCTTTCCTACCACGGCAGCATGAAGTTACTGCGTCATATGAGCAATCTATCCAGCAAAATATGGGGTGGTTTAAACTTACCTCCTGCTGGGACATTAGCCAACTACATCAGTTTGCATTCCGTTTTAATCAAAGATAATCAACCAAAAATACTCAATAACATTTTATCAAACATCCTATTCGAATATAAAAATTCGACTTTTGATGCGTTGATCATTGGCTTTGATAAACGTGACCCACTGCACCAAGCATTAGCAAAATTCAAAAGTCATACGCTTATCAGCAACCACTACCTTGCCAGTTATGGCGATAAACCTGAATACCTGAAGCAGCAAGCTGATCAAGATTCTGTATCACTATTTTATTTAGAACCTTCCCGTTTATAAGGAGAGAAATATGAAAGCCTCTAAATCCCCTAAAGACTACATCGCTATGTGGTTTGATGTCAGAAAAGAATTAGGCATCAGTGATGCTATGAATATTGGCCCCATGAATAAGATCGATGGCAGTACTGACTGGCACACTTTTCCACATAGTAAAATGGATGGCATTGGAGGTATCGCTACAATATTAAGAGAGCAAGGATATCCTTGTCGCACTCTACCTCAAAGTGGCGAAAAATCAGAACCGAGCTCTTGGAAGCTTTATAAACTAAGAAAATTAGAAAGAAAAACAAAAAAGTCTAATAACAGCTACACACCTTCTAAAAGTATCCGTTGGAAAAATAATTACCCTTGTAGTAATGATAACTCTGCTGAAATTCTTAATGCCTACTTCGATAAAGACCGTACGTTACAGATCAAAAAAAATGCAAAAAAGAATCGTGTTGCCTTTAGCACGTTTCTCATGTGGTCTCTCAATAAAGCTATCGCGGACAATCTGATCGCTGGCAATCAGAATTATTATTGGTTCTACCCCGTTAATCTCCGCGGGGCAATCTCTCTTGGCCGTGATACTAGTAATTATTCATCAGGTATTAACATATGCCTAAACAATCACATGACACCCAAGCAATTACAGCAAGAGATAAAAAATAAAATAAAACTAAAAGAGCATTGGAGTACTTGGAAGCTCGCACATATAGGTAAATTCGTTGGAAAATCTGGTGTTCGCTATCTCTACAATAGTATTAGTAAGAAAAATTTCTATGCCGGCTCATTCAGTTTCTTAGGTGCCTGGCCACTACAAGGTGATAACAACCCTGCTGAGAATAAAGATCAGGTATGGGTTAGCTGTGGTATTGGTACAAAAAACTACCCAGTTTCAACCGGCATAATGGAGTGGCATGGTCAACTCACTCTAGGATTAAAACTCCATCCGATGATCTGTCAGGATATTAAATTGACACAAAAATGCTTAAGTGACTGGAAAAATAATTTAATCGAAGATAAGAATCATAATGAATTCATTTAGTTTCAATATAAAACTGCTTGCACTTATGGCTATATCAGTCGGTGTCCTTTACCTACTGACAGCGAACAAGCCTGTTCCAGAAAAATCTGACATTAACATCAACGTCCCAGTCGTACCTTATACTGTGGCAAGATCAACAGATGTTTCTATTCCCATTTTCAGCCGAGGTAAAGTTACACCTGCCCATATTCGCCATATAACCAGTGAAGTCCCCGGACTTGTTAGTTTTGTCAGCAAACATTTAATTAGCGGCGGCCTAGTTCAAGAAGATGAAATACTCATACAGCTAGATCGACAACCCTTCATACTCGACATTAGTCAAAAACAGGCAAGCTTAGATCAAGCTAAGTTACACCTTTATGAAACCAAAGCAAAAGCTCGTGTCGCTAAAAAAGGGGCAGGAAACAATGCTTCGGATTACGCACGCTATATCCCGCAGTTACGCTACGCGAATAGCCAGGTAGAAGCAGCCAGTGTAGCCTTAATTTATGCCAATACGCAGTTAGAAAAAACCTCTATCAAGGCTCCGATAACAGGTAAAGTTATTATGGCCAACATTCATCCTGGGGAGTATCTACAGATAAGCCAAGATCTGGCAAAAATTTATGGTACCGAAACAGTAGAGATAAGACTGCCACTCAATGATCATCAAATTTCATTACTAGGCCTACAATATTCCGAACAGAAAGCAGATGAACAGAGACCCCCGCCTAAAGTTTTAATACATAACTTTCAGACTAATAGCATCACCTGGCACGGCACGATTACCCGTACAGAGGGAGAAAGAGATCAAAACCAACTACTCTATGTCATCGCGACTATCAATAATAATGATAAAGGAAATTTAGCCACCAAGTCCCTGCTGCCCGGTTCATTTATTCAAGCAACCATTACCGGCGGCTTACAAAAAAATTTACATATTTTACCGAGAGAAACGTTACAAGCTGAGAACACACTATGGACTATCAGCTCAGAAAATCGTTTATCTCGCCGAGCGGTTGATGTTATTCACCGTGGGAAAGATAAAATTTATATTGCCTCAGGTATAAATCTAGGAGAACGCATTGTCTCAGGTTCATTTAGTAACCTTGTTGATGGACTATTAATACAACCCAAAGCTAGCCATCGAGCAAAAAAAGAGAATGAACTGAAGATACCGACCATCGTCGAGGCTCTGTAATGCGCTATTCCATTCAGTGGTTCGTCAACAACCCCGTAGCAGCCAACTTGTTTATGTTTTCAATCTTCGTATTGGGACTAATCTCTATTCCTGATACCCGAATGGAACTTATTCCAAATGTTTCGTTAGAAAGAATTAGCATTCAAACCGTTCTACCGGGTGCAACGGTTGAAACCGTTGAAGCCACTGTTTGTAAACCGATAGAACAGCGTATTTATGATATTCCAGGAACACTCGATCTTACCTCGATTGCCTATGAGGGCCTATGTTCAATGACTCTAGATGTCGCTGATGGCTTCGTTACCAAAAATATTCTAGATGAAGTAAAAAACCGCATCCAAAGCTCTGATGTTTTGCCAAAAGATGCCAGTTCACCTGAGATAAAAGAGCTGAGTGTCCGCAACCGTGTTGCTAAATTGATTCTTAGTGGCGATTCAAACTACGCTGATTTAGCAAAAACAATAAGGAAGATCCGACAAGACCTACTTGAATTTGACAACATTAGTATTATCGACCTTGAAGATATTAGACAATCAAAAATAGAGATTAATGTTCCTTCTCATAACTTAGAAAAATACGACATTTCATTTTCACAAATAAACAGCCTGATTCAACAACAGTCAGGACAACTACCCGGAGGACTGTTGAAAACTCAAGAAGGTAATGTCTTAATTACCTCTAACGAACAACGAGATAGTAGTGAAGGCTTCAAAAACATTATTGTTCTATCCAATAGTGATGGTGCTGAAATAAAATTAAAAGATATCGGTACCGTTAGTGATAACCGCTACAGCTATGAGAATCAAGCCAGTTTTGATAATAAGCCTGCTGTATCCATCGATATTTATCGCATCGGCGATCAAAATATTATGGATATCGCAAAAGTCCTAAACACCTATATTAGTCATGCTCAAATACCCGACAACATGCAGCTGCATATTTGGCAAGATGACTCCAAACATTTTAAAAGCCGCATAGATCTGTTATTGGATAATGCCTTCACCGGCTTATTATTACTGTTTGTCGTCTTATTATTATTCTTAAATGCTCGTCTTTCATTTTGGGTTAGCCTAGGCATACCGGTTTCTTTTTTAGGTAGTCTATTTTTAATGCCCTTCTTTGATGTTTCAATTAACGTCATTTCACTGTTTGCATTTATTTTAGTCCTCGGCATCGTCGTCGATGATGCTGTGGTTGTGGGTGAATCAGTTCATCAACAAAACCAACTCGGTAACTACGGCAGCGCTGGCGCACTAGAAGGTACTTATCAGGTTTATAAACCCATATTTTTTGCCATCGCGACCAGCATAGTCGCTTTTTTACCACTGTTATTCTTACCGGGACCTGAAGGGAAGCTAATGCAGGCTATTCCGATCGTCGTCATTTTGACCCTTATATTTTCATTATTAGAGTCAATCTATATATTGCCCGCACATTTATCGGGTAATAAACTCGCGCCCAAGAAAAAACCTAATCTGTTAACAAAAATACAAAATTCATTTAGTAATAATCTAGATACTTTCATCGATAAAATCTACCAACCCTTATTGATAAAATCTCTACATAATAAAGGTCTGGTGATCATTAGCTTTAGCCTTATATTTATTATTTTCATGGTTGTCGTTTCTACCGGCTGGATGAAAGTTTCATTATTCTCAGCGATTGAAGCGGACGTTGTGATCGCTAATGTTGTTTTTCCTGAAGGCACTCCACGAAATAAAGCGAAAGCTGCTATTCAGCAATTGGTCACCGCCGCCAACCAGCTGAAAGAAGAAACATTGGCATCGAATATACCTTCTATCTTGCATGTATATTCAGTAATAGGACCTAAAAATAAAATTTCAAATCAAGATCTTGATAAAAATCTTGATCATCGCGCGCAAGTAACACTAGAACTCGCTACCGGTAATAACCGCCAATATACAGGACAAGAGTTCGTCCAACGCTGGCGCGAACTAACAGGCCCGATTGCCGACATTGAGGACCTAAAGTTTAGTGCTAGTTTAAATCCTGCCAAACCCGATATTAATATTGAATTCTCGGGTTATGACCTTGCTCAATTAAGCCGTGCCGCAATGCAATTAAAAGAAATCCTTGCCGAATATGAGGGTAGCTATGATATTCGAGATTCTATTAGCAGTGATAAACAACAAGCCAATATCACTCTAAAAGAGAATGCCATCGCACTAGAGTTATCACTTGAACAGGTTTTATCGCAAGTACATAACGCTTACCAAGGCAGTGAAGTGCAGAACATTCAAACCCAAGATGATGAAATCAATGTTTGGCTAGGTTTACCAGAAAATGAACGTTCCTCTATGTGGTACTTAGAAAATCTACCGATTAAATTAGCCAGCAATCAATACGTTAGCCTATCGTCTATCGCCAGTATCGAATACCAGCCCGCACGTAATTACATTAAACGTTATGAACAGCAGCGCATTGTATCCGTTAGTGCCTATGTTGATAGTCAGAAAAATTCTATTTCGCAAATAAAAAATGAACTACAAGCATTTAAACTGAACCAGATCACTAACCATTATCCAGGGGTTCGCTGGAATACCGCAGGGCAACAAAAAAGCATCGCGTCATTTTTGAAAATATTAACCAAAGGTTATCTTGTCGCCATTTTAGTGATGTATCTCATGATGGCCGTTCTCTTTGCGTCCTATAGCCAACCCTTATTAGTACTTTTTGCGATTCCCTTTGGCTTGCTCGGTTCATTAGTCGGCCATCTATTTTTAAATTTAGAACTTACCCTTTGGTCGTTTGTCGGCATGGTCGCCGTGAGTGGTGTGGTAGTGAACGATAATCTAGTATTAATGAATTATATCAACCAACAAAGAGAGCAAGGACAGAACGTTTTTATTGCCGTATGTGATGCAGGAAAAAAACGTTTTCGTCCCATCTTACTCACATCGTTAACGACCTTTGTCGGCTTAACTCCATTAATTTTAGAAACCAGTATTCAAGCTCAATTTTTAATTCCTATGGCGGTATCCCTCGCTTTTGGGGTGTTATTTGCGACCTTCATTAGCTTGCTGCTCGTTCCAGCCAGTTACTTATTACTCGACCAATGGTTAACCAGCTCATCCCATCACCTAAATAAAATTCGTCATATAAAAAATACTACTGACTTAGTTGAACAAGCCTATCAACGAGGTTTTCAGCAAGGTAGCAGTAATAAACTCAAGAAAGAAAATCCTTATCACGACGATGTTCTTGACTCTAGCTGGGAAGCTGGCTGGCAAGATGCTAAAAAATAAATATAAAATGGAGCCATTCTAATGCCATACTCAAGACCCCTTTCAACCATTGAGCGTTATTATGTCAGCTGTGACAGTAAAAAAAATGGTCAACTACACACCCCTTGCGTTAACCAAATGGTTGTTGAAGGCGATGGTACTATTGATGATGAAAAGCTAAGAAAGGCGGTTATCAAAGCATCTTATGCCAATCCTGGGAGTCGAGTAAAATTAGTCGGCCACTTAGGGTTTAGTCGCTGGGTCGATAGTGATCACTCAACACCGCTGCGAGTTGTAACACAGCGTTGGGATGGCCGTAGTAATGATGATGCTGATTTCTTATTAAAACCTTTACCGACCCGTTCAGGCCCAACATCAGAAGTAGTTTTAGTTCATGCGGATGATAATAAACACTTCATTATCATCCGCTCTCATCATGGTGCGATGGATGGTCGGGGTACATTACATTTTGCTACTGATATTTTTCGCTGTTTACGCGGCGAAGATCCTATTGGCGAAAATAGTTATATCAATGATATGCAACTAGCTCAATCGCTGAATGGACACGCTAAAGCTAATAGCCTAGGACGAGAGGTGGCTGCTGCTACTGGATCAGCAATACCTCAATCGATGCAAGCCTTAGAAAAACCCTCTCGCTGGATTCGCCAAACATTAACAGGTAAACATAAAAATTTACTGGCCAAGGTCGCTCTGGAAATTGCTCGTTATACCCGCCTTAATGGCGAAGATTGTGTGCGTTTTCAAATACCGGTTGATATGCGCCCTCATCGCGAAGGTTTAAATTCTACTGCGAACTTAACTGGGGGGATTGTGGTTGATGTAAATCTCGAGACCACAGCGGAAGATTGGAATTTAGAGATACAGCAGCAGTTGGCCGAAAAGAAAGAAACGGAGATTCCGCGTTTCTTTAAATTATTTCCCTTTCATCTATTAAACTGGGTACCGACGTCAACCATCCGTAAGAGTAACGACAAACTCATAAAAAAACGCCAACTGAGCAGTCTATACCGCACGACGGCTGTCATTTCAAACTTAGGATTATTAAAAACTGCTCGGTTTAGTGGCTCAGAATTTAACGCGAAGAAGTGTTATTTTATTCCACCAGAACTTGAAACAACCGCTCTTTTTGTGGCTCTCGCAGGGCATTCCCAAGGCGTCGAAATAATCATGCGCTCACCCGCCCAATTAGATGGTGGTAGGGTACAAAAGATGATGGATTTTGTAATCAGCAATATTGAACTATCAGTTTCCAATAAAGCGGAAGCTTCTTTCGTTAACAATAACGCTAGCCAAGCCAAAGAAGTACAAAATGAAGCAATCGTTTAACTATGGGTGAGTGGATTGATTAATATCAATAATATATCTCACAAATATTTCAATTTAATAAGAACAATTTTTCAGAAATCGCTGTTCCCTTGATTATTAAGCAAGGTTAATTAGAGCTGCTAGTCTTTAATCAGAAAGATCAAAGGACTTGAACATGAAAGCATCTGATTTATTTGTAAAAGCATTGGAACAAGAAGGCGTGGAATACATTTTTGGTATTCCCGGTGAAGAGAATCTAGATGTATTAGAATCTCTTCGAACCTCCTCTATTAAGCTCATACTCACTCGCCATGAACAGGGCGCAGGCTTTATGGCTGCTACCTATGGGCGTTTAACCGGCAAGGTTGGAGTATGTTTATCTACCTTGGGTCCTGGTGCCACAAACCTTGTTACCGCTGCAGCCTATGCGCAACTAGGCGGCATGCCGATGCTGATGATCACCGGCCAGAAACCCATTAAAGCCAGTAAGCAGGGACGCTTCCAAGTATTGGATGTGGTCGACATGATGCGCCCCATTACCAAGTACACGGCGCAAATTGTCAGCGGCGAACGCATTGCTTCGCAAGTACGTGAAGCCTTTCGAGTTGCCAGCGCGGAACGACCAGGGGCGGTTCACCTTGAGCTGCCAGAAGATATCGCCGATGAAGAAGTCAGCCCTAATCTAATTACTGAAAGTAATGTCCGTCGTCCTATCGCTGAAGAAAAATCAATTAAGCACGCCGTCGATATGATTGAGCTCGCTAAAACGCCACTATTGCTAATTGGTGCCGCGGCTAATAGAAAGATGTCGAGTAAAATGCTGACGCGTTTAGTCGATGAATTGAAGATTCCTTTTATCACCACACAAATGGGCAAAGGTGTTGTTGACGAAACCAAAGATTTATTCTTAGGCAATACCACATTATCCGATGGTGATTTTGTGCACCGCGCGATTGCCCACGCCGATCTGATTATTAACGTTGGTCATGACGTTGTAGAAAAACCGCCCTTTTTCATGCGTGATGACGACAAGAAAGTTATCCACATCAATTACATGGCCGCGGAAGTTGATCCGGTATACTTCCCTCAGATTGAGGTCATCGGTGACATTGCCAATAGCATCTGGGCAATATTAGAAAAACTACAAGTTCAAAAACATTGGGACTTTAGTTATTTCGACAAGGTTAAAGCTGCAGAAGAAAAAGAGCTACCCCATGGCTGTAACGACGATCGCTTCCCTATCTACCCACAGCGCTTAGTGGCTGATGTGCGCAAGGCGATGCCTGCTAACGGCATCATCTGCCTCGACAATGGTGTATATAAAATTTGGTTCGCTCGTAACTATAAAGCTCAAAAACCCAATACCGTGCTATTAGATAATGCTTTAGCAACCATGGGCGCAGGTCTTCCCTCAGCAATGGCAGCAAAGTTAGTTCATCCCGATCGTCCCGTTATCGCCATTTGTGGTGATGGTGGCTTTATGATGAATAGCCAAGAATTAGAAACGGCTGTTCGTCTTAAGCAACATATCATCGTATTGATTCTACGCGACGACGCCTATGGCATGATCAAGTGGAAGCAAGCCAATATGAACTTTGACCCATTTGGTTTAGATTATGGCAACCCCGACTTCGTTAAATACGTCGAAGCCTACGGCGGTAAGGGACATAGAATTGAATCGGCAAAGCAACTATTACCGCTAATTGAAAAATGCATTCAAGATCATGATGTTCACCTCATCGATATCCCCATTGATTACAGTGAAAATGATGATATTTTAAATAATCAATTACGCAAATTAAGCGCCAAGATTTAAAGAATAAGATTTGGGATAAAGGAAAGCACCATGCTAAATAAAAGCTACCCCTACTACTTAGCGAATGAAGCGATCTTCGCTAACGAAGACTTAGAAGTTACCGACAAATACTCAGGTGAAGTCGCTACACGAGTTGCCTTAGCTGACGAAGTCGCGATTGATAAAGCCATTGCCGCCGCAGAAGCAAGCCAAGAAGCCATGCGTAAAATGGCTCCTTATGAACGTCAGGATATTCTTAATCACTGCGTTAAACGCTTTACCGAGCGTGCTGAAGAAATGGCGCTCGCACTTTGCATAGAAGCAGGTAAGCCGATTAAAGATGCGCGTGGTGAAGTTGGCCGCTTAATCGATACCTTCCGTATCGCCGCAGAAGAATCTGTACGAATGAGTGGCGAGATCATGAATCTTGAAGTCGCTCCTCGCGCCCGTGGCTATACGGGCATGTATAAGCGCGTGCCGATTGGCCCTTGCTCTTTCATTTCTCCGTTTAATTTTCCATTAAACTTAGCCGCGCATAAAGTAGCCCCAGCGCTTGCAGTTGGCTGCCCGTTTGTATTAAAACCCGCCAGTCGCACACCGATTGGCGCGTTAATCATCGGTGAGGTTCTAGCAGAAACGAATTTACCCAAAGGCGCATTCTCTATTCTTCCTTGCTCGCGAACAGGAGCTGATTTATTCACTGTCGATGACCGCTTTAAGTTACTAAGCTTTACCGGCTCACCTGATGTCGGTTGGGATTTAAAGGCTCGCGCGGGCAAAAAACCTGTAATTTTAGAACTCGGAGGTAATGCTGCCTGCATCGTTGATGAAGATAGCGATGATAATCCAGGTGATTTAGACGATGCTGTCGAGCGCATAATTTTCGGGGCTTTCTACCAGTCAGGTCAGAGCTGCATTGGTGTGCAGCGCATCATCGTGCATGAATCGCTATACGATAATTTTAAAGAAAAATTTATCGCCAAAGTCGCGCTATTAAAAATGGGCGACCCAAAAGACGAAGAAACATTTGTTGGACCAATGATTTCATTATCAGAAGCGAATCGTCTTAAAGGCTGGATCGATGAAGCGGTAGGACTCGGCGGTAATTTATTAGTCGGTGGTCAGCAAGATGGCACCATGTTGGATGCGACGGTATTAGAAAATGTCCCTGAGCATGCTCAATTAAATACTGAAGAAGCATTTGGTCCTGCGGCGATTTTAAGTAAATTCTCCACCTTTGATGAAGCTTTAAAATCAGTTAACAATAGTAAATTTGGACTGCAAGCGGGCATATTCACTCGGGATCTTTATAAGATGAACAAAGCTTGGGATGAATTAGAAGTCGGAGGTGTTGTTATTGGGGACGTGCCCAGCTGGCGTGTGGATAACATGCCCTATGGCGGCGTGAAAGATTCTGGGGTCGGTCGTGAAGGCATTCGTTTTGCGATGGAGGATATGACAGAAATTCGCTTATTAGTGATACGAGATAAAAATCGCTAGTTAAAAAATAACGCAGATGATGACGATCATCTGCGTTATTTCGAATTTATAAATTACGTATTTAACACACTATAAAAATAGTTAAATAAACGGTTATAAAACTAACTGCCAGCCTAAAGTAAACGTAGGATCTGCTGCCAGTTGTGGTCCATCAAGATCTTGATAAACCGGTACTTTATATTCTAAAGCCATGCGATTACCTGCTGGTAATAAGAAATTCACCCCCACCGCGGTGGAAAATTGCTTACCTGCTCTAAGGTCCTTACGCGCTGTCGCTACCATCATTGGATTAAGATCTGAATCTTCACCCACAATGTTTCCCCACTCTTCGTAATCCCCACGCACCGATAAACTCATAAATGAGGTCACTGGCAAGGCTGCCCAAGCTTGTGCTTGATAGCGATTACCCAAGCGATAATCACGCTCATTACTAAAGGTTCGTAATACAGCATTTAGCTGAGCACCATAAGAATACGATTCTTGAGTACCGTTATAAGTAATACCCGGCATCACATCATAAGTACCCGAGCCTAACTGCATTGGATAGGGCAAGATAATGTCTTGGCCATTACTCATCGCAGTCGCATCTTTTTCATCGATAGAGCCGGTTGGTAAACTTAAACCCATATTCAAATGAACTCGAGCTGAATCGCTGGCGAATAAACTATACAAGGCAACTGCCTTTAGGTCACCGATGCCTTTAGTCTGGGTTTCAAAGTTTGTCCGCATGCTCATCGGCATTCCCATTCCAGAGTCCATCGTCATCTCCATGACCAACTTCATATCGTTTTCGATATAAGGCAGCATAAATCCTACCGTTAGCTTATTCGACGGAGCATACATGGCGCCAAACATGTGCATTTGCATCGTCATGCTTTTTGGGGCCACCATAAAATCTGCTAAGACTTCATCATCAGAAACCTTTTTAGTACCGTCTAAGTTATCCGTCATCGACATTGTCATATAGCGATACGACAGCATCCACTCCCCTTCGTTATGCGTATGGTCACCCATTACACCAATCGGCGCATGGCTATCAGCACGACTGCTGTGATCATGCTGAGGCATTCCTTCATGTCCCATCTGGGCATGATTCATTTTAGAGTGATCCATCCTGGAATGATCTATTTCTTCGGCCATTACAGGAAGAGATAATAGAGACGATAAACATACGGCAGAGAAAGTATTTAATTTCATATAGCACTTATTTAAATAGATTATGGAGGCTAGGTTCAGGGCTTATTATAAAAAGAGATAAGCCTGATCAATAGTGAAAACTCGCGTTTAAAATTGACCTAAATCACTAACTAATAATTATATTTTAGCCAACTTGACCTACATCAACAAAGGGAATCAATCAGGTGTGACATTTTGTCGCACTAAGAAGATAGTGCTTATAGTTATTCAGAAATACAGTTGCCCCTAGATAGGAATAAGCAGTGAACATGTCATTTCATCCATTGTCGAGTATACGATTTGTCCTACTCGCATTCATGTTTTTATTTTCTAGTCTGTCTATCGCAGGTGGGCTCATCATTAGCCCTGCCAAACTGGCACTGCCTTTTATCGAAAAGGCGTTTCCTAATGGGTCCAGTATCGGGGTAAAAGAAGGCGATATTGAAAAAGGCGAACTGCCGGTTTGGACCATCAAAAAAAATAATGAGATCATCGGCTATTCATTTGAAACCGATGACATCGCATTAATTCCTGCTTACTCTGGTGAACCGGTTAATAGCCTAGTCTCAATCGATACCGACGGAAAAATATTAGCCGTTAATGTGTTAGAGCATCATGAACCCATATTATTAGTCGGTATTCCAGAATACAAACTTCATACTTTCACCGATCAATACTCTGGCTTGATGTCAACCGACAGAGTTCAAATTGGCGGACTCAAAGAAGACGAGAGCATTCACATCGATGGTCTTTCTGGTGCAACGGTTACCGTTATGGTGGTGAACCTAGGCATTATGCGCGCAGCCAAGATAGTCGCTAGAGACAAAGGTATTATCGAATTCGACGAAGTTGAACAGCAACCTATCGCTAATATCAAGCAAGATGTATTTCAAAAAAAGAATTGGCTTGCACTTACCGGCGATGGTTCTATTCGCCGCATGGTACTGAGTAAAAAACAGATTGAAAAATCTTTTGCCGGTACTGAAGGTGAGCTTGCAGAACCTCTTTCAGAAGAAGAGGCTAATGCTGCCTTTATCGATCTTTATTATACTCAGCTTAATATTCCAACCATTGGCCGTAACCTAATCGGTGATAGTGAATATAAATGGCTACAAGACGAATTAAAAGAAGATGAACACGCACTCGCCTTGATGGGTAATGGTTTTTCTTTTAAAGGTTCAGGCTATGTTCGTGGTGGTATTTTTGATCGTATTCAAATTCACCAAGGCGATAATGTTTTCAGCTTTCGTGACCTAGACCAATATCGTATTAATGATCTTTATTCAGAAGGTTCTCCGCGATTTAAAGAAATGTCTATTTTTGTTATTCGTGATCATCACAAATTTGATTCTGGTAGCGAATGGGAAATTGAATTATTAGTGCGTCGTCAGACTGGGCCACTGGATAGTCTTTTTAGTAGTTTCAAAACTCATTACTTACCCATAGAAGCTTATTTATCCCGTCCTCTTGTGGAAGTAAAACAAGACATTTCTGATCTTCCTATGTGGCAGCAGGTTTGGTACGCCAAGCAAATACCTGTGACCATTCTGATTATCAGCATGATATTAATCATCATTGTGATCTTCCTACAAGACTGGTTAGTGACGTTTCCGCGCTTTCTACATGCCTTCCGTCGCGCCTTCTTAATTTATACAGTGCTCTTTGTCGGTTGGTATTCTTTAGGCCAGGTATCCATCGTCAACGTACTTACGTTTATGAAAGCCTTAATGTCAGACTTTCATTGGGAAACTTTTTTACTCGACCCAATTATCTTCTGTATTTGGATGTTCATCGCAGTGACTCTCTTATTATGGGGACGCGGTATCTTCTGCGGCTGGTTGTGCCCTTTTGGTGCCTTGCAAGAATTAGTCG
>Ga0209395_1000289_pt1 | contig 76544 bp, 75 predicted proteins | sample GOMGulsemesocosm_3_FD_184635 | JGI IMG/M metagenome (GOLD analysis project Ga0209395, IMG submission 184635) | Methane-oxidizing microbial communities from mesocosms in the Gulf of Mexico - GOM9D Gulf of Mexico (SPAdes) (version 2) | ecosystem: Environmental > Aquatic > Marine > Cold seeps...
GCTAGAAACTTTAGTTGATGGGAAATTGATTTGGGCTGAAAAGAATTTAGCTCAAATCTAAGCTGACAAGACACCCTAAAATTCGGGTAACTGTCAGATCAGGTCTGAGCTACTACAAATTAGGCGTGTTTATATGCCTTAGTTAAAATTATCATCGTATGCTTTTGTCACTTTGAAGTAAGGTCATAGAAATTACGCGAATGACCACTGTTGTGGCTAACTCGCCAGTCGAGTGGTGAACAATCAGGATTGGAGGTTCGGTGTCTCCTGCAAGGCTCATTGCCGACATTCATGTTCAATTTTAATGTTGACTATGAGCTTTTAAAAACAAACCTTTTATATAGAGGGTCTCACTGCTTCAATTTTAATGATAACAAGGATGCTATCGCCACAAATAAACTTGATATCCATAAACAGGCTTCTAGTGCATGCTTCGGCCTGAACCGATCACCCGTTTCCGCTGGTTTAGGTGCAGTTATTATTTTACTGCTTAACTCCTCGTGCTCACAGTGACGACAAGCGTATTTAAATTGCTTATGTTTTATCACACTAATTTTGGCCGGAATGATTTTAACTTGTTCACTGTATTCACTACCACAGTGATGCAGTTGCTCACCGCAACACGGACAAGCTAACTCGGTTAAGGTGTGCTCAACCTCTTCTCGTTCAAAGTGCTCAGCCAGTGTTTGTTTTCCTTTTTTATTATGCTGCGGTGGCTCAGTCGACTTATGCTGCTCAGCTTCATTGAAGGTACCCCGGGGAGATTTTTCACTTTTTCTACCGTACTTTTGTGATTTACTTAACTTTAACTCGGCAAGTAGATGGTCAATACGTGTTTGCATTTCGACTTTATCTTCTTGCAGATTTTGCTTATCTTTTTGCAAGGCGTCTATCTGCGCTTGCATACGGGCAAGTTAATTTTGTAGGGTGAGAAGTGGTGTGTCATCTGTCATTTTTATAGCATGACACACTGGCAAGATCGTTCAAGAGGGTAAAAATGATCGCAATAGATCACATCACCGACAAACCTGATAATGTAGGGTGCCTGGTCTGGCTCGTCACGGGTAAACCGGATAACAACCATTGGAGTTGGCGTTGCTCAATGCTCATAGCCGCGGGCGCTTCGCCGGATTTTGGCCATTGAAATCGCCCTTGCTCTAAGCGACGATAATAAAGCCAAAAACCATTAGTATCCCAAAATAATATTTTTAATTTATCACGCTGTTTATTACAAAAAACAAACCAAGCTTGACTCAAAGGATCGAGCGATAAGGTCTCACTGACAATAATGCTAAGACCATTGATTGATTTTCTCATGTCAGTGAAGCCAGTGACTAAGTAGACTTGGCTAGGTGAATGCATTACAACGCACTCAATAATTGCACTAATGTTTGATGCATTAGCGTCGACTCAAACTCTAATTGGTAGCCACTTGGCGTGGTGAGTTTAATCATGGAAGGCTGAGCTGAAGGCTGCTCATGAATAACAAAGGGGATCACCTGTTGCTGTTTAACTGGTAGCGCTTTATCAGGTAGGCGTTTACGCCAAGCGTAGAAAGTGGAGGGGTTAACGTTATTGTTGCGGCAAAATTGAATGATAGTTAAATCGCTACGTTGTTGCTGTTCAAAGACGTTTTTCCAGTGTTTGATTTTTTGCTGTTTATTCATAATTACCTCGTGTTAATGTGCTGAGATAATTATGCGCAGGCTTGATTGATATTGGTATGTGGGGCTTATTACGCGCTTACTGATATCCGGCGTCCTTTAATAATGAAGCAACTGATACAACATTGTGACTTAAATAGCCCTCATACCCTTTTTGGTTACGTTGATTTGGTGATATGTGCTCAATCATATTTCCTAATCCAGCCTTATGGCTATTAACACCTGACAGTAACATTGCTCGCGTTGGAGAACAGGTTGCCGAGGTATGAAAATCCATCATTTTTATGCCTGAATTAGCAATACTATCAATAACAGGTGTTCTAATTTCGCTTCCAAAAGCACCAATATCAAGCATACCCAAGTCATCGGCAACAACAAGCAGAATATTAGGCTGACCCTTTTTAGTTTTTTCGGAAGGTATTGTATTAGCTGACGAGTTGTTCGATATTGAAAGTAAAACAATCGACGTAATCGAAAAAAACATGCCAATTTTAATTTTTAAAAGATTAATCATTTAAATAGAACCTAATTATTTGTAGTGGTCAAATATATTTTGAGAAAATTCGTTGCTCCATGTTTCTGTAATATATTTGACTTAATGGCTGTTTTATTTATGTGGTAAATAACTTTACGAGGTTATTGAGGAAAGCATTCTTTAGGCGACTGATTAGAAGAGTTGGAGATCACAACCCCTGTATCAGATGAGAAATCATCCCAACGTTTAATCATTTCTTTTAATTTTTCTGGAAGTTTATTCGCTAAATTAGTTGTCTCTCCTGGATCTACCCCAAGGTTATAAAGCTCCCATTCGTCTGTCCCATATGGTTCAGGTAATCGCACGATCTTCCATTGATTAAACTGTAATCCTTGACGTCCAAAGATACTAAAGCCATACAAGTCATCTTTATGAATCTCAGCAACATCTCCCTTTAAATAAGAAAGCATAGATTTTCCTGAGATAGGAAGAACCTCACGTTCCTTATATATTGTACCGGGATGAGTTGTGCCTGCTGCCTCTAGAAATGTTGGCAACAAATCCATCACAGATGCAAAATCCTTAGAAATTACAGGATCATTCTTATCACCACCTGGCATGTGAATAATTGCAGGTACCCTAATACCACCTTCAGTTGTAGTCCCCTTATACATTCTAAATGGAGTACTACCAACTTCAGCCCAAGCTCCACCGTAAGATGTAAAAGAACTCTCTTTGCCAAAGTTATCTAAGCTATTATTATAATTTTCATCAAGGAATCTTGCTTCCCTATTAAGGCCTTGTGGAGGCCTAGCATCGGCACCATTATCAGATATAAAAACAATGAGTGTATTATCATACTCTCCGATTTCTTTAAGATGATTAATCACTCGTCCAATGTTTTCATCAAGTGCATCTACCATTCCAGCATAGATTTCCATTCGTTTTTCTTGACGGTCCCGTTCAATTTCGGATAAATCATTCCATGAAGTGTTGCACTCACTCCCTTTGTAAGTTGTGCTATTAGTATCAGTTATTCCAATATCGTCCATACGTTTCAAACGTTCATTTTTTACACTCTCGTATCCTTTAGCATACTTACCTTTATATTTTTCACTAAAACGCTCTGGAACCTGCAATGGCCAATGAGGTGCTGTGTAAGCTATGTAACCAAAAAAAGGTTTATCGCTGTTCTTAACCGATTTATTGATGTAAGAGATCGTTTTATCTGTATAAAAAGTTGTTGAATAGAAATCCTTTGGTAACTTCGTTGGTTGACCATTTTCGCGATAAGGAGTAAAAGGTAATTTGGGAAATAGTCCTTTGTCAGAGTAGTGGTTTCCTGCCCCTGGCAACATAACAAACGAGTCATCAAAACCGCGCATATGTGGTCCTTGTTTAGGTTTCATACCTAAATGCCATTTGCCAGCCATAAAGGTGTAATAGCCCGACTCTTTTAAAAGTGTAGGTAAAGTGACTACCTTATCGTTTAAAAAGCCTTCATAACCAGGTTGACCACGTTGATTATCAGCAGTCCACTCGGCCATCGCTCCCAAACCTGCTAAATGATTATAGGTTCCTGACATGATCATTGAACGAGTTGGTGAGCATGTAGGCGCAGCATTAAAATTAGTGAATTTCACCCCTCCATTATTGGCTAATTGATCTAGATTTGGTGTTTGTATTTCTCCACCATAAACGCCTAAATCTGAATAACCAAGGTCATCTGCAACAATGAGTAAAATATTAGGCCTACTAACCGAAAAAGAAGCTTTATCATCTTCCACAATATCCATAGCAGTGCATGATGAAATAATCAAAAAGGATATTATTACCATAAAAAATAAGCTGGTTGTTTTAACTTTTGTTTTTATACCTAGTTTTTGCATGTCGTTTCCTATTGGCGCCTGATAGCTCAATATTAAAAAATATCCCTACATAAAAAATGTAGGGAGTATTCTCACTTTCTATGATTAATTACCAACTAACTCAATGAGAGACCTAGTTAATATAATTAATCGAGTAAAGATAACTTAATACCATGACATACCGGCAGTAACACCAAATGTAAGGGGCTCTCCAACGCCAACTGTACGACAATTACAAGAGAAAGGTGGGTTAATCAATTGGCCAGTTACATATTCTTCGCCAGTCAAGTTTTTGCCGTATATTGCGACAAACCAATCCTCTGTCTCATAACGAAGGTTAACATTAACTAAACCATAAGCTTCCTGAAGGTCAACGTCGGTATTAGCTCGATCGAAATAAGTATCACCTCGATGTACATAGTCAACACGCGCTGTAAGTCCACCTTCAGAGAACTCATGTTGATATTGCACCCCTAAGTTAAACATATTTTTAGGAGCATGATTAAGTGTATTACCACTATAATCAGTTGGCGGAATATCAATAGTATATTCATCATAAACGGCATCTAAATATCCCATTGAACCATCAACTCTTAGACTCTCAGTTATAACTCCCTGAAATTCCACTTCAATACCCTTAACAGATGATTGCGCAGCATTTTCTGCACGAGGTCCATCACCAGTCAGGCGAAATACTTGAAGATCTTCATAATCATAAGAGAATGCGGCTACGTTCAACCTAAGTCTATTGTCGAAAAATTCGTTTTTAGACCCAATTTCGAAAGACGTAACTTTTTCTGGTTCATAAGCGATCTGCACACCATTAAAAGGAATACCTCCAGCTTTAAACCCTGTAGAATATGAGGCATAAAGTAGGTTTGTATCACTTAAATCATAATCAACACTCAATTTACCCGTGGTACTTGACCAATCAGCTTCCACTAAGGTATCGGGTTCTGGTCCTGTTGCACCTCCCGCACCTAGTCTATAGCCATTAACAGAATCTATAACGCCACCATTGGTTCGTGATTGTTCTTTATCATCTTTCGAATAACGCATACCTGCAGTCACCCTTAATGCATCAGTAAAACTATAAGTTGCTTGACCGAAAACAGCATAAGAATAGGTTTCATGGGAAGCCGTTGGATTCTGACTTACACCATTACCTCCAGGTAATTGACCACCAACTAATGGTATTGTTGGGTCTAATAGCCCTCCTCCTACGAATGTTTGGAATTCCTCTTCAAGTTCCTCATGGTAGTAAAATGCGCCTAGAATCCATTGAAGATCACTGTCACTATTAGAAAATAAATTAAACTCTTGACTCTGCTGGTCTGCTTGATTTTGTCGTGAGCGGGTCTCAATAGTTAATTCAGAGTTATCAGCATCAACTAATGTCGCATTATCCATAGTTTGATAAGAAGAAATAGACCTAAGCACAACACTGTCAGATAAATTCCACTCAACCGTTAAATCAATTCCTTTATGCTCCATATCAACAAACTCTGCTGCGTTTTTGCTAATGGTATAGAAATCTGAAGATTGAGGATTTGCAGGAATACCATTTGCAGGGTTTGTGTACAGCGCAGTCGCCAAAGGGACTCCAGCAGGTGGACCAGAAGAACCATCAGAAATACCTGTTAGGCTTGGACCAAATTGATAATCTGTATCCACGCCAAGGTATTTAGAACCAGAGCCTACACCACCAACCTTAGTATGGAATGCTCGAAAAATAACTTCATTATCATCGTCAAGATCCCAAAGCACTTGACCTCGAATACTTAATAAATCTTTATCGTCATTGTCTCCTCCACCAGCAAAACTATTTTCCAAATAACCATCACGATCTTCTTTGATAATCGAAAACCTACTATAGACATTGTCTGTTAATGGCACATTCAAAATACCTCGTGCACGAGTACGGTTATAATTACCTGCAGTTAGATCAAAAGAAGCTTCAAAATCTTCTTTTGCCTTTGCGCTAATAATGTTAATACTACCACCGGTTGCATTACGACCATATAAAGTACCTTGCGGCCCACGTAATACCTCTAGTCTTTCTACATCAAAAATACTTGTTGCTGAAGCAGAACTTCTACCAACATAAATTCCATCAACATGTAAGGCAACACCAGGGTCACCACCACCCACTAAAGTTTCGGTGCCAATTCCACGAAGTGTTACACGAGAGTTATTTTGTCCACCTGATTCATTATTAAATTCAAGGTTCGGCGTATAGTTTTGTAACCCTCGTAAATCTGTGGCGTCACGTAACTCCATATCTTCCTGTGTGAAGGCCGTTACAGCCATAGGGGTTTCTTGTAATGTTTGTGATCGCTTTTCTGCCGTTATGACTAACACTTCCAACCCCAACTTGGATGTTTCATCAATTTCTTTATCTTCTATAGTAGCTACTTCTTTACTGTCTACCTCTTCAGCATTTGCTGCATAAATTGTTGTGGTAACAGGTAATAAGGCTGTACTGATGGCAACAGCTAGTAAGTTTTTTGACCATTTGTTCATATCAATCCCCAAAATTTATAGTGTTTTTATTTGTTGTGATCTTTGTTATTGCATTAATGAGTTAAGCTAACTAAATAATACTCATGTTAAGTTAGTAAAATAATCACCACTAAGCAATACAATCATCTCATATTATGATACACACAGTGCTTTTTGTTATATTTTTAAAATTTTATTTTTTGACCATTATCGATGGTTAAATTAAATGAAAATTATTTTATGTATGTGGCTAATCTTTCAATAAAAGTCAATTTAGACTTCACCCTAAAAATTGAATACCATATCAAAATCAGCTTGTTATAACATTTGGCTTACCGTGTAAAAACAGTAAACCAAATGAATTTCCATTTCCTAAAATCCAAGTTGTTCAAAAATAATTCTATTTTTAGGAATTTTCATATTATGCATAGTTTTCTCAACGGCTTTAACCATGCCTTCTGAGCCACACAGATAATAATCCCAATCATCACGATCCGCAGTACAAAAAACTTTTTCAAGTATATTTCTATCCATTACACCTTTATGACCATTAAAGTCTTCAGGTGGCTCGGTAAGCACTAGCATTTGCTCAAAATCTAGCGACTCGCTAATAGCATTAATTTCATCTTGAAATACCATCTGTTCCATTAATTGATTACCGTAAACTAAACGTACTGGATTATGATAATCCATGTCACGTAATTGACGTAAAATACCAATAATGGGTCCAATGCCTGCACCACCCGCAATGAGGGATATACCTTTAGCGTTACGACCACAAAGGGTGAATACTCCATGGGGACCATCAAGATAAGCCCGCTGTCCAATTTTTAAATCACTTAAGTTAGAGGTATAGTCACCCAATGCACGGATAACAAAAGAAATTTTTGGTAGTGATGCAGGGCTAGTAGCAATAGAGAATGGATGCTCAGTTCTATCGTACGGGTTACCTGATGTATTAAGCCAAACAAACTGACCGGCAACAAATTCAAAATCAAAATCACCGTCTTTTTCAAGTGTGAGGTACCAGTCAATGCTACCTGCTTTTTCACAACTGACAACTTTGAAAGGTCTTTTAGCATTCGTTCTTGGACGAACAAAGTAAGTATAAACTAAGGTACTAACCGCACCAGCGCATAAGGCAATCCAAAACCAGTCAAACCATTCTTCGTAGTGCCCATGGCGACCAATGGTAATAACATGATCGGTTGCTAAAATAGCAATCGCTATAGCACCAATACCATGAGTAATACGCCAAGCTTCATAAGGCATATCTAATTTATCTTTAAACATTGACATTAAAACCCACACTATCATCAATGCCCAAGCATAAAACCCATTTAATGTTAAGTCTTCAGTGAACAACGAAAACACATCATCAACAGCAAAGTTACTGCTAATCCAAAATCGTGGTAATACTATTAATAAAGGGTGTAAGAAAAAAAGCAATGCAAGGTATTCACCCACTTTACGGTGTAAAAGCATGCCATTATCAACACCCGTTTTAGAAGACAAGCTTCCCATACGGCCCGATAAAAGAAATTGCCCTAACATCATGGAAAATCCACCCATAGACAATATGGTTACCAACTCAGTATACCAACCACGATAACTTACATGTTCTGAAGTAAAGCCCAATCCATAAGGAATAAGTACAATACAAAAATAAACCACCATAAGAGTCCCAAAAGAGAATGGTTGTGTTTTTTTCTCAACAGGAGTTCGTTTGGGATTTGGTACATCATTCCCTACCCGTTCTTCAACTATTGACCCGTTCATAATTACTCCAAAAATAAATTAATTAATACCTGTAATAACAGGCTTTAAACATATACTCGTTCCACTTAAGGGTGCATGATTAAAGTGGTGCGGGTATAGATATTCTGTTATCAAGATTATTGTTTCCAGCAAACACTTTCAATACACTAATCTCAAGGAGTGAAACAAAACTAATCGCTAAATTTAACTTTTAGCGATAATTATTCTTATAGGTTTGAACCGCTAAAGGAAATAATGCAAAAATAGAGATCAAGAAAAACAGACACGCAAGAACGCCGATACTTTTAAGCCCATAAATACCAACAACGCTACCCGCTATAATGGGACCAAAACCAGAGCCTATCGAAATTGCAGCAGGCCCTAAGGCTGCCAATTTACCCGTATTATCAATAGACCCTAATATGCCAAATTGTAAAGATTCAATAAACAACGCTGTTGGAGTAAAAAGTGCTGCCGCAATTAAATAGAATGAAAGGGATGTTGTTAATGATAGTGCAAGTGCTACGCATGCAAAAAAAATATAGGCGCCCGTTAAGGCTGTAACGCCACCGAACTTTCTTATCAATGGAATAACCAAAAATGGCGCAACAATAGCCAAAGACCAACCAGCAGCTAAAGATTGTCCTATTGTTCCTATAGAGCCTCCATGCCAAACGCCTATACGCTCAATAAAAGTTTGAGTACCCGATAGTGCGGCGCCAAACAGTACTAACGCAAACATGGGTCTAAATTTTATGGACGCTTTACTGGTAGGCTCTATCTCTCTTGTAATAGATTTTTTTTGAATTAAAAAGTGTGGGAATTGTTTATAAATAAAAAATAAAGCGATCAAGTCAATTACTGCAATGATAAGAAAACCACCACCATGACCATAAAGTTCAATAATTTGGGCTCCGAGCAATAAACCCAAAACAGCAAACAAGGCTAATGTAGAATTGTAAAAACTAAAAGTACGTTCTGTATTTGTACTTAAAGCAGCAACTGCAGCAGCTGACGCTAATAACGCACCTTGGCTTAAACCTGAAATGGCTCGTAGCAAAGTAATAGTTGTCATTGAATCGGCCATTGCACTCGCAATATTGACCAATAACTCAAATAAAATGGCGATTAGAACTAAAGTACGACCGTTAACTATAGTGGCAAGTTTTGATAATAATATCGCACCTATTGCAGTGCAGCTTAGTTGAACAGCCCCTAAAGTGCCAAGTTGTATTGGGCTAGCATTAAAATCACTGGCTATTGCACCTAAAAGAAGTGGCATTAACGGTAAGAAAAACAGTCCAGCCACATGGCAAGAAGCCATTGCAGCTAAAGTAGACCAATTTGGGGTGTTGATATGATAACTTTGACTAGTCAATTTTCATCATAAATCAATTAGTTACATGATAAGGGTAAAGAGACCGATTTTCATTAACTTGGCCTGCAATATAACTCGATGTTTTCTTCAATTCTTTGACAATTTCCGCGACTCGTTGTTCATTAACCCTTGTTGCTGGCATAACCGCTACAACTGCAGCGATAGGCTTATGTAAATAATCAAATATGGGAACGCCTATAGCAAAAATCCCTAGGTGTAATTCTTCGTTATCAACTGAATACCCTTGTTTATTGTATTTTATTAACTTTCGATGTAACTCCTCTTTTAAGGTAATGGTATTGTCACAAAAGCTATCAAGCTCTTCATCCAACAGCTTGTTTATTTGATCTACACGCAAAAAAGATAAAATAGCTTTTGCACCTGCTGGGGCGTGAACAGGAAGTAAATCTGCTGGTAACATTGATACTCTCAAAGGGTTTCGGCTTTCGGCTAGATAACAAGCAATAGTACTGTTTCCCGTCCATACTTCGAGACTAATGGTTTCATTAATATTATCTCTTAACAAATCAATACGAGGTTTACTTACATTAACTAAGGCTTGAATAGATTGACTCGCTTTAGATATACCTAACTTATAAGCTAAAGGTCCGAGGTTAAATTTCTTGTTTTTCCCTTCCTGAGTGACTAGACCATAACTTGCTAAAGTAGCTAATATTCGGGAGGTTGTTGCTTTGTGAAAGCCTGTTATTTCACTTATTTCAACAGTACCGAGTTCTCTATCGCTATCAGAAAAAGCTACGAGTATTTCAAGTGTTTTCTCGATAGCTGTTAGTTTTTGTTCTGATTTTTTTCTCACGGCATATCTCCATTCTTGATAATTCAACTAGTATACTAACTCATAAAATGAAGCGACATCAGCCCCAGGAGGTTGTAGGTAACATGGGTTTATCTGTTGTTAAAGTAATCGCATCTACCGGACATGATAAGCGACATAAATGACATATTTGACATTCACTTGGGTAGGCTATTACGGCCTGTAAAGTTTTAGGATCAATACGTATAACATCGGTTGGACAAGCCTTTACACAATTCTCACAACCTATACAACCCTGAATTTTATCTATTGGCATCGTTCAGTACCTTTTTTATAATTTTTAATCGTATCCCTTGATTACTCAGGAGATACACGTATTAACCTATATTTGAATCAGCACTATTTTTTATTTGCGCCAGAAATTCATTTTCACCAGGGAATTCTCTTGGATAATTCTCACGATAAGATTTTCCGCTATCCGGTTTCCATGCCTCAGGCAACATATGCTTACCCATTTTCATTTCTTCGTTGTCTTTTTGAACAGTAACCCAACAATGCCATTCTTTATCATTTCTAGCAGGGAAATCTTCTCTAAAGTGAGTACCTCGGCTTTCTTCTCTATATAAACCTGAACGTAATTTCATTTCAGCATTTAACAGCATGTTTTTCACTTCATGGGCCATTCTCAACTCATGGCCATCTCGTGCAATCATACGGGGCACACAATGATTTCTTAAAAACTCTATACTCGCCAACGCACCGTCAAGTCTACGAGGTTCTTTGATATAAAGAATATGAAATGGTGTCATGGTATTCTGCAACGTTGCCGTTATCCATTCTGGGCTGTAACCTTGTTCATTTTCACGAGGAGCCCACATTTTTTCTGTTAATTCTTTTACATTTTTACTGTGATCTAAAGGTACTGGCGCAGTTTTCAAGTATTCAGCTGCAAATTTAGCTGCACGCCTGCCTTGAATTGCCGAGCCATACGAAGAAAAACCTCTTCCTGGATAAAGTGATCCACAAAGCATTGAGCCCAAAGCGTCACCCGCAGCATATAAACCGGCAACCCCATCTGCAGCACACGTGTAGTCAGAACAAAAAACGCCTTCACTTTTATGAACACCCATACCCGCTGTAGCTCCACCAACGCGGTGACCTAAAGCGTCTTTGTTGCCTCCTGGTGGCGCTGGTGGTGGCCCTCCCATATCAAGGTGCATCCCAGGTGTTGTTAAATAACCTTTACCTAAGTATTTTTCGTTAGGACTCGCTTTTTTAGGTGCGCCAGGCAGTGGCGCTGGCTCGCCACCAGGTCCCATGCCTAATCGACGATCTACACCATCTTTTAATACACCCAGTGCGTTATTGAGTGTTAGTCCACCATCTAATTTCTCAGGTGGCCCAACCATAACAAAAGCGCCGGTTACATTCAGTGCCCAATCCCAACCTTCATAAGCCGCTCCTGGAGCATTAGCATACGTAGGATGGGTATCATTAAATTCTTTGCCTACTATTTTGGCTCCTGCCTCATAGGCCATGGCATCGCCATCAAAGGTTAAACCATGAATAGGAAAACCTGGACTTTTATAAGAGCCAGCACCCGTACACATAATGACGGTTTTTGCCGATAATACGACCGCCTTACACTCTTCTTTTGAATCATCATAGGTAAAACCTAATGCACCACACACACGGCCAGTATCATCTTTTACAAGACCGGTAATCATGGTTCTTTCCACAAGCGACACGTTGGCATTTTCTAATTCGCGTCTAAATACAACACTCCCTCTCTCATAAGGCTTTGTATCGTGTGCCCCCATTTTATGCAGAATATCAAAAATATCTAAAGACTCATCCATAAAAATATCAAACCACTTAGGGTCATTAAGATATTCTGTATTCATAGCAAGGTTTTCATGCCATTCATTTCGGTCATAAATTTCTTTATCAAACGGTCTACTATCTGAAGCCCAAGGTGACATGCCTGACCAACCCACGTTGCACTTATCAACCATGGTTACAGACAAACCTTGTTTTCTAGCTTCAAGTGCGGCGAAAGTGCCCGCAAAACCACTACCTATGACTAATACATCAGCGCTATATGAAGAGTTTGTTACACCAGCCATTGATTTCGAACTAGTGTTAATTATTAACGGAACCGAAAGAGCTGCCGCCGCATAAAGTCCACCTTTAAGGAAGCCTCTTCTGCTCAAGCCCCCTGTTGCATTTTCATCATCATCTTTCATCGACACAATCCTCTTTCAGCCACTGAATGTAGTTATTTAAAAACTTAACTTTAAACCTTAATAAGTTTATCTAGAATAAGCAGTTACGCTTCTTGGCTCAATAGCAATGTTTTATATAGTGATACGCTGTAAGGTTATTCCACTCTATTGAGAAAACAGATTTACCCCTTAATATAGCAGGGCTAGTGCATTGCGAAATATGATTTATTTCCATAGTAAGCCTGAATTTACGACTATCGAGGAGAGTTTTTTTTCAGGAATTGCAATCTTTATTAAATAAAGACTAGGGTCTGTTGATCTTCTAAGTAACATGAAGTTAAGGTGTTGATTTATAAGAAAATAACAAAAATAGAAAAATCGTCATCTTCAAAGTCTCTAATCGAAGATCCATTGTCTTTTAAAAACTGGATCCTCGTATTAAAACACCACGAGGATGACGACGTAAATTTTTGGTGTATGCTTATAGTAATGTTACTAGTAGATGGTTGGGGCGCAGCTGCTGATTTGCTTCTAAGTAACATAAAGTTAAGGTATTGATTTATAAGCAAAGAACAAAAATAGAAAAATCGTCATCTTCAAAGTCTCTGATCGAAGATCCATTGTATTTTAAAAACTGGATCCTTGATTAAAACACCACGAGGATGACGACGTAAATTTTTGGTGTATGCTTATAGCAATGTTACTAGTAGATGGTTGGGGCGTAGCCACTGTTTTGCTAATTAATATCTAACAATAACGCTATACAGAGATGATGCTTCCAGGTACATTCGTTATAGTTTCTACCAATAATTAACAACTACTTTCGATGGCTACTCTTCTGTGAAAACTCAGTTTAGATTCAACTAGTTGTTGGTGGGCTAAAAGCGCAGGAAAATCATCAAGTGGATATCCACCTCGTAGTGCTCGCGTATAGCACCAGTGCAAGTATACATCAAAAATAGAACATTGTTCCCCATACCAATAACGAGATCCTACAAGGCGATTTTCTGCAATATCAAAATATACTTTCAGCGCTGTACGTCCCTTTTCTACTACCTCTTTAACATCATTACTCACAGTAAAGAAAGAAGGCATACACACATGACGAACTGATGGGTGAACTGAACTTGATAACCACATTAAATCAGAATATAAAAGTGATTCATGATATGCATCATCTGGTGCAGGTATAAGCTTTGAACCCGGTACTAATGAATTTAAGTAAATCAGTATAGCTGGACTTTCGGTTAATAACTTACCGTCTACGATCAAAGCAGGAACTTTGCCATAAGGGTTGATTTTTAAGTACTCAGCCGTCTTTTGCTCACCTGAAGCAATGTCAATCTTCCGGTATTCACACTCTAGACCGAGTTCTTCTAAAGCATTTATCGTGACACCTGAGCAGGCACCTGGTGCGTAATATAAAACTAAAGACATTCGTAATTCCTTGTTGAAAAAAAGTTGTCAAACTGGATGGTACTGGTAGATAATTTCTGTATTCGAAGTCGTTTCAGTCTTTAAAAATTTCTTTAAATCCTTCCTCTAGCTAGATAAAACGAACGACTAGAATACATACAAATCATTTTGACTGTGTAAGACGTTTTATGAATGATTCCCGCCATTGGATCATTGGTTGAAAATCGTCTCCAGACTCACATAGTTTACGTGTCCACTCCACTATTTCTTCGTCGCTAAGATCAAGTTCAAAACCCTCAGCAGCAACAGGTTGAGCCACATGAAAAGGCGTGTCAACAAAACATTCTAGACCATTACCTTCAATATCTTTACAGTAAATTGACCATGCATTACCATGACTAATTACCATAACATCGTCTATGCCAGCATCAATAAGATTTGTGCGTATTGTACGAAGATCATCAAGTGAGCCAGTACGAAAAGCCATATGATCAACTAAGAGTGATACCGATTCCCGTTGCTCAACTCCACTAACCAACACGAATTGATGATGATCGGTAGAAGCTTGACTCATAAAGGCAAGTTCAGTTTCTTCGATAAACCCCCTATCGTTAACATGAAAACCAAGAACATCACGATAGAATAAGACCATACGATCCATGTCACGAACTGCACGCGTAACATGTGCAAATGTAAGTTGAGGTTTAATAATATTTTTAGTCATAATTTCTTCTTTCACTATTGAACAGTGTGATCTGGTCAAGTAAATTGATAATACAAATTTAATCTCTCAGAAAATGTTAGGCCTGTTGATCTTTCGTTATTATTTTTAACCGCGAAAGATCAACAGACCCTATAATTCATCCAAAATAGGGTTACTTAACACGCCAATGCCTTCAATTTCAATTTCGCAAACATCCCCATCTTTCATATAAACGGGAGGTCTACGTACGTAACCGACACCTGCAGGTGTTCCTGTTACTATTACGTCGCCAGGTTCAAGCGTCATGCACTCACTAAGCTTTGCAATCAGGTCTTCAATTGGAAAAATAAAATCACTCGTATTTGCATCTTGCATTATTTTACCGTTAAGACGTGTTTGTATCCTTAAACCCGCAGCACCAGGAGGTAATTCATCAGCTGAAACAAATACAGGTCCAAAAGCCCCTGTTTTATCGAAGTTTTTACCTATAGTCCATTGAGAACTTTTACCTTGATAATCACGTAAAGTAGCATCATTAAAAATTGAATATCCTGCCACATACTTTAGACCATTTTCTATGGAAACATGGCGTGCTGTACGGCCAATAATAGCAACTAATTCACCTTCATAGTCTAGTTTTTCGGAACATTTTGGCCTAATAATTGGAGCCTTGTGAGCAATTATTGATGTTGAACCACGATAGAAAACTTCAGGGTATTTTGATGGCTCAGCACCACCCTCTTTTGCATGTGCCGCATAATTACGTCCAATACAAATGATCTTGGGCGGCCTTTGAATTAACGGTAAATAAGAAATATTTTCAGATGAAACATAAGCTTCACTGCTTGCGGATTTTGAAGCCTCTTCTACTTGTTTTAATACTTTTGGGCCTAAAGATAATAGGCTCAAAAGGTCAGTAGGAAGATACGGCGCAGCGATCGATAAATCAACAATATTATCATTGACCAAACAACCAACGCTATTTTTACCTTCGTGTATAAATGACACAAGTCTCACGATTTTCCCCTTAAATAATATTTAAATACCATAAATTATGGTCTTGATTTTTCCAGTTTGAATACAGCAGAGTCACCCAGTATCGGGCCTTCTAAACTCCCATAAACGTACTGCCTATTGGTATAGTTTGGATAATTATACTCAATATCAACCATGATCTCGCGTCCTGAAAAAAGAACTATAACGACTAGTACGATCAGCCCTATCGCTTTAACAAGGTGCCTTATTGCGAATTTTTTGTTCATATTTCAATATTCCTATTTGTATTAAATCTGGAACAAAATAATTATCCTATCTAGATATGACTTGCTAGTGTTAACATAGAGCGGCTCTGCCACCTTAATTTATATTATTGATTTAATTAAGGTCATTTCAGCCCCCACCTAGTAAATAACAAGTACCCTAATACCACCATAAATCATGATTAGTGATGACAAGATTTAAGAGTATTCCATAAGCTAACTAAAGATATAAACGATGAACGTAGCGTTATAAACTCTTAGGTACCAAAAACATCCACACCTATTTTCTCTTAACTAAAAGTAAATTACTGTGGATATCTATAATCTCAATGCCAGTTTGGTAATATTACTGAATTTTTATCTGCGTATGCTTTCCAAAGTGATTGCATTTGTTTAAGTTTTTCAGGCTCTAGCATCGATAAGTCGTTTGTTTCACCCGGATCTACAGCCAAGTTATACAGGCCCCATTTATCCGCACCTGCTGGTTGTACTAACCACTTTGGTTTAGAAGACAACCAAAGTAACTTCCAATTACCTTGTCGAATAGCTTTTTGGCCAAATAATTCCCAGCCAACAACATGATTCTCTTTATGAGGAGTGGCCTCATCACCACTTAGGAAGCTTTTTAGTGAACTTCCTTCAAGAGAATGAATTGACTTACCGTTATATGTATTACCTGGATGAGATACGCCAGCAAAATCTAATAATGTCGGTGTTATATCCATTACTGAAATAAAGTCTTTTACTGTACTTCCTCTATTTGACATATTAGGATATGAAATAATGGCAGGCGATTTTATTCCACCTTCAGACAAATATGCTTTATACATTTTAGAAGGCCCAGCTCCCGTACGTGCCCATCCAGAATTGAGGTATACGTAAGATCCTACTTTCCCCATATTTTCATAACTTAAATCAAAATTTTCTGGCAGCCATGTATCATTACCAGGTAATTTAGAACGGTCTTCACCATCCGAGCCGTTATCAGATAAAAAAACAATAATAGTATTGTCTAACTCTCCTTTACTTTTTAGGTAATCAATAATCCTCCCTAGTTGATAATCCATTCGCTCTACGACAGCTGAATATATTTCCATTGTACGAGCTTCTTTCCTTTGTTCTTCCTTACTTAATTCATCCCAATTTTTAATATGCTCTGGTCGAATTGCTGATATAGCATTTTCAGGGTAAATTCCCATTTTTTTAGCGGTGGTTATGCGTTCATCAAATAATTTTTCATAACCTTTATCATAAACACCTTTATACAAGTTTCGGTGTTCATCGCGAACTTGTAATGGCCAATGAGGCGCTGAAAATGCCATGTAAGCAAAAAAAGGTTTATTATCTTTACGATTACTTTCAATCTTATCAATCAAAAAGTTAGTGTAATATTCAGTTGCATAAAAGTTTTCAGGCAATGCTTTTACTACTTCACCATTCCTTCTATAATTAGCTTTGGATACTTTTCTATGTAACCCTTTCATATCACTAAAATAACTGGCTCCACCTTCTAACAGAGTAAATGTTTCTTCGAAACCTCGGTTAAAAGGTAATTGTTCTTTTTTCTTACCTAAGTGCCATTTCCCTGCCATATAAGTATGGTAACCAGAATCTTTTAGTAATGAAGCAACAGATACAACATTCTGGCTTAAATGCCCTTCATAACCAGGTTGATTTCGTTGGTTAGGAGCCATATGTTCCTTCATATTACCCATACCCGCTTTATGACTATTCACGCCGGATAACAACATAGCTCTAGTTGGGGAACACGTTGCCGATGTATGGAAATCTGTCAATTTAACACCCGAATAAGCTAAACTATCAATAGTAGGTGTTCGTATTTCGCTACCAAAAGCACCTATATCAAGCATACCAAGATCATCTGCAACGACCAGTAAGATATTTGGCCTGTTAACCTGTAGAGTAGATTCTTTATCAGCTATTGAATGGCATGACGTTAAAAGAAAAATGAACATTATTAGATAACTTAACATCATTTTCGTTCTTATAAAAAATTTCATATAAGTAAACCTTAACCCATGATTAATTAGGTGTTTTTTAGCCTTAAATGTACTATTTTAAAATAGAAAACCATCTGAGTATTTTATTATCAAAGCCACTCTTACTCCCCACATACAATATTTTGAATTTGTTCTATTCAAAATATTGTAATAAGCAATGTAACTTCAACGACCTTTAATATTTATAATAAATGTATAGCTATTTAGTGTAATGCTCTTCAAACATATGGTATGGCAAGCCTGGAGCAGAGAGCACAAAGTCTTTCATCGCCCCTTCACCGGCTCTATTCATCACTCTTTCCATTAAGTCTGAGGGAGCAGGTATCATCTGAAAACCTATAGTATCTATAGGTTGACCTGCATCCATTTGGTTTAGTGCCAATTCAAGCGCATTTGGATCAACCCATTTGTGTCTTAACTGAACAACCCCGTTTATATCGATAATATATGCCATATTAGGCCATGCCCCAAAAGCTTTATGAGCAGAGCCTTCTAGATCATCTACAACGAGTAACCTGTGCTCTTGTTCTTCTTCTTTAATGAGTTTGGCATGCTCTAGCTTTTGTTCGATAGACTCGTGTTGAGGCATATTTTTACCTGGGTGTGCTTCACGCACATAAAGCACTAAAAATACTATGTCTTGACGTTTTTTTGCTAATTCATTCATAGGGTTTACTTTCGATACATACATAGGGCAAGTAGCACTAGCTGTGGTTAGTACTAACACTTTTCCTCGAAAATCAGTTAAACGTACTGCATTGCCCTCTAGATCTGTCGCTATAAAATCAACTGCTACATCACCTGGCATCGGGCCTTCTAAATCACCATACACATACTGACTATTAGTATAATTTGGGTAATTATACTCAACATCAACCATTAGCTCACGCCCTGTAAAAAGGAGTAAAATTATAAGTAAGATAAACCCTATAACTTTAAATAAACGCCCTATTGTTAATTTTTTGTTCATATTACACTCTTATTGAATTTTCCTCTGTAACAGTATGATTATTAATGAATTTATATCTAACACTGTAAAAAGTAAAGATGACATATTTTATAAAGTGCAAGTAGCAAAATAAAAAGGCATTTAAATGAATTAAAGACAGAATTTATGATACTTTTTACTGCATTATCATCTATTTATGTAGAATAATTACATGCCATAGACTCTACCTTGCATAAAAGCATCATAAATTACTGAGGATACAAACTCGAAAGATCCCCCCTAATAAACCTTCTAATGTTGAATAAATTACCTAAATATAAAAAATGAATATTTACTTAAAAGGTAAAAGTATAGGTACCAACAACCTTAATTCCAGCTTGGTAATATAACCGAATTATCTTGCGCATATGCTTTCCAAAGAGATTGCATCTGCTTCAGCTTCTCAGGATCCTGCATCGATAAATTGTTGGTTTCGCCAGGATCCACCGCTAAATTATATAATCCCCACTTATCTGCTCCAGCGGGTTGTACTAACCATTTAGGTTTAGAAGACAACCAAAGTAATTTCCAATCTCCTTGTCGAATAGCTTTTTGACCAAATAATTCCCAACCAACAACATGGTTTTCTTTATGAAGGGTGGCCTCATCACCACTTAGGAAACTTTTTAGTGAACTACCTTCAAGAGAATGTATTGACTTACCTTTATATGTATTACCTGGATGAGATACACCAGCAAACTCTAATAATGTCGGTGTTATATCCATTACAGAAATAAACTCTTTTACTGTGCTCCCTGTATTAGGCATTTTTGGATAAGAAATAATCGCGGGCGACTTAATGCCACCTTCCGACAAAAATTCTTTATACATTCTAGAGGGTCCTGTACTCGTTCGAGCCCAACCAGCATCAGGATATACATAAGAACCTACTTTACCCATGTTCTCATAACTTAAATCCCAAGCTTCTGGTAACCAAGAAGCATTACCGGGTAATTTAGAACGATCTGAACCATCAGCCCCATTATCTGACATGAAAACAATCAAGGTATTATCAAGTTCGCCTTTACTTTCAAGGTAGCTAATAACTCTACCCAGTTGAAAGTCCATTCGCTCTACTACCGCAGCATATATTTCCATTACGCGAGCTTGTTCTTTTTGCTCTTCTCTGCTCAAGTTTTCCCAACGTTTTACATGTTCAGGCCTTACTGCAGATACAGCATTCTTAGGATAAACACCCATTTTTTTAGCGGTATTGATACGCTCATCAAATAGCTTGTCGTAACCTTCGTTATAACGATCTTTATATAAATCAATATGTTCGTCGCGTACTTGTAATGGCCAATGAGGAGCAGAAAAAGCTAAGTATGCAAAAAAAGGAGTATTATCTTTACGATTACCTTCGATTTTATCAATAATAAAATCAGCATAAAATTCAGAGGCATAAAAGTTTTCAGGCAAATTTTTAACTATTTCTCCATTCATTCTATAATTAGCTTTGGGTACTTTATTAGTAAGCCCCATCATGTCATTAAAATAACTCGCGCCACCTTCTAACATCGTAAATGTTTCTTCGAATCCTCGACTAGAAGGTAATTGTTCTTGTTTCTTCCCTAAATGCCACTTACCCGCCATGTAAGTATGATAACCAGAGTCTTTTAGTAATGAGGCAACAGAGACAACGTTCTGGCTTAAATGCCCTTCATAACCTGGTTGATTTCGTTGATTAGGTGCTACATGTTCGATCATATTTCCCATGCCGGCCTTATGACTATTTACACCAGATAGCAACATAGCACGCGTTGGAGAACAGGTTGCTGATGTATGAAAGTCAGTTAGCTTTACGCCTGAATTAGCTAAACTATCAATAGTAGGCGTTCGTATTTCGCTACCAAAAGCACCGATATCTAGCATCCCCAAATCGTCAGCAACAACAAGTAAAATATTTGGTCGACCTACTTTAGTTTTTATAACTGAAGATGCTTCAACCATCGACATATATAATATTGAAGTTAATAATATTGTGGTGATTAATAACCAGTTAGGTCTCATTTCAAGTTTTTTACAAGCACTCATTTAAATAAAGCCTTATTCTAAAATTAGTTTAGCGCTGTGAATTAATTACACTATTCACAGCGCTTATTTTGGCAACTAAAAAATATTAGTTACTGATTGAGCGTTTATGACAACTTAAAAGAACAAATAACGCGCTTGAACATACACTTCCCTTGGGCGTGATACACTTTCAAAGACACTACCTGCATCAGCTGCCGTTCTAGAAGTTGTTGAATATGACTCATCCGTTAAGTTTTTCGCTCCTAAGGTTAACTCCCAATTTTCTTCTGGCGTTATATAAGCAATATTAGCATTAAGGGTAGAATAAGCCTTTTGTGAATTAAGAGGACTGTTTTCAATAGTATAAAATTGATCGTCTGTGTAGCTCCAATCAACTCTAGATCGAATATAGGCACCACTTTCTAAATCTATAAGATGGCTTACACCTAGGCCAATCTGCCAATCTGGTGTATATGGCATTTGATTAGCCGTTGTTATTGTCGTGGCCGTGTTATCAGCCCCAGTGTCTAAACTGCCATTTGTGATGCTATCTAGACCTGCATCTAAATAACCTAACGATAAGTCAAAGCGCAAATTATCTGTTGCTACGTAACTGATTTCAGCTTCAAATCCTGTTATTGTTGCTTCGCCTAGGTTTGAAGTATTAGGCGCGCCATTAAGCTCACTATCAGAAAATTCGATTTGTATATCGTCATAAGCAGTAGTGAAAATTGCTGCATTGATACGTACAGCACTATCGAACCAAGTAGATTTAATACCTAATTCGTAAGCCTCAACCTGTTCAGGTCCAAAGCCTACGGTATCTAAGTCTGGAATACCCGCAGGTAACCCAGGGAAACGTACTGGCCAACCACCATCACGGAAGCCGTTGGTAATTTGCCCATACACCATTACATCATCATTTATATTCCAAGAAAGGTTAAGTAAAGTATTAGTTTCGCTGATGGAATCTTCAGCTGAACCCTCTGCAGTAAACCATGGTTGGCTTACATCTCCACGTGCTAAGTCTAAGTTTAAAACTTTATCGTTTTTGGTATAACGTACACCAGTAGTTAAATGAACATTATCGGTAAAGTCATAAATAATCTGACCATATATTGCCTTTGACGTATTTTCTACTATTCGGTCAACAGTTTGAAAAAGTGGTAGATGCGCTGCCGCAGGTGGCGCCCCTGCAGGTGGTAATAATGGCGCTAACAGTTTAATTGTTTGCTGACCATTTTCTTTAAAATAATATAAACCCGCAATGTATTTAAGATTATCGTTATAAGATCCAGCTAATTGAAGCTCTTGAGAAAATTGCTCTTGAGTAAATTCATCATTAATATTAGAGAATATTATATAAGGGGTAAAATCATTATCATTAAAAAACTGAGCATCCATTTCACGATACGCTGTAGTTGAAGTGACTACACCCAGAGATGTTTCCCAGTTAAGTACCGCAGAAACTCCGCCAACATTTAATGCTTGCTCTGGTTCAATTTTATTACCTTCTTTGTCATACCAAACTGAATTTACATTATTACCTGCTAGTATATGTGCATTGCCGTAACAATCTAAACTACTATTTATTTGCGCAGAGGTACCACTACAAGTTGCAAGGTCCGTTGATACCCAGGCTGGATTGGGTGCTGGTGGCAAACCAGTGCCAGTACCTGCAGGTGTACTAAAGCCCGTATTAAAGCGCCAAGCACTTGCCGTAGTTGATCTATCGGAACTACTAGGAGGCGCACCAACATTCCCACCATTTATCCAATCAACCCAACCAGCATTACCGCCTGCACCAGGCTCAAGAGAAACATTACCTAACTGTGTTGGTAACACAGCTGCTGGAGGATCACGTCTTTCTGACCAATCAGCGGTAACATCAAGGGTTAACTCATCACTAAGATTAAAACGCAAGGCACCACGAACTCCCCAAACATCTTCACCGCCAAGTTTAAAGTCATCATACTGCACGGCGTTAACATAACCATCACGTTTACGTACAAAGCCACCTACACGTGCCGCAACTGAATCAGAAAGTGGAATATGCATAGAGCCTTTAATAGTACTATAGTTACGCTCTCCCAAAGCAACCATTAAGTCACCCTCTAAATCACCGTCTGGATCTGGCTTATTGGTAATTAAATTAATTGCTCCACCAATTGAGTTTCGCCCAAATAATGTTCCTTGTGGGCCACGAAGAACTTCCGCACGCTCAAGATCCATTAAATCGGTCATACTGCCAACCATACGGCCCAAGTAAATGCCGTCTATATACATGCCCACAGCTGGATCGCTGTTGATGTTAAAGTCACTCTGACCAATACCTCGAATAAAAACGGTAGGAGCAGCAGACATACCACTAGTAGCGCCGCCTGTTTGAAAATGAACATTAGGTGAAGCTGCAGCGACATCAGTAACATCGATCGCACCTCGATCTTTTAATTCGTCCCCTGTAAAAGCAGAAACAGCTATCGGTGCATCTTGTAACTGTTCTTCTTGTTTACGAGATGTAACAGAGATAACTTCAATATCAAAGTGGCCTTTTCCTTCTGATACTGTCTTCTCTGACGGTATCGGATCTTTTGTTTCCTCAGCCAATGCTGCCGTTGCCATTAAAGACATACACAAGCTACCCAATACAACACTTCTATTTATTCTACTTTTTTTAAATTTTTTCATATGATTCCCCGCCAATAATATTTATTAATTTATTAATTTATTAATTTATTAATTTATTAATTTATTAATTTATTAAAATTTTAACTGATTTTTTTCAATAGACTACATTTTAACTTCGCAAATACTTGTTCTCAATAAAGTTTTGATAAAACGTCCCTACAACATAAAATTTACCAAAATAGTTATATTAATCATCAAGATTAGTAATCATAAAATCTACGTCATTTAGCAACCCATTAGAACCCTCTGTCTTTCTATACTTTGGACTTCAATTTCCTTCTATCTTCTACCATTTTGTACCATCAACTTTTATCACAACTATATTATTATAAAATGACTTAGCCTCATGATATAAAACAACCATCCTGATCCGTAATACGATACATGTGTACCACAGAAATATATCAAGTAGACTTAACTCTGTCAATGAATAGTTATTGAACAATATTTAGAAAGGCTAATCCGAGACAGTTGTTATGTTATAATTCCCGGTTTTAAATAAATAATTGCATTTCACACATTAAAAAAAACATAAAATTCAAAGGTATAATGGAAAGTAATATAATTTGGATATGAGAATAAATTTACTTTTTTTAGACTTCTTTAACTGAGAAAATATTATAGATAAAAGTTAAAATTTTCTTCGACGGAGTATTTTAACTTTCTACAAGTATTCTATATTAACTATTTTCGATGGTTTTTCTTAGTTGAAAACTTGGTCTAGATTCAACTATTTTTTGGTGAGCTAAAATTGCAGGGAAATCATCAAGTGGATACCCTCCTCGTAAAGCTCGCGTATAGCACCAGTGCAGATATACATCAAAGATAGACCATTGCTCTCCATACCAATAACTTGATCCTGTAAGACGGTTTTCGGCAATATCAAGGTAAACTTTCAACGCTGTTCGTCCCCTTTCAACTACGTCTTCGACAATGCCACTAACGGTATAAAAAGAAGGCATACACACATGACGAACTGCAGGATGAAATGAACTTTACAACCACATTAAGTCGGAGTAAAAAAGTGATTCATGATACGAGTCTTCCACTTTAGGTAGAAGCTTTGAACCTGCTACTAGTGAGTTTAAGTAAATTAATATAGCCGAGTTTTCAGTCAATAATTTACCATCAGTAATTAACGCGGGTACCTTTACGTATGGGTTAATATTAAGGTACTCTTCTGTTTTTTGCTCACCTGAAGCGATATCAATCTTTTTGTACACATTCAGGCCCTGCTCTTCAACAGCATTTATCGTTACACCTGAGCAGGCACCTGGTGCATAATATAAAATTAAAGACATTCCTATTTCCTCATTAATAAAAAACTATATAGATTATTGGCCATATGTAGAGGCTAAATATGTAGAAAACCATTGTGTTATTTAGGTAGTAGATTTAACTAAACAAGTAATTGATGAAAATTAATACTTACTTAAATTTTATGATTAGCTTTGGAACTTACTTGGAATAGCTAAATTTCCATGACAATCATTATTAGGCAAAATTTGATATTGAAAATAACAATTGCCTTCATCGTCATGGCTTGATACGCCTTGAACTAAAACGAACCCATGTTCATACAAGCAATCAATTACTTCCTGTGGTTCTGAAACAACAAAAATGCTAAAGGGTTTAGATATTTCATTTTGTTCATTGAACACTCCGTCCCAATACGATACGGAAGTGAATATTTCTTTTTTTCTTGTAGGTCTATAAGGTGGAGTATCAATATTTTTATTATGACTTATTGGTAGAGAAATAAACCAATCCGCTTTAGCTAAACAACTCATGGCATTATCAAATCGTTTTTTCTCTGTTAGAGGAAATGTTTTAGGCGTAGCTTTTAGCATTTGAAATTCATTATATAATTGTTTAAATAATAGTGCTAAGTTTCCAGTTCGACCTTCTATGAGGTATATCCTTAAAAAATTATCAATATCAGCTGATAAACTTTTTGGATAACGCCTTTGCTTTTTGGCGCTTTTCAACCACTTTCCTAAGAAAATATTTTCACTTGCCACTTTTCTTGTAAGCATCCCTACTTCTTGATCTGACGACAGGGCTATTAACCCCCCTAAGACCATATTATATAAGTCGGTAGATCTACTAAATGTAAGTTTGCTCATAACTCGTAACCTTTATTGTCTAATATGTGTCATCGAATAGTTAAAATTTTGTAACCAATATTAATGTGTGGTGTAAATTTAACTTTATTAAGTCTATTTAAACACTCTTTCAAATAACCATGATACGGTATAGGTGTACCAAAATATAACAAGTGGAATTAGTGATGTCAATGGATATTATGTAAGCTAGGTTTGAATATCAAAAAGAAAAATTTCAGGGATGAATTAGATAAATAGTGGTCACTACTTAATGTTAATTATCATATCTCCTGTATTAACAGGTTATCAACAATGGTGAGTAAGTGATTGATTGTTAAACTAGTAAGTATACTAGCGCATAGAATAAGATTAGTATTATAGCTATTCTGTAAATGTAGGCAGATTATCGATAACGTAAATATTTTTTCTCACAAAAAGCCAAAGGGAGCATACAATAATACCAACACCAAATTGGATCATTGCTAAGTTTAGTATCAAAGCATCGGGGTGTAATGATACTAACATCATGCCAAGTGCCCCCGACATCATTACGAAAAATTGAATTATTGCAACAGTAGATCCCGTATCTTTCGCTTGTTGATTTAACATTAAGTTGATACCCGGAATACGGACAATCATCACCATGAGTGTTACAAGTGCTGCAATACTGGCAAATATTAATGGTGATATATGACCAATGACATACGTCAAAACGCCACATAGTATTAACAGCACAAAGCAAGAGGTTATTATTTTCTCTACTGTAATTTTTCGTGATAGTCTCATGTAAAGGTTAGGACCGACTAACGCGAATAACGCATTAAACGCGAAAACATAGCTAAACATTTGTTCTGACAAACCAAAACCGTCAATATAGATATATGCTTATATGGACTCCTCATATTGTGCAATAACAATTTTTAAAATATTAGATGCGTGCTTATATACGGACTCTTATTGGGAAGCTATCCCGGTCACTTTGATGTATTCGCACCTTCATGCCTAATCTCCTGCACGACATTATAAATATGTTCAGAGCATATTACAGGCTGTTGAAGGTTGGTCTAACCATTTAAAAGATCTTTATTGACAATATTAAACTCTTTTTTACTTTACTAAGCGGCAATTAATACCGGGTTGTAATCAGTATTGTTTTTCAATAACGCATAAGCTGTTCGTGCTGTTTTATTCGCTAGTGCCATCGATGCACAATTAACACCTCTTCGTTCTATTAGGGCTTTTAACCAACGTTCTTTTTCTGTTTTGGCTGGCCTATTTTTTAGCTTTGACACCACAGCTCTTGCGCCTAAGAAAATACAACTGCGTAACGGTTTATCGCATGAGCTTTTTCCTACCGAGCCTAACTTTACCTTTCCACCACTGCTGTGCTGTTTGGGAGTAAGACCGATACAAGCAGCGACTTGCCTGCCACTGTTGAAGTGCCCACCATTGCCTAGCTGTATTTTTAGCCTAACAGCAGTGATAGGCCCAACACCTTCAAGCTTCATTAACCTTTGGCAGTCAGTGTCTTGTGCTGTTAATTGTAGTAGTTCATTATTTATCACATCAAAATCTTCTTCAAGACGAGAATAAAGTGTCCGCATTTGAAGTAAAACCTTTCTCATTGGAAAAGATAAATCATTGTCCCCATCTTCTAGAATTTCAGGTATCCGTTCTTTAAAGCTTTTACTACCTTTATTGATAACAATGCCAAACTCGAGCAACAAACCGCGTATTTGATTCGATAGTTGTAATTTATGCTTATCAATCATACTTCGCATTTTTTCAATAGACTGAAGACCTTGTTGTTCGATTGATAAAATTCTAGCGGGTTTTATATTGGCTGCTCGACTTGCAACAGCAATAGCGATGGCATCATTGGCATCTGTTTTTTGACCTGTTCTAAACGGTTTTACTTGTTTGGGTGGTATAACCATAACGTTATGGCCTACAGACTGAGCGAATCTTGCCCAATAATGAGCACCAGCACAACTTTCCATAGCGACAAGGGAAAGTTTTTGTTTAGGGAGCCATTCTTTTAGTTTGGCTATACTCATCGCCTTATTGAAAATGATTTCTCCATTTGTGGTCATAATACAAACTTGAAAAATATCTTTTGCTAAATCGATAGCAATTACGTTACATTGTTCCATTGTGTGGACTCCTGGTAAAAGTTGATTTGAGTGAATGCTTTTCTCTTTATACCGTAAATCTCCCGTTAAGGGGAGGAGTCCATACATCTCCTGCAGCTAAAAATGCCATTAACGCCATCGGCGGAACAGTAAAAATAGCTAACAAATATATAAATCCTGGGCTTTTCATCACTACGATCAACCGTCCCCATGATCGAAATACCGATTGTGTAGGTCGATTATCCAATGTTTCACGAAAACAGAAAGCAAATACCATTGAAACACTACCAAAAATAGCCAGAGCGATAAACATTGCTTGCCAAGACCAAGCTTTTAATAATAATGCACCCAATACAGGCGCAACCAAAGGCGCAATAATGATAAAAGACATTATGGTTGCCATTATTTTTTCTCGTTCACGGCCATCATACAAATCTTTAACAATTACAGCAGAGACTACCGTCACGGCACTGCCACCAAAGGCCTGAATTACACGAGCACCAATCAGCATTTCAATCACGTTAGATAACGCACATAACAAACTAGCTATCACATAAATACCTAATCCAAACAGCATTATGGATTTACGACCAAACTTTTCACTTAGTGGCCCCCAAAATAGCACGCCAACAGCATAAACAATAAAGTAAATGCTTAACGTCAAATTGACCATTGTCTGATCGGTATTTAGTGTTTCAACCATAGTAGGTAATGCAGGTAAGTATATATCGGTCGTGAGAGGAGGAATGGCGCTTATTATCACTAATAATGCTAACGTGCCTGTTTTACCTAATATCGGTTGTTCAACTTTCAAACTAAAAACTCCGAATTATTTAAGGACTAGTAGGCTTTCTATGGGAATTTTGTTCAAGATAAAAACACTTTAATCACGACAAGTGATCTCTAGCTTAGTCATCCTAAGAAAATACGACTCAACAAAAAGTAAAATATAGTTAGCCTAACCCTTCTATCAGCTAAAAAGCCATATCGACATTTCAATAGACCCTATAGCTGTGAATTGATGAGCTCATTATTTCTTTTAGTATTTAAAATAAAATAGCCAAAAACATGAATTCTTGGCTAAATTAATTGATTCAGTTTTATTGATAATATTTATCAATTGACTCATAAATGGTCATATAAATTGCTTTTCAACATGACCATTAAATTCAACTAAAAGAAGTTATAGCTCACCTGTAACTTAATTGTGCGTTGTGAATTAAGTGTTTCTGCTGTAATTCCTTGATCTCCAGTTGGTGCACCAAGAACTGCACCAATAGGCGCTGCAGGAGGCCCACTAAATTCACTTGCTTGAGCATTCAACAGATTATTAACAATTAGCATAACCTTCCAAGTATCTTCTAGTGACGATATGCCGAAAGTAAAATCTAACGTTGTTAAGCTATCTGATGAATATGTTTCATTAATTTGACTGACCATTTCGTCACGGTAACGAACAAAGCCACTTGCACTAAAGTCCAATTCACCTGACATTATTTCAGTATTGTAGAAATAACCTAGGTTTCCTGTTAATTTAGGTGCTTGCGCTAAATCACTGCCATCGTCTTTGTGGACTGAATCAGCATAAGTAATGGCACCGCTAAGGCGTAAATCATTGGTAATTTGCCACATACTATCAATTTCAAAACCTTGTGATTCCACATCAATATTCTGGGTAAAAAATCCTGCACTTACATCAGTCACTAAAAATGATGTCTCTTGAAAATCTTTGATATCAGTATAAAACAAAGCAACATTCAAATTCATACTATCATCAAGAAGTACCATTTTACTGCCTATTTCATAGGTATGTGTTTCCTCAGACTTTACCCGTGAGCCACCTTCTGATACATCCAATGAAGGATCACCACTACTGACTTCTGCTGATTCAGCAAAACCACCGGTTTTACTACCTAAACCATATGAAGTATAAAGTACGGTATCACTTGATAAGTTGTATGAAAGCGAAAGGTTACCGTTTAGAAAACTATCTTCAAACGCTAAGTCAGACTCAAACGGCGGGTTAATAACGCTGTTCCACAGTGTGGCAACAGGACCTTGAATACGATTAAACACCACATCTTTGCTTTCGTCGGTATATCGTAAACCAGCTGAAATGGTCAAATCTTCAGTGGCATAATAATCTGATTGAACAAAAGCTGATATTGTTTCTGTTTTTTGTTTAAAGTCATTACCAAAAGAACCGTTAAATATTTGTCCCGTAGGCCCTACTGGTGGGAAGTTAGGGGTATTGAAAAACTGTTCTTCTAATGAATCCCAATCACTCTTAAAATAATAGAGGCCAACCATGTAATCAAAGTCATCTCCACCTTCAGAAGCTAAACGAAATTCTTGTGAAAACTGGTCGTAGGTTTCAGCACGCTTAAAATAAGTACTATAGAGTTCTACTTCTCCTGTTTGAACATAGGTCAATTCGTCAAACGCATTACCGAAGTCAAAATCATCGAAATACAATATTTCATAATCGGCATAAGAGGTAACAGAGGTAAATAACACGTTATCAAAATCTTTTTCAATTGTTAAGTTGTATGAATCAACGGTTGTGTCATGATTGCTTTCACCATTAGGACACTCTACACAAAAGGCCGTTTTTGTTTCATCGAGTTGTGCTTCACCAACAATGTCTAAGACATCATCACTAAAATACCCACCGTTGTCGACGTATTGGTAACCATTACCAATACGTTCACTGTTTGAACGTTGGTAAGCTGCTGTGATTGTTAAAGTATCTGTTGGGGTATAAAGAGCTGTTGCTCTAAAACCAGTATCTTTATCTTCTGGAACATCTCTACCCGTTGCCAGATTTTCAACGGAACCATTTTTATCTACATAATGCCCAGCAAGGCGAACTTGTAAATCATCACTTAATGGAATATTTATCCCTCCGTCGACAACTACACCGCCATTTTCAAATTCATTACTTACTTGAATATTGGCTTCAAAATCTTCAGTGGGTTTTCTTGAAATAACGCTAATAGCACCTAAACTGGTATTTTTACCCAATAATGTACTTTGTGTACCTTTAATAACCTCTATTCTCTCAACATCGAAAAATGCTGCAGAATACATACGTCCTTTACCAACAAACATACCGTCTTGGAATAAAGCGACTGATTGATCAAAAGATTGAGTTCTTGCAGGTGTTCCTAAACCACGTAGTGTCAGTGCTAAACCATCATCTGGGGCTCTAGAAAAAACCATCCCTGGTACTAAATCAGCCATTTCAAAAAGGTTATCAACGCCTTGATCACTTAATATGTCACCGGATACTGCTGTTACAGTCGCAGGAACTTCTTGTAGGGTTTGTACTCTTTTTTGTGAAGTTACTTGAATAACTTCTAATACAGGAGATCTTTCATCAACACTACTCGTAATATCTTCTGCAGCGATAGCTTGCATGCTTTGGCTAGCCAATATAATAGCCAACGATTGATATACTAAATTTAATTTAAATGTTTTCATATTCTAGCTTCCCCGATTGTTAGTTTATTTTTATTATTTTTTAATTATTAATAGTTGTTTCTACGAGATACCACCTAACCACAATGCAGTACACCAAAACCACAACAAAATTAACTTACACTTACATATAACCAAATGTCAACAGTTAATTCAGCTGCTTGTTTTTATATAAAGCATAGATTTATGCCAATAAATTACACATCACTTTAATAATCCGTTGTTAAAAACTTGATGGTATAATTCAAAAAATAAACCATTACCATAATTTTATTTTTCAAAGTAATCAGCTACCTGGCTGTTTAACCATGCAATACACAATAACGATGATTCGAACTATTATAATCACTGTAATAACCGCCTAAAATTGACCTACAATCATTTATTTGATTAAAAATTAAATAAATATTATTGAAATACTAGTGAAGAACATAATTATAAAAAATTAAATTTAAATGACTTTCGAAGGTTGAAATAGGTATTTAGATAAATTAAAAAGCTGTTTGAAGGAGTAAATGAAATGGATTTATGAAGATTAAAACTATGAAGAGAACGTTAACAAGGCGAGCAAAAACACTGATGATACTTAGGAGTATTAGTCTTTGAAAATACTACACATTTCTACATATCGGATTGTAAATTATCCGTCAATATAAAGTGAATTTACAGACTCTATAGACGGATATATTGCGAATACTTTATTATTGTGTTGAAGAATTCAGTTTTTTTGAAAATTTTTTTTCCATTGAGACATAGGTTGAAAATTTTCACCCGATTCGCAAATTTCTCTAGTCCACTCTAGTATTTCTTCATCGGTCATATCAAGGTTGAAGCCTTCAGCCGCAATAGGTTGAGCTACATGAAATGGGCTATCCACAAAGCACTCAACACCATTACCTTCAAGATCGTAAAAATAGATAGACCAAGCATTACCATGGCTAACTGTATTAATGTCGACTATGCCAGTATTTATCAAGCTTGAACGTATGGTACGAAGATCATTAAGTGAGCCTATACGAAAAGCCATCTGATCAACCAAAAGCTCAACTGATCTATTTTGCTTAATTCCACTCACCAGCACGAACTGATGATGGTCGGTAGCTACTTGCTCATAAAGGCAGTTCAGTTTCTTTAATAAATCCCCTATCATTCACATGGAACCCCAGAACATCACGATAGAATGTGACCATACGCTCCATATTTTTAACCGGACGAGTCACGTGTGACAGTGTAAGTTGTGGTTTAGTAATGTTTTTAGTCATAGTACTCTTCATCATTGCCATAGATTAAAAATTTGATTTTATATCTTCAAATTTTCGTTCAAATACTCATTTAGTTTGGCAACAAGACAACAATGAGAAAAAGATTATCTCTACGCACTACATTGCATTTCGCCCATTAAAAATCACATAAAATCATGAAAGTTTTCACTTTATATAAATGCCTTGCTCTGGCTGTTATTATGTTTGGCTGAGAAATGGGGTTAATTGTTTACTTAAAACATGTAAAAATAAAGTTGGGCTATAGAGGTTTATCCAGCGAGGTACATAGATACCAGCCTTAGTTAACGTATTGAATCCCAATTCAATACGTTATGAAGCCCTCACTTTTGTCTACGTAAAAAGCTTCATCTTCATCGATAATATCATTCATCATTTCACTAGAATTTATTAGCGTCATTGAGAACGATTACTATTCATCATCTATATGTTTAGCGTAGTACATTGATATAAAGTAAAAAACGATACCAAAGACAAGTACACCACCCATCCATAATTCTGTAGCTAAATCTATGCTCATGATCCTTCTCCACATTTTTCAATAATTTTTGAAATAAGAATCGACACAATAACTATTGCCATAATAGTTCCAAATGCGGTTAAGAACAATTCAACTGCTATATTCATTATTCACTCCTTACGATTAAACATGTGCCGTTTTTGACAAGTTAGGTTCTTTTATTTTTACAAACAATCCAGGTTTAGCCTGCTTAGTAAGGATGTTCCCAATAACTAGTGTAATTAACGAAACTATAGCAACAATATGTGCATTTTCTAGGGCAGCTAAACCGAGTACTTCTTTAAGATTCGTGAATGACCATAATAAGTTCACAACCCACGAGCTGATTACAACAACAAGGGCAACTCTAGAATCACGCTTCCAGAAAAGGCCAGCAACAATGATAAAGAAGAAAGGTGCCAACCAGGCAAATAACCAAGTGATTGCAAGAATGACATTAGGGTGTAAGAAAAAAGTCATACTAGCAGCGATGGCTCCTATCACAAGAATAACGATTCGAATCAAACGCTGCTCTCGTAGAGGTGATAAACCACCTTTCACATTCGCTCCAATGATATCTTTAGCAAAAATAGTGGCAGGAGCCAAGGCAGACATAGCGAAGGTCGATAGCAGCGCCCCTAAAAAGCCTGCTTGCAGTAACACAACAAGCCAAGTCGGCAATAATTCAACAATTAATGTTGCGCCGGCTAGCTTTGGTCCCAGTGCTGCAAACTCAGGGATAGTCGCGGCAGCCAACCCTACTAAGACAGGAAAAACCCCAAACAATCCATTTATAGGTGCAGAGATCCATAAGGAGCGTTTTATCACTTGTTCATCTTTGGCAGACATAGCCGCTTGCATGCCTTGTTGGTTGACCGATTGTGCAAATACGACAGAAAAAATAGCAGCTAATGAGAAGCTTAATAACAAATCAGGTGTACCTAATACTGAGAGTTTAAATTCTTCACCGTGAGAAACATAATGCTGAGTAACCCCTTCCCAACCACTAGGTAAAACAAAAGCTAAATAGATTCCCGCAATAATAATAGATGCATACATAACAATGGCATTGATTAAGTTGACCCACATGGTTTGTTTAATTCCACCCATACTGACATAAGCAGTACCAATGATAGCCCCCACTACTGAAGACCAACCAAGTGACCAACCAGACATTGCTGAAATACCTATGCCTAAGGTTTGCGTTTCTAAAGTCACTAAGCCAAAAACAACCATAGCTCCCACGCAAGCGGTATACGTACGTAATCTTTGATTATAAAGTTTACCAATAAGTTCAGGTATGGTTGCTGAGCCAATTCGACGGACCCAGCGACCTGTACCTAAACAAATAACACAAATGAGGATTGTATGAGCAAAACAGAACCATAATGCAACAGCCCCTAATACAAAGGACATTTCCATTAATCCATAGACATGAGCAGAGCCTAAATAGGTAATTGCCAACGTTACTGAAAACATGGCAACACTGGCATCTCTGCCACCTAAGGCCATATCCGTTACTTCATGGTTCTGTTTTTCTTTCCATTTAAGATACCAGCCAATACCCCCTATAACGATAACGTTATAAATCAGTACCATGATTAATATATTACTCATACACCACCTCTATAATTGTATTTTTATTGCAAGACAGTGAAACTATTCGCGTCTAATTATTTTTTACTTAGCCTGCTGTACAACCACCATCTACATAGATAACTTGACCATTGATAAAGTCTGATGCAGGTGCCGAGAGAAACATAACGAGACCAACCATATCACTTGTTTCAGCTACGCGCCCCATAGGAAGACGAGCTAAAAATGGTGCAATACGTGCTGGGCTTTCACAAATTTCTTGAGTCAATGGTGATTTAATTAATGTCGGTGCAATTGCATTAATATTAATGGTGAAATTTTCTTTTGCACCCTTGTAAGACCATTCTGTTGACAATTGTTTGGTTAAACTATCCACAGCTGCTTTTGACGCAGCGTAAGCTGTATAACCATCAGGATGGCCAGAAAAACCACGAACAGAAGAAGTATTAACGATTTTCCCATGCCCCTGTTTCATGAAGTATTTGCCAAAAACCTGACAAGGGATTAACGTACCAGTGACATTCACTTCCATCACTTGGTTAAACTTGTCTACTGGCATATCTTCAGCAGGCGCTCTAAAGGCCATTCCAGCATTATTAATTAAAATATCAATACGCCCGTAAAGTATATCGACTTCATTAACCAAAGCTTGCATCGCTTTTGGATCTGTTACATCAGACGTGATAGCAACACATTCACCACCCACTTCTTTTACTGAAGCAACGGTTTCTTCAAGCGTTTTTTTGTTTCGAGCAGTTACTATTACTTTGGCCCCATGTAATGCGAACGTTTGCGCATAGGCAGCACCTAATGTTCCATTTCCACCTGTAATTACGACTACTTTATTCTTTACATTAAATAGGTTGAGAGCAAAATCGTTGCTCCATGTTGATGTCATGGACATTGTTAATTCCTTAATTAATTAGCGCAATATATTATTGCTTAAGCTTTCAAAAATTATGAAGTTGATACTGTAATTAATACAGTTGCTGTTCTGTTTGTCATGTTTTGTACTGCGCGACCTTCATTCGGTAAAATTGCGATTGAATCACCTTTATCCAAAGTAAATGTTTTACCATCAGCATCTGCTACCGTAATTTGACCATCAACTACAAAATATGTTTTCTCAAATTCAGCGCCGAATGTGCCTTCGCTATATTGCATGTCAGCCCCGCCATTTGGCAGAAAGTAGGACAGTCCCTGCCAAAATTTAGACACACCGCTCTCTTCAAGCCCTTGTAATTTTAACGCTACCATGCCGAAATGTGATGGTGGGTGATAAGGTATTACATCATTCAGTTTAATATCTTTCATATGATTTCTCTTCGAAATTAGAAGGTTATATTATTGGAAGTGCACTAAGATTATTCACGTTGATAAGCTGCACAGACAACACTAATCAAGCGTTGTCTGCGAAACTCTATACGGTCAATCAACGACTATTAATCTAGTGATCACCGTATTTATAGATACGAGTTGGAACATCATTCAAGTCGTCTTCGTCAATTTCAGCGACTAAACGTACCATAGAGCCATCACCCTCTACCCAACGAATAGGAAAGCCCATTATTTTAAAGCGTTTACCAACAACCTTCTCTAAATCGCCACCAACGTTTTCATAACCGGTAATGCCATTACCTAACATTAGTTTATGACAAGGTTCCCAAGTTCCGACACAACCAGCTTTTTCCTCAACTTCGCCATACATTTCATCATAGGCTTCTTGACCATGAAGTTTAATATAAGTTTCTTTATGGAACCAAGCATAGGCTTCTTCACCAAACTGAGCTAAGTACTCTTCAGTGATTGGCTTAGAGGATTTACCGATAAGATTCATATTTGTGCCATTAAGTCCCATAGAGGTATGTAACGGATGGTCTAGTGCCTGTTGATCCAAGCCAACCGTTTTAACTTTATGTTTAACAAACCAGTGCCCTGCTTCAACACCAGTACCAGCACAATAGTGATAGTAATCTTTTGAATCATCCCACTTTAAATGCATGCCAGTACGAATAATGATAATCATACCTTCAAGGTCTTCGTGAGTTACCGCTGAACGTTCAACTGCATCATCAAGATCGGCTGCCGAAATAAGACCCCAAGGATGAATTTTAACGTCTAAACAAACAGCGTCACCATAATACTCATCTAATTCCATTTCATGAGTGTAGCGCGCACGTCTACCATCAAATTCATATTCTAATACGTGACGCGGCGAATCCGCATGTGTGCCACAATGTTGAACGATGGTCATTTCTTGCGTTAATACACCAGACTTTGTTAAGCCATGCATTGTATTAATAGCTGGTTTCTTAAAATATGGCCAAACAGGCATATTAGCGCCAAACGGATGACTTAAATCTACAAGTACTTTTTTTCCCATGATTTCTCTCCTACTTATTGTATATATCTAATTAACAGTTAATTTATTTTTTTACTGGACAGTTTTGTAAATTGAGTATCTGACGTGCTTCATCAGGCGTCGCAATCGTTTTATCAATTTCAGTCACCATACGTTTTGTACGTTCAACAAACTCAACATTAGATTTAGCCAATTGACCTTTTCTATAGTAGATATTGTCTTCCATACCAACACGTAGATGGCCGCCTAATGCAATAGATGCATACATGATAGGTAAATGACCTCTGCCGATACCTAAAGCCCCCCATGTAAAGTCATTACCTAGGTGTTGCTGGCATATATCTAACAAAAACATTAAGTTTTTCACTTCGGCTGTCATTCCGCCGGGCGCACCGAGTACAAATTGAAAATGCGGACGTTCTGGTATCTGGCCTTTCTTGAGGTAGTACAGTGCGTTGTAAATCATGCCAGCATCAAAGATTTCTATTTCAGGCTTAACCTTACATTCAGTCATAGAAATGCCTAACTTTTCGAGAAACTTTGGATTATTTTCAAAGATTGTGCTGTGTGCCCAGTTCATGGTACCCGCATCAAAAGAGGCTATTTCAGGGCGAAGTTTCTGGAAAGGGAGCATTCGAGTTTCATCATCTATGCCAAGTCCGCCAGAGGTGGTTAAGTTAATAACAATGTCACTACTAGCGCGAACCAGCTCTACCGTTTCAGCAAACTTATCAAAATTCATCGAGGCCGAAGCATCATCTTCACGAACGTGAATATGGGCAATTGATGCACCTGCTTCCCAGCAACGTACTATTTCATCTGCTTCTTCAACAGGGGTAAGTGGAATATAAGGAGTAATATCTTTTGTCGGCCATGCACCGGTGCAGGCGACAGTTAGCATTATTTTATCGTCAAGTGACATTGTTAGCCTCGCTTTAATTGTCTGAATGTGGAAATGGGTTTTCAGTAACCTTCAATAGGTACTGTATGAGATTCTTTTTTACGTCTTCGCTTTGTTCAGGCGTCCAGTTTCTTAGCCCTTGATTGGTTTTCATACCAAGTTCGCCCTTGGCAATTTTATCTGACAATATTTCTGCAGGTACGGTATCTTTATTTAAATCAGCGAGTACAACATTGTGAATATCTTGCGTTAAATCGAGCCCAACAAGGTCAGCATTTTCAATTGGACCTAATACAGGCAAACGCAAACCAAAACTATTTTTCACCGCTATATCAATTGTTTGAGCGTCACAAACACCGTCATTGACCAGCGCTATTGCTTCCCGCCAAAGGGCATGCTGCATTCTATTGGCAACAAAACCAGTAACGTCTTTTTTAACGTGAATAGGCTTCTTCCCTGCGAACTCCAACAAAGCAATCGTTTTTTCTACCGATTCTACTGCTGTACTTTCTGATTGCACCACTTCAACAAGCGGTATCAGATAAGGAGGGTTCCACCAGTGTGTTCCTACCAATCGGCCACCGTGTTCTAAGCCTTCGCCAATATCTCTGATAGGAATAACTGAAGTGTTACTTGCCAATATCGCGTCATCTTTTACCAGTAGAAGCAGTTCAGCAAAAATTGACTGCTTAATAGCAAGCTTTTCTGGAGCTGCCTCAAAGATAAAGTCGGCATCGCCGACGGCTTCACTCAGTGTTTCACACGCACTTATATTTTTAAGGCAGTCAAGAGGAGCCTGCATTAGCATAAGATTTTGGCTGATACGTTCATGTAAGGTGTTAAGTGATTCAACCATAGGATCATATACCTTGGTTCTAAACCCTTTTACCGCGAATACTTGGGCAATTCCTGCACCCATTAAACCGGCACCTATGACCGCTATCGTTTTCGTGTTTTGCATATTTCTGCACTCTTTTAGAAGTTAAAAACCGATAATCAAATATTTCCACTGACATTCGTCTTTACAGGCTGATATTAGTGTTAATACATACTTTGCATCACAATTCGATACATGTCAACCACAATGTGATTACTTAAATGTAATGTAAACATCACTTTTAAATGAAATACTGTAATGACTTAAGTTAAATAATTTATGAATAACCAATAAATTCATTACTTGTGAGACAACTAAACTGAATTATGAACGTCTCGAAAAAAGTGACTAGGCGGGAAATAAAATCAAAATGAATCTTACAGGGTGAGACTATAAATATTTGTAGAATGATATGTATTACTGATAATTACTCTATATAGAAACACATTTAAAAATTTCAAAACAACTTCTGGCAAGTCATCACTAATAAATTAGAACGATATTTAGTACCCGCCATCAATGCTCAATTTTAATTAACATTGGTGGTGGTAAGCTGAAAAAAATCTTCGGAAAACCAAAAAAAGAAAAGTATGACTCGGGACTAATAGCTAAAAACGATGTTAAAGGTAGATCAAATTATCTGCTAGAATTAAATACAGAGAGCTTTGCCTATTTGGCTTGATACACGACTTTAAGGATTAATTAAACTGAACTTAAGCTAAATCTGCAGGATAATTTCTTTGCTTAGCGAGTGATTCTGCTTTTTCAGTTATTAACTTTAAAGAGAATGATTGTGTTACGGGGAAGTAATGACTTGTAATAAGTTGTTTTGAAAATATTGAGTTTTTTAGGTTAAGCTGATTTGTTTCAATCAATTTATCAATAATCAAATCGGCAGCATCAAGTGCAGAAGATGCCTTAACAATTTCTGTACGGGCATAATTATCCCCTGAAAATGAGACATCGGCGACTCTCACAGCAGGGTCAACACCCGGGATTTGTTGCGCTCCAAAAAGTGGGTCTCCACCATGTGATGCACTATTAAATGAAGGAAAAAACTGTGCGATATGATCGATAGATTTTCGGGTACGTGAAAGAATACTATTTGGCTGCCAAGCGCTGTCTATTTTTTCTAAAAAGTGTTCCGATAATTGTGGTTGTGAACTATGTTCATTGGTTGTAACTAGCCCTCCTTTAAATAAAGTAATTTCTTCAGTCATACCGTGTAGTTGAAAATACCCGTTAGTACAAGGGGTTAACTGTGCCATACCTTGAGGTGTACCACGTTCACCATAAAAAATCACTTCAGGCCACTGACCCTGACATTGATTCCAATGTGCTATATAGGCGGCCTTAAATTCAACCATACGCACTAGTTTCAAGTTCAACATGTCATCAACTTCTCCCGTTTTAAAACCACAAGCATTGACGAGATAATCCACTTTTACCATTTTAGCTTCTGTTGAACGAGATTTTATTGAAATATCCCAAGCCTGTTTATTATTACTCGATCGGATATTGGTAACTTGAGTATGAGTGAGTATTTGGCAATCAGGTAATTTATCAGCAGCTAAATTTGCAATTGCCGCTAGACGAAAAACACTCAAACCATATTCTTGTACTAATAAAATAGGAAATTTAACCTGGCTGAACTCAATATTTTTAGCGACAGGGATCATCCAGTCATCCTGACAGTTTGGCGTTTCAGGAGCCATTTTCTGGGCAAGTATCTCTACTTCCTCTCGACTATATAATCGGTAATAATCATCAACCGGCCCCAATACCTCATTATTTATGTCCTGAGCAATCAAAGTCGCATACTCTGATTGAAGAAGCTTTAAACGCGGCAGTAAATCATTAGGGTTGCTTTTATCATATTTTGGCAAAGCGAATACGGTAGGACGAAGATTCGCACTATGCGGGTAAACCTTTAAAGTATCAATTGACTGCCGCAATAAAGTTAAACATTGTTGATCTGATATTTCTCGATAAAAGTTACCACCTGCATGTAAATGACAAATAGGGGGTCCATTAACCAAACTAGGACCTTTTTCCAATAAGGTTACCTTTACTCCAAGCTCTGCAAGTCGTAAAGCTATAGTTGACCCTGCTATTCCTCCACCAATAATACCAACATGAAATGAGGCATCTTTATAGGCTGAGTTTACATTATTGGCATGCATCATAACTTCGTATTATAAAATGAATAAAAGCTAATATTTACCTGTCTGCAAGCAAATTTAACAATGAAAAAGTAGGAAGGAATAGATAGCATAAATAAGCTCAAAATATTAATTTTATACGTAATATAGGCTCAGTATATAAGATAATTGATTATCTTGTAAATAAATCGATTAAAGTGTATCGCAATGTGGTACGATAACAAACAATAAATACTGATAAAAAGAAAGGACGTTTAGATGGACAAAGATACTAGTTCTCGCCAAGGCATTCAAGTAATTTCCAGAGCGGCAAAGATTTTAAGGTCGCTAGAAGGTAAATCAGACGGTCTTAGCTTAAGTGTAATTGCTAAATCGGTTGACCTGCCCCGATCTACAGTGCAAAGAATAGTTTATGCTTTGGCTTCAGAAGGATTTCTTATTGCTGCTAGCGCAACTTCTCGAGTAAGGTTAGGCCCTGGTTTAGTCTCCTTAGGCTCAGCAGCGAAAGCAGATATCGATCGTGTTCTCTTACCCCATATGAAAAATTTATCAATGGAGATAGAAGAAACAGTAGATTTATCAGTACAAGATGGCAATATGATGATTTTTATCGATCAAGTTGTTGCTGATACACAAAAATTGCGTGCTGTTTCCTCGGTAGGCGATGCTTTCCCTATATATAGCTGCGCTAACGGAAAAGCCATATTGGCAACTATGGATAATGAGGCGATTGAGGAGTTTATTCAAAAAAATCCGATTAAAGCTCAAACTGATTCATCAATTACAGACATAGAGCCATTAATATCTGAAATAGAAATCATAAGAAAAAAAGGGATTGCGTATGATAAAGACGAACATTGCGAAGGAGTTTCTGCTGTTGGTATCGCTATTGAAGATCCTTATGGTAGAAATATAGCGATATCAATTCCTGTTCCATCAGTACGGTTTAATCGTAATAAGAAACTATTAAGTAAGAAGCTTATTGAATACAAAAAAGTTATCGAAGTTGCGTTAGGAAAAGGTATGGTTTAAGCTTTAAAGATAGTATTCATCTCTAGGTCACTTATATTAAGGGTTGGCTTGTTATCTTTGAGGCAATAAGCCACAAGTCCACCCATTAAGTTCAGCATAAAGCCATGTGAACTGCGATGTCGGGAATGCTCTATCTGTGAAATATTTTTAAGCTGATCATTTATGGTTTCAATAATAAAGCGACGTGATATGCAACAAAACGTGAACTTGACTAATTTGATGAAATTAATACTTATCAAATTCACACCCGGATTACTTCGTCCTACTTTGAAAATTGGTTGGTAAATTATTTATAATAACGCCCTATATTTCAGAAAATCCTTATGCCTATGTTCTCAACTTAGCATTAATAAGGTTTATTCAAGTGTGTATTTTTAAATAGTTGAGACGTTTTTAAATTATGGGCTATTCGCCCAAAATTTACAGTGGTGGTTGAATAACTACGGGTGTAATACTTTCGACTTCGGCAAACTTCAGTTAAATCAAAAAATGTATATGCGACTTTTTATATACTCCATTGGATAATAACAACGTATGTTAACTGCAAATTGTTTCGCTGGATGATACACCTCAATAGTTTCTATGTAGCCCCTATGAAATACTTTAAATAGTGTTCAAGTTTAAATTTCCATAATTTTTTTCACTTCTTAATATATTATGATTGTCTGGCTAAGATAACTTGTATTTTAAGGAGATTAATCAAATTATTATCTCGCTAACTACTTTGCGCAACCTATTCTTGCTGAGGATTTAGCTTTGAGCTAAGCGAGGAAGATACAGTGAAGTGGACACGTAAACTATGTGAGTCCGGTATAGATTTTCAACCAATTACTCAATGGCGGCCATCATTCATAAAGCGCCTTAAAAAATGACGGTAATAGGTATATATTTTGTAAGTAAATAATGGTGCTCTTTTTATGCACATAGAGGCGTTTTAATGCTGTTAAGGCATAGCAATTATTAACAATTTTATAACATTAATGGATTTTCTCATGATTACAGACCCCTTTTTTTATATTTGTACAATACCCGCGATTCTTCTTTTTGGTATGTCCAAAGGCGGCTTTGGTGGCGGCATATCAATGTTGTCAGTGCCTTTGATTGCATTGGCTATATCTCCAGTCCAAGCGGCAGCTATTTTACTCCCAATTTTAGTTGTGATGGATTTATTTGCAATTAAGAACTTTCGAGGGGAGTGTAGTATCGCCAATCTTAGGATTATTATTCCTGGTGCAGTCATTGGTATTATACTGGGAACTTTCACCTTTAGTTATCTGTCAGCTGATATGATACGTATTATAATCGGCGCTATTGCGGTCATATTTACCCTGAACTATTGGTTTAAGCGAAATATTACACAAGGGAGTATGCCCGATCGTCTGAAAGGAACGATTTGGAGTGCTATTTCTGGTTTTACTAGTTTTGGCGTTCATGCAGGAGGCCCCCCTATTAGTATTTATTTACTCCCTCAAAAAATGGATAAAAAAATATTAATGGGAACTTTTGCATGGTTTTTTTCCGTGGTAAATCTGTTGAAATTGATCCCGTATACGTGGCTAGGGTTATTTGACCAGACGAATATTACAACCTCATTAATACTGATGCCATTAGCGCCTGTTGGTGTTGCTTTAGGTTACTTTCTATTAAATAAGGTGAGTATTAATATTATTTATCATTTTTGTTATGTGTTCTTATTTCTTGCGGGTATAAGTTTGTTATATAAAGGCGGTGTTGAAATTTTCTAACTCATTATGGGGCGGAAGCGCCTTAGAGTATATATGCTAATGTCAGCTTTCTTTGAAGATAGCTGACATAATAGTGGGTGCAGTTAGGATAGCTATACCATCAAAAAATCAGTAATTGAAATCGTTCCAAAATTGTCAGCTAATGGCTAGGAGCCGAAGTATTAATTTTGCCACTCATAGCTTCTGGTTAGCGCACCAACTTGCTATAAAATCTATCTAACTTTGTGCCCCAAAGCTTGATAGAAAATCATTTTTAGACCATAGACTCTAAGGAAAATCGTGTCCCAAGCGCCTTAGATTAATAGCAAAATATTTAAATGCACAATTCAATAATTAATATCCCTATTTATAAATTTCATCTTTTCATCTTAACTATTAATTCCGCACATCTAATAGGATTAAATAATGAATGCTTGGAATAAAGGTAAACGTGTAGGTCAGAAAAAAGCATTTAAACTTGAAGAAATTTGGCGTATTCGAATACGATTAGAAATTGAAAGAAAACTAGAACAACTCGCTTTATTTAATTTAGCAATTGATAGTAAGCTTAGATCTTGTGATTTAATAAGTTTAAAAGTTCGTGACATATCCTCTTCATCACTCGTTCAATCTAGAGCAATGATAAAACAGCAAAAAACTCATAGAGAAGTTCAGTTCGAAATAACACCAAAAACGCAACAATGCTTGAGTCAATGGATATACTTGAAAAGCTTATCTTCACCAGACTTCTTATTTCCCAGTTCAAGGAGATTAGGGCAACATATTTGCTATCACTATTATGCGAATATAGTTAAAGGCTGGGTGTCCACTCTAGGCTTAGATATAACCCAATATGGAACACATTCTCTACGAAGAACTAAAGCATCACTAATTTACGCTAAAACAAAAAACTTAAGAGCGATCCAGTTATTGCTCGGACATTCAAAGTTGCAAAGTACAATTGAGTATTTAGGCGTTGAAATAGAAGATGCTTTATCTATATCAGAAAATACAGAAACTTAATGCTTATCAACAGTGCCTCAAAACCTGAGGCGCTTACGCCAGCACGTGTATAGATTCAATATTTTGCGGATAGTTATTGCTCTATGTTGGTATATTTGTTTACTATAAAAACAACAATAAAAACCGAAAAGGAAATATAAATGAACAAAGGTCAATTAGTCGACAAAATAGCAGAAGGTGCTGATATAACTAAAGCTTCAGCAGGGCGTGCATTAGATAGTTTACTAGCAGAAATTACAGCTGAATTAGCCAATGGTGGTGATATTACGCTGGTAGGCTTTGGTACCTTTAAAGTATCCGCTCGCGCAGCGCGTAAAGGCCGTAATCCGCAAACAGGTGCTGAAATTCAAATTGCTGCATCAAACGCTCCAGGATTTAAAGCAGGTAAATCATTAAAAGATGCTTGTAACGGTTAATTGAACGATATATTAACTCAGCCTGAAATACACATTAGGTTGAGTGTTAGCCTCGACAGTACCTTTCAAGAGCCTGCAACATCGTGAATAAACCTCTTTTTATGATTACCGTAATACCGGCGTATTATTGCTCACTTAAAATTTAGGCGTTTGCCAATCGAACACCTGTGGGGTATTGGGCACAGCAACAATGCAGTCATTCACCGTAATTCATCTCTACATATTCTTAGTCCTTGCCTGGAGTATTATCATCAATGACATAACCAGCTTTTCAGCCGGTTATTGTTTACGATACTAATGAGTTTTAACAAAGTTATTACCTAAGTATTTCTCTCTTCACCTGCACTATTGAGTATAAGAAAATGACTTATGTAATAAGGGAGGCATTAGAGCCTATGGCTCAACCGCTGGTGATTAGATGAATGTGTTAATCTTATTGAGCTGTGTATTGAGAGTTATGTCAAATAAAGCCCTCAAAAAGGCCGCTTGCGCACAGGAAACTCTTTTTCTACTTGCGCTTTATTATGCTCATGAATCGCTTTAAACATTAAATCCCACATTTCTTTGCCTTTCTTTTCATCTACACTCACCAGTCTTGATATTTGATCGACATCAAAGTAGCCTGGCAATGCTTTCTTCGACTGATGACTGTTTTCAATAGACGAGATATCTGAATGTGAACTTTGATTTATCATTGAACTTACCTCTATAAAAACTCATGTTAACGCGCTTTATTTTCACTTTACTTAACATTGGCTTTAACGTTTTTCGGCTTTGTACTGTATCTCTTTTGGCGTGAAATACTCTAACCACCTGATGGTAATAAGTGCCCCATAATTAACTCAAATCAAGTCAAATTTTTCGATGGTAGCGCTGACCTCTACCATAAAAACTAGTATCTATAGGGTAACTATTCCCTATCCAAACAGGATTCGACTTCTCATCATTAAATGATAACACCTAAAAAGCTTCCATTTGGTCTGAAGAGTAGAATTGCTCTCTGTTATTCATATTAAAAATCACCCTGTTTCATTCTATTTAATATTTGCGTTAACGTCTTTCGACCTTGTGCAGTAGGCAGTAATGAAATTGGTTTTTCACCGCCGAGCGCTGATAGCTTTGTATGCATCCATGCATCTACATCTTCTTTTGAATTAAAGAACGCTAACATCTCATTCTGCAACATGAGCAACTCATCAATAGCATTTGCCGATACCTCAGCTGATTCTACTTCTTCAGCGACCAATTCGTTTAATAATATAATTAGCTTACTATCTTCTACATAATATATTTCAGCGCAAGATTCAGAAGGCTTGATAACATTGACTAATAACTGGGTTAACCGTAAATCTGGATATTTAGCCCATACTTTTTCAATCGTTTCGAGCAGCTCTTTTGCACTGTTTGGTTCAACTTGTGACATGCGTATTTCCTTAATCAGTATTTTTTTCATCAGTGGTTGATTGACGTGAATCATCTTCATCAATGTCTTTATTAACAGGAGTATTAGTTAATATAGCGCTTGCCGCTCCAGTTTCTTCAAAGGGTATTTTAGCCTTGAGATTTACCCTTTCAGGCATAAAGTCGTCATCAGGCAGTGGCCCTTGAGCAAAATAACTATCCCAGCTTTTATTTTCATAGGCACAGATTAAATCTGCGAGTTTGTGTAGCTCATTACCTTTAGCGCTGTGGTATTGGGCATCCCATAATTGCTCAACGCGTTTTAGGGCAACGTGGAGCTCTTCTTGGTTGGATATACTGTTGGAAGATAAGATATCTCGAGCAGAAATTCTGATATCACACTTTTGCTTTAGCTCATTCGCTTCTTGCTTTGATTGTGTGATAGCCTGAAATAGTTTGTCATATTCGAGCGACTCTTCTGCAGATTCAGTGGTTTGATTATCGACTGGGTCTGTTATTGTTAGCGTATCACCACACATTTTAGCAAAGCAGTGCTGACACAAATCAACTGATAGTTGTTTGCCATCCCCATGAATTGCCCCGTAACCGCAACGGTGTTCAATGCGAATAAACTCACTAAACTCATATCCCTCATCAACACTCGCTTTTAGCCCACAGCCATCACAAATTACCTCAATGACCTCATTTTGTATCACAGTTTTGACGTTTTTCATGTGTCCGCCTTAATGCAATCAGGCGCCACGCCTTGCCTAACCATGAATAATTGGTCGGCTGTTAATGAAATAGGTGATGGTAGTGCATCGACCTTATAAATACTGTTAAGGGTATAAACTATCAAGTTTTCAGTATCAATTTTTGCAATAGGGCTGCTCACCATCCAGTTGCCAGGTTGCCACCGGCCGAGACGGTCATGCTCAACCGTGCCATAAATAAACTGCATCTCAAGCTCACTCACCTCAATCAATTTGACGCTTCTAATGACGCCAGTAATGGGTATTTTCATTATTTAATTCCTTAAAGTTATTAGTTAAGTTTTTTCTCATGTTTTAAAACTATTATCCTCTTTGTGTTATCGTTAATACTCTAAAATTAAGCAGTTGACGGTTAAGAGTAGTATTACCACCAGAATGAATGTTATTTGAGCGATTAAGTGTTTGGCTACCGGATAAAGGTGCGCATAAATATCATCCCCCTGCCCTTTACCACCTTGTCTTTTACCACATAGCCTTTTAGCGCTGTGTACAATGACCATCGAGGTAACAAACAACATCCCAAGCGATGTGAGTAGCACTAGCTCAAACGGTGCCCATAAAAATGTGTCAAAAGTGTGCCAATTAACGACAAAACCCAGTGCCATTACCCCAACGCTAAGTCCAATCAGCCAAATGAGGAAAATAGCGAGCGCTGTTAGTTTAGTGACAACCTGATTTTTTGATAAACGATTGGTCTTGATTTTACGCGTTGAGTAAATGTTTAATAAAAGGCGATACCAGGTAATCAATCCATATACCGCCAGATAGGTGACTAAAAAGATAACTATTTGAATGGTTGTTTCATTAAGTGCCATTAGTGGTATCCATATTAAAAATGAGTACCAAGCTTATGACACTTTTTAAAACGCGCAACTGCCGCGAACTCTTTCCGTTTTCTACCAATTGAACACAACGAGTAAGTGTGTTTACCTATTGCTCGTTGTGACTTGGTGCTAGCCACAAACATTTATATGGCTCAGGGGTTTCTGCTTTTGACAGATAAACTTGATACCCTATTTCACGGTGTGTTTGCTTGGTAAGCGCAGGTACCATTAGCATAAAACCATCAAAAAGGCTGTTTCGCCAATCAAGATAACTCCCTTCTTTTCTAGCTAGCAGCTTATCTTGATTAAGTTGATGCTTCGCCAATGACAATTGGCGTACTTGTGCAAACCCTAAGTCATTTTCTTTTGCTGATTGATACAGTCGGGTGAATGTTAATTTATGTCGTTTTACTATTTTTTTCATTTTTACCTCTAAAGTCAGTTGCTGAGTTGATTGAATACCATGATAAGCAACGTTGAATTACACGCCGCTTTGCTTTTTTTAATTTTTCTCGCCATTGCGCGAGCAAATTGCCTTAGGCTGATTATTGCTAATGTGAAGCACTTCAAAATATTGGTTCAGCCGTTGAATGCCTTCACGCGTTAAAAGTAACTCTCTAGGGGGAACGCCAAAGCGTTTGTTTTTCACATCTAGCCAATGATTCATAAAAGCGACATCACCACCAGAGAAATCAGACAAAGCGCAATAAAAGTTAAGGAATGCTTTCTATAAATAAGTAATGTTGTGATTTCTTATCTATTTTTAACCTCTGACAAGCTCTGTTAGAAGCGTTGATTAATACCCTTAATTCTTCTTTTTGATTCATACAGGTTCCTTTTTGAATGTAGTTAAATGACGCACATCTATCGCTTTTTTGAAAGGTAAACACAAATAAAAGGCTTACCGTCAATATCTTTAACACGCTGCTCATTATTAACCTGCAGCCCTATTTCTGATGGTACGAGGCCCGTACTTTGTACTTTAATCGTTTGTGCTAACTGCGTAGTGTCGTTATCAAGCAGTAGTGTTTCTCTGCCAGAAACAACACCGCCATAGTGGTATTCGACCCAAGAGGCCTTAGCGCGAATAAGTGCTACTTTTATCGCAACCTCTTTTTTGTGTACCAAGCTAGCGCAGCCGACAGTTTCATATTGTTTAGCAAGTACCGGCCAGGATAAAAAACACACTAAGATAAACGCTAATTTGTGAGTCATTGGTATACCCTTTGTGTTTCTTTTGCCTTTGCTATTAATCATATTTGGGCTGCAACGTTCCGGTTATTTTTTTGCACTTTTTGTACTACCAGCCTTGGCTGTGACGGCTTCTGTTTGACGCGCCACTTTCAGCTTATCAATGAGCAACTGGTTATCCTGCGCTGCTTTTTCCATGTGCTGTTGATGCGCTGTAGTTTTTACTTGTTGCATTTCTGCCCGACGAGAGGTTAGTCGCGTTTGCAGTGCATCAAAGGCGTTCGAAATTTTTGTTTCTATCTGACTTTCTTTTTGTGCTTGCAGTACTTTGTTATATTGCTCGTACGGCATTTTGAGTAATATATACGCGGTATGCATACCATTAACGGCAATTATTTTTTGCTTAACAATGTCATAACCAATAATCGGTACTTCATCGATTAACTTGTCAATGAGCACGGTAGTTTGCGTTTGTAATTCACCCGCCGTATTTTCTCGCTCAAATGAACGTTCAGAGCCCGATAACAACTGACGGTATTGTTTTGCCAGTTCAAACTCTGCCTGCATTTTGGCTTTTTTCATGACAAAGAAAATACTTTTACTTTCTGCTATGCCTACCGCATAGAATCCGGTTAAGTCTGCTTGCAAAGGAGTTAATACCCACGATGGTAATATTTTGATTTCGTCTTCACGTTGCTCTTGCTCAATATCTTGCCTTTCTTGATTAAATGCACGACGTAGTTTTTCTATTTCAAATTGCTGCTCCATCAGTGCTTGGTTTGACGCTTGATTGCTCGTTGATGAACAACCGGATAAAACACTTAATACGATGATAGCCATCAGTAAATTCAGGTTTAAGCTTTTCATAATAATGTCCTTTAAAGTAATCATTAACCGCGAACAATCTTGGTTTCAATGGTGGTGAAAGTGTGCACTTCTTTGTTAGTCAGTTTGAATTTGATGGGGTTTTCATCCCGCTTATAATCAACACCACGTAGTGATTTGTGGTTACCTTGAATCAAGGTCAAGCAAAGCAGTCCATTGGACTTTATAAAGTCACTATAAGAGGAAGAAGCGCCTCTGCAGGAGCTAAAAGAGCCACCTTTTCGACTCCAAAATAATGGCACATTAAATTGCTTACTCCCCAACTTGATTTCAATATACACATGCTGCTCACCCAGATAATTAAAGAGTGACTCGCTTAACGTGGTCTTGCCTTTACCGCCAACATTCTTATTCGAGTTAAGGGTCAGCTCCTCAGCTTTTGACAGTTTGCTCGTATTGAAATTTCGACCACTTAAATGCTTTATCAGGGTGTTAAATGATAAGTTTTTGGGTATCGTCCAACTCACATTAACCAACGCCGTAAAATCAGTTTTATTGTCAATCACACTAACAATCTCTGCTTTTACCTGAGTTTGCATTAAGGCGCCAAAGAACTCGGTTTCTAACTGCGCTTTCACTTGCTCCAATTGTGCAGAGCTTGTTTGCGCCATTTGAAATAACGTGCCTTGGGTAAACACTCTTTTAACCGCAGCGGCGTTATACTCAAAACGTTTTAATAAGGTGGATTGGCGTTTTAAAATAGAAGCAACTTCGGTGCTACTACTTTGCTTTTTAGCCAATAACAAGCGAATGGTGCGTAGCTCAACACTGAGTAATTCGTTATCTTTCGTCAGTTGAGTAATTTGCTTCGCCTTGGCCTTATCCAATTGCATCGCAGCAACTCTTCTTTTGAGTTCACTTTCATCAATACGAGCAAGCGCTGTTACGATGAGCGTACTTCGATTGCGCTTGGTGGTTAAGTGCTCTTTGATACCCGAGAGCATGACCATGGACGCCCCGATGACTTGAATATTTTCACTGAGCTGGTCATTTACCAGTGTGCTGGTGGTATGGATATAACTTCCCGCCTTGTTACTGGCTTTGATTTTTATTTGCGCTAGTGCCAACTCCCTTGCGGTAGTTTTACTGTCACCATCGCCTAAGGCATACTCAACAGTAAACGTTTGTTGCCAAACCTTGGCGGTTACTAAGGTAGGGAATAGTAGTGTTATCAGGGTTATTAATACGGTGATGCTTTTCATAGATGTCTCCAAAAAGTGAACAATGTTTAAATTCAACGTCATTAAACAACACTTTTGAAAACGCGCAACTGCGAGAACACAGTTCTAAAACCAATAAATACAGCCTAAAACCCATTGATTTAATAATGGTTAATGCATTTTCACTACATCACCCCTTACGACCATTGGCATCATGACTTCTTGGAAAATGGAAAAAACATCAATCTCTTTATGTTCTACAAGATTAAGAATATTCGCTAGACAGTTATCTTTTATCAATAACTGCGTTGCGCTCAAGGTTAATGCTTGGGTATAAAGTTGTGGAGTGATTTGAGTAAGACAAGAATGTGCTAATCGACTCTCAGGTGAAGATTTTTTACTTTTGCCAAAACACTTAATATACGCTTGGTGCTTTTTAGCTGAAAACGTTAAGGTAAAAGTTACCTCACCTTTTTCAGCTTGGTTCTCAACAATGTTTCCGTCAGCATCAATCGACAGTAGTGCGGTCATTGTTTGCGCTTTCTTATCATAAGTACCGCCCATAAAAAATTGTTCTTTGCTTTTCATATTCGCAAAGTATAAGAAGGCATGAAAAGCAATAAGGTCTTGCTCAGGTAAGTTTCTCAGCATGGTGGTTTCCTTTAATGGTTAAGGGCAATGAACAAACAATTTCGTTCATTGCCTTATATAAATACCATTAAAGGAAAATCGGGCAACCTTACAACAGCACCTCATGATTTGTTGTCAAATATGCTCAGGAACCCTAGATATTTCAAGTTTGACGAATTATTTTTTTATACGCTCTACAGGAAAAACACCACCAGATGCTAACTGGATTATGTCTTGATCCTGTGCGCTATCTATATCAAAAAACATTGTTAATATTAGGAGTATTTTCATAAAATTAATAAATCCCGAAAGAGCTTTGTAATATCTCAATACTAGCTTCATTAAGTAAAAACATTGCAAGCCAAGAGCCCACTATTACGTATAACGACAAACTAATTAAAATTCAGAAGCGTCAGCTAAAGAAGCTATCACTAAAGCACAAATTGAATGCAGAGAATACAAAACAGAAATCACTGTAAGTAGAAAAGAATTAAGTTCAGCCAAAGATAACTTCTTAAAGAAAAAAACACGTACAACACAAAACTAACCAACAGCAAAACTAAATTAACAGAAACCAACGCTTCTATTATGAATTTAAAGAAAATGAACAAAGAACAATCATCAGTAATCACAACGCTAATAATAAATCTTAATAACCAATAAGTAGTTATAAGGGAAAAACTCTACTGATTGCATTCTATTGCGCAAGATAAGTGATATTATCATGCGCAATAAATATTAATAATGATGCCTCTCTATGGACCCCTGCCATTGTTATATGTGCAGCAATATCTGCACTCAAGTGAACTATTTAATGTTCAATCAGTTGGTTAGTATTGAGATGACTTAACGAGCCGCCATTCTTTGGAGTGGTTTTTTGTTAAACTTGAACAAACAATAAAAAAGGCTAAATAATTATTAACCATAAAAGCGAATAGGTTCCCTACTCTTTTTTAATTGTTTATATACTTACTCACAAGTAAAACATCTTATTTTGTTTTCAGCTATAACATTAAATTGTATTCTTTATTTGGTGTCTCCGGTGGAGACACTTATAAAACAGACACAGAACCAAGCTACATCCCTTTATTTATGAATAGTGTATTAAAAAAACTATAGTTGACCACTAAATAACATACGTATACTATAGCTGTATGTTTTTTACTTGGATGTTATAAAATGCAAACGAAGACCCCCTACATACTAGGAATATTTCAGCAAAAAGGTGGCGTCGGAAAATCGCTCGTTTCCTCTATAATTGCTGAATATGCTTCTATAAAAGCAAATATGAATGTTTTAATCGTTGACCTCGATATGCAATGTAATAGTTCTGATTATTGGGTTGGGATGGAAAGTTCACCCCAATCTACAGGTGGTCAGCTTCCTCCTATACATCCTGATTGGATTGAAGGAGATGAAGATTATGAAGGAATTGAACAACGTTCTACAATTGCAGATACTTTTTATGGTAAAGAAATTTTAGCATACGAAACCTTTGTTAATCCTAAAAATGGCTTTAAAGGTAAGGTAGATTGTCTACTTGGCCACCCTGCTCTATTAGAAAAAATCAATACAGAATTTTCTAATGAGTCAGGGCAAATTGAAGCGAAAGTTATAAACAGACTTAAAGAAGTTTTGTTTAATGAATTTGTCGGTGGAGAATATGATCTTGTAGTGCTTGATACTGGACCTTCAAGAAATCCTGTTTTTAGATCTGCGATTCGCTGTGCAACTCACGCTGTAATTCCTTTTGAGCCAGAAGAGAAATCAATGCAAGGTATCAATGCAATGATTCAAGTTATTCAATCTGATAACTTTTCAAGAGATGATGATGATCAATTAAAGTTAATCGGATTAGTACCTAATAAAGTTAAAATAAGCACAAAACTACATAAAGGTACTCTTGATATGCTTCACAAAAATTTAAGCTCTATAATGCTTCCAAGAGACTTGTATCTTCCGAATTCTGTAGCCTTCCCTGAAAGGGACCTCAAAGGCATAGATCCAAAATCAATATTTCAAATAAGTAAACATCACACAGCTTTAAAGCACAGTGAAAGTTTATGTAAATACCTTTTGAGTGAAATATTTGACAAAAAAAAACTTAATTCAAAATTAGCAAAGAAGGTGTCTCCACTGGAGACACTAGGGAATTATTGTGGTTAAAAAATTTGGTGCAAAAAACAATAGTCGTGCAGGTACAGGCACAATTGATAAAGATATAGAGGTTAGCAATAGTGAAAAATGGACTTCTGCTACGGCTTCACAATTAGATAGTAAGGTTAAAAGTATATTAGTAAAAAACCTTCCTATTTCTCATATTAAAACAGATCAAGACAATCCAAGAAAACTAACTATTGATGTAAGTTTAGTTAGAGAAATACAAAGTAAATTTTCAATCAAGAGTTATTTAAAAAATGAAGAAGATAATGATTGGGTTGAAGAGTATGTTGAAAAAGTAACAATATATTTTAATTTAGAAGGTAAACAAATTGGAGATTTTACTTCAATTGTTGAGTTTGCTGCAGTTCTTAAATCACCTAAACGGTTATTGCATTCTATTGTTGTTTGGCAAGAGGATAGTGTATTTCATCTCATATCTGGTGAAAGACGTTTATTAACTCATATATTGTTGGGTGAAGAATATATATCTTCAAGAATTAGTGAAGAAAAATTATCTGTAACAGAAATTGATATTCTTCAATGGGAAGAAAATATTCATCGTGAAGATATGACATTGTTTGAAAAAACAATCAGACTTGAAAAGTTAATTGCTAGTAGTCACGGAATGTCAAAAATATCAGTTAGAAAATTAGCAAAAGTTTCTGGTTTATCTGTTGCTGAATCTCAAAGGTATTTAGTAATAATAAAATATCCTACTAATACATTAATTAAAGCTATTGAAGAAGGTAAAGTTGAAGGTCTTCAAAAAGCTGCGGCACTGGCTCAATTATCAGATGAAGAACTTAAAGCTAAGTTATCAGGAATTGTTGTTGCTAAAAAAGCAGTAATAAAACCAGCAATCAAAATTAGTAAAGATGCTGATATTGATGTTATGAAAAGAATAATTGGTGTTGTAACTAAAGAATTTAATGCTGAATCAGTTTTAGATAATTTAGATTTAAGTAAATCAAAAGACTTAAATATTGCTTTTAATTCTTTGATTACTTTTTTAAAAAAAGGGTAGGGCGGTTTAAATGATTAAAGCTAATAACGATTCCCTTAAACCAGTAAAAAGAATGGCTGTCAGAATTCCTATTCGAATGATATCCAAAATTGAAGATAACCTTTTGGATTCTGGATATAACAAGAAACAAAGACTGTATTGGTTTGAAGATATCCTTAAAGAACTTTTTGAAAAAGAAAATTATTATAATTTAATTGCAGAAGAGTTTATTGAGGCAGGAACGACTAAAATTGTTAATTTAAGCATTACTGCTGATACTTTTAAAATTGTTAATGATACGGTTAAATATGTTGAAGAAAAAGAAGTGACTAAGACAGATCGTAGTTCAGTAATTAGAACAGCAATTTTACAACGTTTGCTTAAAGCAAGCGGTCAACAGTTAGGAGTGTAAATTATGTCTTCTGACTTAGTTTCCTCGGAACAGTTAGAATTATTTGTTGCAAATATCATTGATGCCGCACCGAAAGGTGACACACAATCAATGGAATTCCCATTATTTAGTATAAGTTCAAAAGTTGATACTGACTCTTATGTTTATCATAATAAAAAGACAGGTGCTTCAATTGAAATAATCCCTAATGAAAAGGGCAGGGCAACAATACACGATAAGGATCTTTTATTATATTGTTTTGGCCAAATTGCAGAAGCTAAAAATCGTGGTCAAGCGATAGGGCAAAAGATACACGTAACTTTGTATGATTATTTGAAAAGCACAAATAAAAACACAGATGGTAAATCATATAAAGCAGTATTAGAGTCTTTAAAAAGATTAGCAGGTACAACAGTTTACACTACCACAAGACAAGGTGATTCTAAGCGTGATAAAGGGTTTAGTTTCGTTAGTGATTACGATTTAATTACTGATGAAAAAACAGGTAGGATGAAGTATGTTGAATTAATATTACCTTCTATTCTTTTTGATGCTGTTAGTAATAATCAAATACTAACTTATTCATCTCAATATTTTTCATTAAGATCACCATACGATAGAAGACTGTATGAACTCTGTAGAAAGCATTGTGGCAATCAAACGCAATGGGAAATAGGATTAGAGAACTTATATAATAAGTTTGGTGTGAAGTCACCTATTAGAGAATTCAGAAGAAAAATTAAAGAAATTGAAAAAAAACAATCCATCCCTGATTATTTCATTATGTATTGTACTGCTAAAACAACCGGAACAGTTGAAAAGATTATTGTTTTTAAAGATAAAAATGGTCGTTTAAAATCAGATAAAAAAGCTATGGAAATTAACTAATCATCGGGGTTTTAAACACAAAGAGTATTATTTGTACTGTTTATTTCGAGGTTTTGATCACGTCTAAGATCAGATTTGATAAAACATACGGGTAATAATTGAAAAAAGTGATAAATATATAATAACATACGGTATGTTATTATATATTTATCAATTTGTAGATATTCGGGGTTTTAAACACGCATATAATCTACAAATTCGGTACAAAAAATAGTTGATAAGGTGTGAATATGCTGTGAGTTGTATCGAGGTTTTGATCACAGTATATTCGGGGTTTTAATCACACTTGGTACGTGGTTTTAAACACAAATCATCGTGGTTTTAATCACGCTAATAAACACAATATATCGGGTTTCTAATCACAAAGTATCGAGGTACTGAACACAGAGTGGGCATTTAAGGCCTCATGTAGTAAGCGTTTCAATAAACGTAACGTATTAACTTCATAACTATTCTGTTAACTCTTATTAACGTCGCTACTAATTTAAATAAATATAATATCTAACGTATTTAAAATACTAATCATAAAAATGATCATTTATTAAAAAATTTTTAATAAATAATAAAAAGTGCTCTCTCTAAATTCCAATGACTAAATAAAACCAGACTTTAAATAGTTTTCTCTTTCTGCCAGCTCTTCAGTAGATAAGAATGTTTTAAAGCCAATTTTTTTTCTTGTGTAGGATCTAAATGCTAAAAAGGGAAGTTCTTCTAATTGTTGATCAACTCTTATTTTCTTAAAAGACTTTTCGAAAATAGAATGTAGATTAGTTTTGAAATGAGTAGATGGTTTACTTAGAATTATAATCGGTATGGAACAATACTTACCTTTGAACGTTTCTTCTTCAGATCTTATATTGACTCTACACTTTCTTCTTTCTGCACCAATAGGTGAAAGTAACTCATTACTTTTTAAACTACTTAACAGATTTAAATCTTGTCCATATTTTCCATCAGCACCATCAAAATAATTATTGATCACAAATTTAATTTCACTTACTGCTAAACAGCGTCCTTTACCTTTATTAATAATTTCTGGTTGGAACGACACTGTTTTGATAGGAGAGTTATCCGACTCGATTAATACTATAAGTCGAGTTAACTCTTTCAAATTTATTCTACCTTCTGGATCAATCGTAGCAATAATTTTGTTAAATCGTGGTGGGTTAGATTTATAATACAATCTCAGATTTTTTATTGAATTAGAAATATTCAATTTAATCCTATTAACTATCGAGACTTCATTCATTATTTTTTTACTGCTTTCGCAACAAATATAACCATAATAGGTATTAACTTTATTACCATCGGGATCTTCATCTTCATAATAAAAATTACTATAAGGAATTGAGAGGTCTTCGATTTGCTCAATATAGGTAAAATTTTGTGTTAGAATTTCTGCTTTTACTTTTCTTTGGTTAAGTGAAGAACATAATGTACGGATAGCCAATTTGAGTAGTGTTATATCATCAGCAATTTCTTTAACTTTTAACTCTCCCATAAATTTATCCCACACCCTAAATACAAGCTTCCATTGTAATTTAGTACTGAAGATTTATCAACATATGAATAGTCCCACAACTTAACAGGGCTTTTTATAGTGTTTATCTTTGATGAACGTTTTCTTCTTTTATTGTGCACTAAAGCTAGAAACAAGCACTATATTGTAAACTAAAATTTGGGTGTGGGATAAACTTGAGAATTTATAAATATAATAAGTGTATTGTGCGCTAATCATATTTATTCGAGAGGTTATTTTAGTCTCGAGTAATTTAATGGCATGATGCTGATGTATCACTTAGTTTCTCTAGCCAAATATAGAAAACTAGTTTTCAACAAAAAGTTGATAAAGTGCTTAAAAATATTTGCTTAGAAATTGAAAAGTGTTATCAAATAAAGTTTATAGAAATAGCTACTGATGAAGATCATGTTCACTTTTTGGTCCAGCGGATTTTTTCTAGCACAGTTGGTAAGCATGGTGATGAAGCTAAAATAGCTATGTTAAAAACCAAGGTAGCGATGCCAAGTACGACAGGCTCTATAATTCAAATCAACAGTAAGTATTTTAATATTTGATGAATAGTTTATGCTTAACTATTTTTTGACCTTATCTTACATCCATATTAGGGTGTGGGATAAATGCAATAAGGTCTTTGACTATCATTAATACTCAAGTAGGGTTTAGGATAGTTGTGTACCTCTATCTTCCTATGGCTTCCTTCAGACCCCACCGCCCGTTAGCCAGTGACGCCCTTGCCATTCAGATTATCTTCCCCTTAGTCAGGGTGACTCCACTATCTTTCAAATGGACGGGTTTGCCAGCTTCGCTGGGCAAACATAAAAAACTCGGCCGCAAGCTTATTTACAGTGATTTATGTGTACTTAGGTGACTGACTGAATAGTCCAAAGCTTTATCGTTTGCGATAAAGCTAACGAAAAGCTTGGAATGAGTTAACTACAATTATACGACAGGTTTTTCCGTTGGCCTGTAGTAACTCATGGGGATAACTACATTTATATGATCGGGGCAATTACCCTTGCGCTGCTTCTTTAACTTTTCTAATAACATCTTGCTCGGCTTCATCCCAACACTTACCGATACATGTCATTAGTTTTTCGCGGCTTTCATAACCATCACTATGACCTGTGATCATCGTTTCTCCAGTCACATAATTTTGAATAGCGGGTACAAAGAAAGTACCTTTTGCATCTTCTGCTTTAATTGATGTAACGGCTTCAAGCGGATAGGTTCCTTTGCTATCCCAAGTAAGCATTTCATAGCCAAATTCAAGCGCTGACAGACGTTTATATTTAGACATTAATTTTTCCTTTAAATAAAAGTTTGTGGTGGAACGTTAAAACGTTCTGATAATTTACGAATATGATTAAGATTCAATGGACGTTTTTCATTTAATATCAGAGAAACAAGACTTTTTTTACCAATTTCATTTTCAAAATCAGTAGTATTAAGTTTGTGCTGATCCATTAAAACAGATAAGGCCGCAACACCTGAATTCAGTTGCTTCAATTTATCATTAAAACCTTTGAATTCTTCGGCAGTATCTTCATATTTTTCAATACTAATACATAACATATCAATCAACGGCTCATGCTGATCATAATCTTCAATAAGCTGCTCCATTAGCTCTAATGCTTGAGCATGTTCAGCTTCGTTGTTAATCCTTAAAATGAAACTCGCTTCCGCTGTAATATAGCTTAACCCTTGTTCAATTCGTTGTAAGTTCATAAATCACCTTTTGCATATCTTTCACATAATTTATCGTAATCAGGGTGGTTAACAACATGCTTAACAAACACCTTACCCGTCCTGAATTCGATGAATGCCATTAATCGAATGTTATTGCCTGAAATATCGATCACATACCATTTATCTTTATATTTGAAGTTATCTAAGCTACTAAAATACGCTTTTAACTCTTCTGGTGTATTGCATTCCACCTTCCTTAATAGATCATAAGCTTGCATAATCGCCTTTGCATATTTTGGGTATTTATTCGCGGCACCTTCAAACAGTTTTTTTGAAATAACGTGCATTAAAATTCTTATTAAGTTGACAGTATGTAAACTGTACCTCACCTGAATTGGGTTTACAATATGTAAACCCAAAGTATTTTATAAGTTTTCGTAAAGTGAAGTAAGCACCAGCATATTGCCTTTTGATTCTTCTTCTCTGAATTCATATGTATATTTTCTATTGTTCTTTTTGGAGTAATGTTCACCGTTGTCATGTGAGATATCAAACCAATTCACACTGCAAGTATCTAATTGCTCTGCATTTAATTCTTGTAGTTAAATACCGGAAGCAGTTATTGCAAGGCAAAGTTGGGGAGTTTGTGAAAAACTCAATCCTAAAGGTTTCGGAGGCTTCATAGTTTGATGTTGAAGAAATCGAAATCGATAAAGACCATGTTCATGTGTTGCTAACTATAAGCCCTAGATACAGTGTTTCTCAGCATGTTCGCAACATTAAGCTGATGACCAATCACCATCTATGGGAGAAACTTCCAGGACTAAAGCATAATTTTTGGGCGGAAAAGACTTTTTGGTCCGACAGCTACTTTGCTTGTTCAGTTGGCAATGCATCGGCTGAAATGATCCGAAAATACATTCAAGAACAAGGTTAGTTTCATCGATCCATCCCAGCGACTAAATATCACTGGGTTTTCTCGATGGTATTCGATAAAAGGATCGGGGGTGACTTTCAGCATTTGAAATCCACTAAAGCGTCATGAATCAAACTATCAATACTGGTATACCCAAATTCATTCATTTTTTTAACTAATAAATTATTTGTATCTGAATGAAGTTCTACCGAAACTTTTTCATAACATTGTCGATTAAAGTAGGTTGTCATTTTGGATAATAATTTAGTACTATCGCTTATACCTAAAACATCGGATAATGAATGAGAGATAATTAGCGCCTCGTTTTTATCGCCATTAAATTTTCGAAGTAATTCGTTTAGGTTTATATCCTTCTTTGTGTTTGGGAAGAGATAGTTTGTTTCAACAACATAACATTTTAACTTCTCAATAGTATTTTTTCTCAAAACTCTAATTTTAATTTTAATTTTAATTTTTTAAATCCTGACACTAATGGCACCATATTATATTCATTATATAAAACTGTCACAGGTGACACAATAAATTGGTAATTATAAACAGTCTATTCTATTATTTAAGATAATTGTTAGTTATCTTAAATAATAGAATAGACTTTACACACCAGTTAAAAGTAAACTCTATTAACCAAACTAATTTATGAAGCTATAAAAATACCTTCATAAAATTTAAATATCGCATTTATACATTTAGGATATGTCCGGTCATAGTATTAGGAAGTTTATGGGGAAAATTCAAAAAGGCACTTTTCAAGCAACAACTCTAATCGTTGCTGGGGTTTCTGATGCAAATATTGGTGATAGATTATCTAAATATTATAATAAAATATTTAGACTACTTCCGTACAATACTCAACGTGCTTATATTGCAGATATGAATGATTTTTCTGCCTGGAACGATCGACAATGTCAAATGGGGTTATCTACAGATTTAGCGAACAATGAAAAAATCATTGAAAATTATTTTGATGATCTCTTAATATCACCATTGGCGCTAGCAACAATAGAAAGACGATTAGCTACCCTAAGTGTTTTTTTAGAAATTTGCATGTGGCCTAACCCCATGAAGTCATCAAAACTACTTAAAGAGCATATTCGCTTAGGAAAACAAACTAAACCAGCTAAACAAGATCAAGCAACACCTTTACAGTCAAGTTTTATAGATCATTTAAATGATACGTTTATTCCAGATCATACGATGGACATTAGAGACCGTTTAATAGTAAATATTATGTATGATGCCCTACTTCGTGGATCTGAATTATGTACGATAAACGTCCATCATATTAACCCTGCCAATAACACTTTGTTTTTAACTAAATCAAAGCGCGATCAAAAAGGTGAAGGTAGTTATCGGTTTATTAGTAATACTTCATTGGAGCTGATTGCTGAATGGAAACATGAATTTCAAATTAACGATGGTTTTCTAGTTCGAGCCCTCTCGCCAAAAAGAACAATTCAGCAAGGAGGTATTAATTACATGAGTGTCTATCATACCTTTAAACGCGTAGGAAAAGCTCTCAATCTAAATAACATGAGCACACACTCTGCTAGAGTCGGTGCAGCCATTGATATGGCAGAACAGAATATTGATATGCTCTCTATCCAAAGAGCGGGCGGATGGTCCACTTTAACAATGCCATTAAGATATACAGAGCAAATTCAAGCATCTAAAGCTGGTATGGGTCAATTGGCCGCAATAAGTGGTAGGTAAACTATTACTCAAGCTTTGATAGAACATAGACGTTCAATATTAATATTGAGGCGGCCCATAAATATCGCTTCATTATAGCTTCAATTGTGTATATAACAGTCAAGGTTCTGTCGCAAATAGATGTAATAGTTTAAGATCCTACTATCACTTCAGTCATGTTTACATTTATGCCTATCAATTTCTCAGGTCGACATTTTCCGTCAGCAATCATCATGCAGGCCCTTCGTTATTATCTGGCTTATAAACTCAGTTATCGTGAAATAGAAGAAATATTTGCTGAGCGAAATATTCATTTTGACCACTCCACCTTAAATCGTTGGGTGATCAATATAGCCAACAACTTGAAGCCAATTTTAGATCAAGAAAACGTAAAGTAGTGGACTCGTGGTGAATGGATGAGCCCGCTGCAAGGGCATTTTTTGATAAAGCACTGGATAGTAGTGGCTTAGCCAGTAAAGTCGTCATTGATAAAAGCGGAGCGAATATTGCGGCGCTAGATTCCCTCAATGTGCGTCCTTGGTTGTCTGGATATATGCTGTGTATGATTGAAGTGATAACCGTCAAATACCTCAATAATATTATTGAACAGAGTCATCGAAAAGTGAAAGGTAAAATGCATCAATGCTTAGGATGGAAGTCTTGGGCCGGCGCGGAGTCAACCTTGGCAGGTGTTGAACTTTGCTCGATGATAAAGCAAGGACAGATGATTGGCTCAGAAGATATGACGGTATGGGAGCAATTTTATTCGCTTGCAGCATAATTGTATCTGAGGGAAAGCGACCCCTTCAATTAAGACTACATAATTTGAGTTTGCGACAGAACCTGTAATGCAGCCATAACGATTAAGTATTTCAAAACGAGCCTTAATACCTACTTAAGTAGGCCACCTAAACGCTTTTCATAATGAAATGCTTTATTATCAATGACCTTTATTTGATTAATGTCAGCATGGGTTGGATTGATAATAATATTGTATTCATCTTGGCATAAAACTGATGGTACTTTCATGCAACATGTTTCACCATTCGCCAACCAATCATCACCAACACTTACAGATTCATAACCTTCAGGTACAGAATCCCAATCATCGGGTAATTGACCTTCCACATATGATGTCATGGCGATGTTATCAGGTATGTAAATGATTAAGACCACTAAATCATCTGACAAAATATCGGTGCTGTCATGCACTAAACGTTCAAGCATTGCTAGCGCTCGACTACTGGCGCAATAGCTAATTAATTGACCTTCGCTATGCCAACGTCCACCAGAATATAATCCACCTAAACCGTTTAGCTCCATACCTGCTTTTGCATGTACTTTCTTGGTTATTCGATACAACTCCATTATGCGACAAACCCATATTCAAGCTTTTTGAGTGTGTTACCGATTAACTCTCGACCTGATTGCGTGTCAATAACGGCTCTAGGGGCTTGAGAATTAAAGTTAACATTAGGTGTATCAAGCCATAAATTCCATCGTTCTTCCTCCTTGAAGTAACTAATGCCAACATCATAAATTTTTGCATAACCAATAACGTTCTGCGTTATAGTGACATTTAATTTCTTACCGCTCTCTTGATGCCTTCTTAATGTGCGCTCTGTTGTACCCATATCTTTTGCAAAGATACTAAGAGGTTGGTTTGCTTTTTTGGCAACCTTAAGAAGTACTGATGCATCAACGCCACTCTTCGCAACATGTACCTCTGTCATTTTATTTAAAGGCGCATTTTTACCTATAACAACTTTGAGCATTTCATGGTTTGCACCTGATGTTTGTGCTAACTGCATATTTTACCTGCCTTGCCATTTGTCATTTAAATTCGTGTCATTTGTCATTTTATTATACGCCAATTAGGTTTGCTTTCAACTTTAAGTCTTGTCCAATATGAAATGAGTCTGAAGTAATAACGTGTTTCCAACATGAAATGCGTCTAAAGACTTAAATTTTGTTCATGATCATAAGATGAAAGCGATCATGACTATTGAAAACCTAACCACCATTGAAGCACTTGAAAATTTCATTCAAGGTAATCAAGCTGTAGCGTTTACTGTTTTAGGTGACAAAAATGAACGATATCAATTCATACAAAAAACGCTTATAAAATTTCGTTACATCACCTTAATGAATGAGTTTAATTTAAAGTACCTTTATCCATACATCAATTACCACCGCCCCTGTTTTTTCCCAGAAATAACAACGGATAGCAAAGGGAAACAGCGCAAAAAATATCCTTATAAAAATATGATGACGCCCTATGAAAAGTTAAAATCACTGACTGATGCTAAAACTTATTTGAAACCTGACATTCATTTTGAAATACTAGATGAGCAAGTGATGGAAATGACTGATAACGCTTGTGCTGAATTACTCCAAAAAGAACGTAATAAATTATTTAACCAGATCTTTGAACAAAATAAACGAGCCTAAAACTTTACTTATTTCAGACTCATTTGTTAATTGGAAAATACTGAAAACGGTTGTAAACAACTAATGAATTTTATATTAGTACTCTAAGCCGCTAGTTTGTTGCTCATTAAGAATAGTTTACCATTGTTGCTGGGTACGAGTGATTCTGATATGTTACTCCAAATAATTGTTTGAAAGTAACTTAACTTGATCTTAACTCATTGTTTAGATGTGCTTTGCCGGACGCTTAGCATACATCAAACAGTGATTGCTCTCCAATTGAGTTGAGCAGTCCACAATAAATGTGTCTTATGCTGCTCTACCTTCTGAGTACGGTTTTAATAAAATTATCTAAGCCGTGATGAGGCTTATCTGCATATCTAGCAACTGCAATCAAAAATAAAATATCGTGAAATTTCCGCTGAAAGTCTTTAGAGATTTCCTTTCTCCTTTTTTTCATTTTAAGCCTCTGCAACTTAACCTCTACTCCGATGGAATTTTTCTCAATTATCACTTCTTGCTCTTCTACATCGACATTTAACTTTCTTAGAAAATATTTAATTTCTGAGTAGCTATTAGAAATAGAATAGATTTGGTTCTTTTTTCTCTTAAAAGGCAAACAGTCTTTTGCAAGTCCAAACTCTTTATGAAAAGAATCTACCCATTGTTCAGCAAGCAATATTATTCGCTCTGCTTTCATTTCATTTAATGCACTACAAATTTCAACATAAGTCCGCCCTTCGAGTTTTAGATTCAAATGAGTTTTTGAACTCTCACATAATACTGGGTATGAAGCCCTATCAAACTCAGTACGTTTGAGAACCGTAGTTAACGCATTTGCTAACTTATTGTCTTCTGAATAATCATTTTGCACTTTTACAATATTTTTAATGAGCTTAGGGAAAATAACAAAATAATCCTCCCCAGAAATAGCTTTAGCCGGCAATGTAGGCTCTATATCATGAGTCTTTAATAAGGGCTCAATCAGATTAGAAAAAGAATCAACAGGGTGTTTTTGGATGTACCGCCTGATAGATAATGAACGGCCCCCCCTTTGCTCTGTGTCATTAAAATATTTTGTGACCGTACTTACATTTTCCCCCAATAGCTCAGCTAAGACATTATTTGGCACCAATGAACAAACTTGTGACTCATTGAAAAAATACAACAGATATTCAAAAGTTGCTATATAACTTTCCATTGTTGTCGATGGAGTTGAGTGACCCAACAGTTGAGATAATGCAGGAATAATTTTTACGCTAACTTTTTCACTTCCAGTTAAGTCCTTTCTTAATTTTTTGCTTTTATCGAGAAGATTATTACCGAACCATTTTGTAAGAAATTCAAAACCATATGGGTGATCTTCACTATAAATAAGCAACATAAATATACTCGAGGCGAAGCTGCCTCGAAGGTCGTGATAAGATAGACCTTCATCTCCTGTTACGCAGCGCATTGCTTCGACAACTCGCTTTCTCATATCATCTAAGGAAAAATTGCACTTTACGAATGTTTTTTCTTCCAATTTAGTTCGGAAAAACAATCCATTGTCATGAGCTTTTTCTACAAAGTTCCATTGCGCTTCTATTAATGCTAGCTCTTCATCACTTAATAGAGCATCAAAGCAAACATACCGGTTTATATTGGGTGTTTTACCTCTGCGCACTTCATTACTCATGATTGAAAGAACCCCATTTTTTATATCAAAGTCACTATATTTAAGTCCAGATAAATCATCGTACCTAACACCTAACCGAAACCCCATAATCAACATCAATCGACAACACCGGATTTCCACCTCGTTAAGACAATCATCTGACGCTAAAAGCCCGTCAATCACTCTATACTCGTCATACGTAATAATATTACTTGTATTTGGCCTATTCGAAAGTTTAATATGAGGTTTAACTAGTCCCCACTTTGTTCTTTCTGCATTAAATTTTTCTACCAGAAATTGATGAAAAATTCTAAGACGAGTCGCTACTTGTACTGCAGAGTCAGTAGTAACTGACGCCAGAATTGAACTATAGAAATGAACAAATTCCTGAGTTGAATAGTTTATAATATCATCTGATTCGGCCATTTTTAGCAAGCGTTCACCAATCTGGCTTAAGTAGTTTATTGTAGAGATTAAAGCCTTATTTCTCCCCCCATATCCTTTGGTGGTAGGAAGGTAAAACGCAAATTCGAACAATAGCTTCAATGTTGGAGTTAAATAGTTTTCGCTATCATAAAAGCTCCTAAGTTTGACTTCTTTGACTTCTTCACCAAACCAACTTATCACAACTTCTTTTTGTATTTTTTTTACTTGGAATGACCCGCCTTGTTTAGATAGCGCCTTTAAACTATCTGAAAGTTCTTTGTATTTAACTAGTGTGTCTTTTATTTCATTTTTTTCAGGGTTTGGCGACACAAGTCGACCAAGGCCATCAGCTTTAGTAGCAATTGAAAAAAACAGACGATAAAAGGCGCTCTCAGCAAGTTCCTTCGCATCAAACATCTCACTACGATAATAGCGCAAATAGGCTGGCACCTGATCTTCAAAATTCCTGGTAAATAATTCATTCAGTTTTGCTAAAGAAGTCATTTTTCTAATAAAAACGTCATCAACGCCCTTATCAAGCTTTAAAATTGATTTGACTACCTTATTAACATGCTCTAATTCATCCACAGATATCTTTGAGTTTATATTAATCTTAGATTTTATCAGCAAGGTAAAACTATCAATAACGACCCTTTTCTTCACCCGATAGTCAGCCCAATAAAACCATGCAACTCCATCGTTATAATACCAATCTCCTGAAAAGCTTGATAAAAATGCTTTTGAAAGAGGCAACTTACGATTAACAAACACTAAGAACGACAAAAGCAAAACATCTTGATTCGCGTTTCCACCTTTTACCTGCTCTGTAATATAGGAAATTATCGCTTTTTTGGCTGCAAACACTTGTTGATTTATATAAAGCAAGTCATCGCTAATGTTTAGACTAGTATCAAGCCTCTCATGCGATAGGGAACTTTTCCCCTCTATATACCTCACCATTATCAGCTCTAAAAATTTTTTAGCTCTATCTCCATCCTGAGACTTTAAAAATACTGAAGGTATTTCATTCTCCACCTCTTGAAATACCTTTTTAGCTTCTAGCCAGCTTGCACTGCCCTCCTCAAGAACATCAGAAGAATCAGTGTTGGTATAAACACCTAACTTGCTTAACATTCTCTTAAGGCGTTTAAATATATCTTTTCTCAGTAACGGTCTAGCTGACTGTTCTTTATACGGAGAATAAATCTTTTTCGGTCCCCCGCTAAGGCTAGGTTTTGCACGTTTGGAAACATTGTATGTATTCGTGATAAGGGAAAAACCGAGCTTCTGTAAAAATTTATCTAGCACATTTCCTCCCATGGCGCTGGAAAGATTTAGTGGAGAGTGCTGAGTTAATTGATGTTCACTATGGCTGATTCGCCCAGACAAGTGCCTAGATAACTCTCCCTCCCCTACTTTTCTCAGATAGGCCGATAAAGCATGCCGAAACAGGTTTTTAGGCAAATTTATCGGCCATCTTAGGTACTTAAAAATCAATTCGTGCTTAACGGGAATCCAATCAAAATTCTCATCAATAAAGCCGAAAGTAGGTAAAATAGTAGGTTTATTTAGTGATATTTCTTTTAAATGATCTTTAATTACCACTAAACTTTTTCCCTTTAAAGCAGATGCAACATACTTGCAAAACGTAAAATACGCTTCGAGCTGATCCTTTACCAATTGAGTTTTAGGGACCACTCGAATTGAACTACTCAATCGTTTTTCTTTATCCTTGACCAGAAAAAAGTCTTTGGACATTGTTTGATAGCAAAAAGTATAAGGGTTTGTATCCCTATGAGTGCTATTTGCCAACATCATAAGAGTAAGATATGCAGTAAGTGAATTGTGGCTTTTAATAAAATCAGATTGTACAAAGTGTGGGCTATCAAGTCTGTTTTGAAGATCAATGCCCAGCGTACTGATATGCCCCGTTAACTCGGTAGCAAAAGCATCGAAATCCAATGCCACCTTACTCCCGACCACATAATGATTTTCATCATCAACACTTTCAGGCACCTCATATCCCAGATCAGATAGCGATTGACTATATAGCTCGCTAACAGCTGACTGCTCGACAGAGAAATAATATAACTCACTCGCTTCCACATGCTCTAAAGAAGAGAGGACTAGGGAAGAAAAATGCGGATCAGAGTTGTTAGTAATTGCATTGAAAACAACTTTACGAATTTGAGACTCTCTAATTTTGGTGCCGTTTTCATTACAGGGCCAGTCAAGAGCCTCCCCAGAAAGCAAGTACGCTTTTAATTTAGAGAATGACAAACAAGTTTGTTTTGTATGTTTCAAACCCTTTTTAAGCAACTTGATTAAGCTTTCTGGTAGTTCTAAATAAAACTGTTTCTTGTGTGGCAGTAATAAACCTGATCCTGAAACTGGATTAATACTACGCGGCAGCTGTAATGATTTTTTATACCAACGCCCGGTGGAAAGACAGATAAAACCACCTGGATATCCATCTAGTATGTCCAGTGTAATAATCAGCGTATCCACATAAGACTGTTTTTTACCACTAAATAAAATGAGAAAGATATTTAAAGCATTAGCTGTGTCTGTTTGTTTTTTTCCGCTCTCTTTTCTCCTCAGCCAACCTTTCAAGGCTTCATCTGTTGACTGAAGATTATTTCCTTTTCTATAAGGCAACAGCATTCTTTTGTTAAGCGGCATATAACTATGCAGATATTCATCTTTGATGCTCAAATCAAAAGATTCAATGTCAAACTTGTACGTACCTTTTTTAGATAAGAACTCATAAAAAGCTTTATCAATTTTTGAATATTCCCCTTTTCCATCGATATACTTGAATGCTTCTACTATTTCGGGCCAACACGACTCATCACTCAACCTGTTAATCCAACTTTTATCGCTATCGAGAGATGGTTGTGTGCGTAATAATAGATTTAGACTACTCCCCGTAAGTGGTATACCCTCTACGATTTGATAGCAAAATGCTAATCGTAATAATGTCCTTACGTGTGCTGCGCCAACCCCACCCTCTTTAAATTTATGTATGGCATAAGTAAGACGAACGTATTTAAGCTGCTTTTTCTTCTTGAGTTCCGTGAAATACATAGAGCAATTTTTTTGCGCATGATTTTTGACAGGGACTACTGCTAAAAAGGCTTGAATAACCTCACATATGATATTGATGAACTCGCGCAAGCCTTCAAACTGAACTTCTGCTTGACCATCATCGAACAACTCAACATCATTTAATATTACTCCCAGCTTAGTCAGAACAAAACACACAACATCTAAATCACAAGGGCAGGATAACTTATCTAGCAATCCTACCAAGATATAGGCTCTTTTATTCTGAGCTTTAAAGGAATTTAATGCATTTAAAAGCCTCATTTCACCCGTTTCTTCACCTATCCCCTTAGGAGATACATAATAAAGACTCGCCCGTTCAAATATCACCATAACTAAAAAAAACTACTAATATAAACCAAACATGAATATTGACAGAGACGAATAAAGATTTAAAGTATTTTTTATATTTTATAACCTTTTGCTTTTTAAAGATAAGAATAATTATTAAATTTATTATTAATGGTAAATAATTTGTATTTATACATGTAATCAGTAGTTAATTTAGTATTATTTGTACCGTGTTTTTACTAACATTAATGCTATAACTGTCGTTATTCTCAGTCGTTTGAGTACTTAATGTTAGCTCAAAACGTTTACTTATTTTGTCGCCTATAGTACGTGTCAGTACGCCTTGCGCCGCAGACACTTGACTTTTTTCTGCAAAGCTTTGAGTACTGATAAGTAATATTGATGCGATTAACGTGGAATAATTGAGCACTTTGACGATATTTTTCATAAATTAATATTATAGGCTTGCTAAAATTATACTATTTATAATACAAATTAGTTCTGTAAGCAAGAAACAACAGTAAATTAAGTATCGAATACTTCCACATAGCGCATCATTTATTTTACTTTTAATTGATATTTATAGTATAAATAATACAACTAATATAATTAGAGTTATAAATCTATGCAAAAATATACCTTTTCATCTTTTATTTTAGCTTTATTGACCACAAATTATGTCTATGCAGAAAACGGACCAAAAAACTATGCAAAATACTACGAGATTTCAATCAATAGTGTAAAGCCAGAAGGGTGGCTCAAACAATATCTCAATCACCAAAAAAAAGGCTTAACTGGTAATTTAGATAAAATTGATTACCCATTTAATTCCGTCGGCTGGGCAGCTAAAGAAATAGAAGGTAATACTTCATGGTGGCCATATGAACAAGTAGCATATTGGTTAGATGGTTTGGCTAAAACAGGCTATTTACTTGATGATGACAAGTTATTGAACAAGGCGAAGCTTCAATTTGACTATGTCATTAAGCATCAGGCAGATGATGGTTTCCTTGGCGCAGATATTATGAGAGGTGACGGTAATGCAAACCAATGGCCGCATGTCGTTTTATTTCGAGCTTTAATGGTGTATTACGATGCAAGTGGTGATCAAAAGGTTTTAAATGCCTTACTCAATTTTTACCAAAAGATTGGACGTACATTTTTATATCGCCATATTAGAGAAGTTGGTCATATTGAAATTATTCTGTGGTTGTATCAAAAAACAGGTGACAAAAGTTTATTGTCTCATGCGATCAAAATTTATGATGAAGGAAATAAGCTCAATCGTAATCGTTCCGCCTCAGCGGAACAATTTCTGTCTGATAAACAGGTAAGAGAGCATGGAGTTACTTATAACGAGGCAGCTAAGTTAGGTGCTATTTTATACCAACAAACGGGTAATCAAGTTTATTTAGACACTTCAATTGCAGCATATAATAAAATAGATAAGCATTATATGCTGGTTGATGGTGTAAATAGTTCCAGCGAAGGTTTGAGAGGCAAAGACCCTTTAGATAGCCATGAAGCGTGTGATGTGGCAGATATGACTTGGAGTCTAGGTTATTTATTACAAAGTACAGGAAATGCTAGTTATGCTGATAAAATAGAGCGAGCAATGTTTAATGCTGCGCCTGGTCACGTAACCGAGGACTTTAAAGCATTACAGTATTTTTCCAGTCCTAATCAATTGATACTTGGTAATAACAGCAACCATAATCATTATATGCGTGGTAATGATTCTATGGCATATCAGCCTAGTTCGTGGGTAAAATGTTGCCCCGGTAATATTAATAGAGCGATGCCTAATTACATTGCCAGAATGTGGATGAAAGATGCTAAGGGACAACCTGTTATTGCAATGTATGGCCCATCTACTGCAACATACGATATTAATGGTGAAGAACTAAAGATAACTCAACAAACGCTATATCCTTTTGAAGAACAAATAACGTTTAAACTTTCAATGAAGAAAAAGATCACTACGGCATTAACATTAAGAATTCCAGAATGGACAAAATCTCCTAGAGTTTATATTAACAATAAAAAACTAACCGATACGTTAATACCTGGAAGTTTCCATACGATTAATCATATTTTTTCTCCTGATGATGAAATAAAGCTAAATCTACCTCAACCAATTAAGTTAAGTCATTGGCCTAAAGGTGGCATTGCTGTTGAAAAGGGACCTTTAGTTTACAGTTTAAAAGTTGATACTTTATGGACAGAAGATCATTCTGTTTCTTACAGTTCCACCCATTTCCCAGCTTATGTTGCGACACCTACAAGCCCATGGAACTACGCTTTGGCAGTCAATGATGATAATATTTCTTCTTTAGCTAGAGTAAGTTATTCCACGCCAACAAATAATCCATGGAGTCAAGATTCTGCCCCTATTCAAATATCGCTTCCTGCGTATAAAGTAAAAAATTGGTCTTTAATCAAAACGAATAAAGTGAGCCGATTAGATGATTGGCCAACGGAGAAAAACGGTATTGTACAAAAGTGGAATGAAAATATAAAAGATGTAAGTGGTGAATATACACTCACCCCACCGTTGCCAGAAAAGTCAAGTTTACAATCTAGATTATCGACAGATAAAGAGTGGATTACTTTGATCCCTTATGGAGCTACCAAGTTACGACTAACTATCTTTCCACAAGCAAAGAAGTAGACCTTATTATATAAATCTTCTAAGTTTACTAATAAATTACTTAACCTGATGTGATGGTCTCCTCCCAATACGGCATCTATGTGCCATGATTGAAGTTGTTAAACACAATCAAAACGGGAGAAGACCACAATGAAGATTACAACAATAGGGTTAGATATAGCAAAAAGATTTTTTCATGTTGTTTGCTGTAACGAGCAAGGTCGTTTAATTAAAAAGAGAATGTTAAAAAGAACACAAGTGTTAGCTTACTTTCAAAATCAACCAAAATGCTTGGTTGCATTAGAGGCTTGTGCTACATCGCATTATTGGGCAAGAGAAATAATTAAGTGCGGACATAAGGTAAAGCTTATTCCTCCACAACATGTGAAAGCTTTTTTAATTGGCAATAAGAATGATTATAACGATGCGCTAGCAATTGTTGTTGCTGCCAAACAGCCACATATTAAAAGTGTTGGTATTAAAACAATCGAGCAGCAAGATAACCAAGCACAGCATAAAGCAAGAGAATTAGCCGTTAGACAAAGAACGGCACTTTGTAATCAAATAAGAGGATTAATAGCAGAATACGGTATTATTTTGAGCAAAGGTGTAAATAATGTACGTAAAAATATTCCTTTAATGTTAGATGATGAAACGACACAATTATCTAATGCATTTAAAGTGGTCCTTGCTCAGTTACGGGAACAGTTGAAGTCATTAGATAACTGTATTGATACGTTTGGTAAAACGATTACTGAATCAGCTAAAAGCAACCCTCTTTGTCAACGACTCCTAACGATACCGGGAGTTGGACCAATGATATCAAGTGCCTACTTTAATGAAATTGGTAATGGGAGTAATTATCGACGAGGTCGAGATGTTTCCGCCTCCTTAGGTATTGTCCCACGACAACATAGTAGTGGTGGTAAAGATACCTTGCTAGGAATAAGTAAACGAGGAAATAGTTACCTCAGATGTCTTTTAATTCAAGGTGCGAAATCGGTTGTATCCAGAGCGAGCACTAAAAGGGGTTTGAAGTCCACCGGTACGATTATGCTGTGCACAACATAATCGTACCGTTGGACTTCAAACCCCGTCACCAACAATATGCTGTTCATTTTTTAAGGTAATCGACTCTATATAGCCATCCCTTTTTCGAAGAGTAACTTTTTCTACTAATCCTTCTGTATGTTTAACACCGCGTTTTACAGCATATTTTTGTAACAATTGGGCATATTTAATTGCATCAAAATGGTAGGCATAACTAATACCTGCTAGTGGTGATTTTGGGTTAGATGAAGGTTTTGCAAACTTCCCTGCTTTTGCTGCTTGCATACATATAGAATAATCACTTATATCAGTATCGCCATTGGCCAAGAAGAGCCTTTGCCAATGGTGATAAAATTGTAATGCGTCTAATTGAGTACCAAACTTACCAAAAGGGTGCATATAACTCTGACCGAGTTCTCCCCAATCGGTAAATTCGATGCCTAATTTAAACGTGCCGCCAGTAGCACGAAGAAATTCCTTTTCATCGATACCAACGAGATCATTAAACAATGCAATTTCGGGTATTGTTGCTTCCCCTACCCCTATACTTCCTATTTGTTCAGATTCAATAAGATGTACTGAAACCTGCGCTTGGGGATATATGCTGGATAACGCAGTAGCCGTCATCCAGCCAGCAGTTCCACCACCTACAATAACAACACGAGTTGCACCTCTATCTGGCATCTTCTTCTCCATACCATGAATTAATGACCAAAAATAACTTCCGTTATTTTAACGCTACATGCTCTTCGGTTTTAATGTGATTGTTATTTGAGATACTGCGATATCTTGTTGCCTATATTTTGGCTGAGATAATGTTAGGTTTACTTGATGATAACCCGCAGATAGTTTCAACAATTTTACGTGATTGTTCTGCGATAGTTTGTTTTCTTTTGCGCAATGAATGGTGTAGTTTACGTCATCAATTTTCAATGTGTAATCATGTTTTTTCTCTACTGATTGACAATCATATGACAATAAATAATCACCTGAATCGCTATTCTCAAAAAACCATTGCTTTTCAATAGTCGTTTTTTTTGTACTATAATAATCAGCACCACTTTGACTATAAAAGTTTGTCGAGGTTAAATTGGTAAGTTCTACAATGCCATTTTTATCAGCTTTTATTTGATTAGTAGGTTCAATGATTAATGCCCCTTGATATTCGACAACAACGACAAGTGACGTGGTTTAATGGATTCGACTACCCCAGTTAAGACATAATAAGCTTAACTGGAGAACAGAAATGACAAAACGTAAAAAATATACCAAAGAATTTAAACTTGATGCAATTTCTTTAGTCAGAGATCAAAATATTAGTGTTGCTGAGGCTAGTAGAAACTTAGGTGTTAGCCCTCAAATGCTTGGTCGCTGGATCAAAGAAGAAGAAAGTGAAGATGGTCAAGCTTTCCGAGGTAACGGTAAGCTAACACCTGAACAAGAAGAAATACGTAAATTAAAAGCTCAAGTCAAACGCTTAGAAATGGAGCGTGAGATATTAAAAAAAGCGACGGTCTTCTTTGCCAAAGAAACGAAGTAAAATATTCGTTTGTTACCCAACATAAGAAGATCTGGCCTGTTACATTAATGTGTCAGGTATTGGGCGTAAAAAGTAATAATTATTATAGTTATCAAAAGCGTAATACAGATAAAGTAAATGATACAACGCACCAAGAAATGCTTGAATTAGTAAAAGATATTGCCAAGTTTAGTGACAATACTTATGGCGAAAGACGTATTAAAGCGGTACTGAATGCGTTGAGTTTCCCCGTAAGTCGATGGAAAGTAGCCAAATTAATGAAAGAGGCGAATGTTTGGGTTCGTTACAAAAAGAAATATAAAGCAACAACCAATAGCGATCATAATAAGCCACTTTATAAAAATAAGCTTGAACAAAACTTTACCGTAGCTCAGCAAAATCAAGCACTTGTCGGTGATATTACTTACATTTGGACAGCAGAAGGTTGGCTCTATTTAGCCGTTGTTATTGATCTATACTCTCGTAAAGTTGTTGGCTGGAGCATGGGATCGAGAATGAAAGCTCAACTTGTCTGTGATGCGCTAACAATGGCTATTTGGCAAAGAAATCCAGATAAAGGTCTTATTGTTCATTCAGATCAAGGTGTTCAATACGCAAGCCACCAGTACAGGAGCTTACTAAAAGATCATGGTTTTATTGGCAGTATGAGTAAAAAAGGCTGTTGTTGGGATAATGCGGTTGCTGAAAGCTTTTTTGGTAGCCTAAAACAAGAGCGTGTTCACTGGAGAAATTATGAAACACGCTATGAAGCTCAACAAGATGTAATGAATTACATAACCATGTGGTACAACAGTAACCGACTACATTCTTACTTAGGGTATCAAAGCCCTAATAATTTTGAATTGAAAATTAATGAGTTAGAAGAAGTAGCTTAACTAGGGTGACTGAATTTACTTGACCAGGTCACTTCGTAAAACGATGGAACTCTAT